>JACCDW011400028.1_pt1 | contig 14341 bp, 12 predicted proteins | sample 7449781 | NCBI WGS metagenome assembly JACCDW01 (sample SAMN15323449, study PRJNA562643) | freshwater metagenome | isolation source: river surface water | place: USA:Blue River Watershed | collected 2017-08-18
AAGCGCTGAGGCTGGCGGTGCCATAGTCGACGAACGGGGCGTAGGATTTGGCGGGCTGTTGCGGGGTTCCCGACATGTACATGGCGCCGGACATGGCCTGCCCGAGGCCGTCGAAACCGACGCGATTACTGTAAGGTCCACCACTGCCGAAGGCGGAGATCATGGTGAGAATGATGTCGGGGCGGATCGCTCTGAGGCTGTCATAGTCCAGGCCCATGGCCTGCAAGGTATCCGGGGGCAGATTGGCGACCACGACATCGGCGGTGGCGACCAGACGGCGCACGATCTCCTGCCCCTGCGGCTTCATGGGGTTGAGGGTCATCCCCAGCTTGTTGCGCCCCATCTGCATGAACAGCGCCCCGTCGCCCTGCGGCGTGATGGGGGAAAGAAAACGATCTTCGCTGCCTTGCACCTTCTCGATGCGAATCACTTCCGCGCCCAGATCCGCCAGCAGACTGGCGCAGAACGGGCCGGCAATGTAGCGCCCGAAGTCCAGCACTCTGATCCCTTCAAGCACCCCGTTCATCCGCGCAAATCTCCCTGCAAACGTGTTTTTGGATTTGTGAGCATGTTAACAACAGCGGCCAGTGAAGAGCGACATAATGCAGCCGTCAATGAGTTCGTCGGAAGAGGAGTTGCGTCATGATCATTGCGGATAGACAACTGACAGTGAATGCCCAGGCCTACAGAGAGCTGCTCGCCATCTTGAAGAAGCCTTATCAGGATGTCTGCCGCAGTTGTGATGGCACTGGCAAGGTCTCGCCGATTCAGGCATGCCAGACTTGCCGTGGCACTGGCAACCGCTTGCTCCGACTGATCTGATGTCCCCACATGGCTCTGGCGCAGGCATTAAGCATCAGAGATAGACAATCTCGCTGTAAAACTCCGCAAGCCGCGCCAGCAAGCGGTTCTGCGTGCCTACGGGGATACCGGCCTCTGTCAGCGCCGCCATCATGTCCTCGACAATCGCGTTGAAGTCCCCCTCAGTCACGCCCATGCCCGTGTGGGTATCGACCATGGTGTCGCCTGTGTAGACGCAGGGCCCGTCGGCGACCAGGCACAAGTGCTCATGCATCTTTTCGCGGAAGCGCTGCACGCTGGAGTCTTCGAAGTGGTCAATGACGCGCTCGTCGCGGGCAATCTGCCGAATGAAGTTTTCCGTGATCACCCGAACGCCTTCCTCGCCGCCGAGCGCCAGGTAGAGATTGTCTTCGTCCCGCAGCCCCTGACATCCACTGAGCAGCGCCGTACATAACAGCACGCCCCAGAGCGTTCGTCTTGATGCGTATCCAGATCCCATGTCACAACCCTCCCTGTACCGATAGATAGAACCCGCTCTGCTTGGCAGCCCCGGCAATGCGGCCGAGATTCACCCAGGCCCCCGTCACCGAAAAATGCTTGCTGGGAAACCACGCCACGAACAGGTCGACGGCGGAGTCTTCCTTGAGGGCGAGCAGGTTGTCCGGCTTGTGGCGGTACTCCGCACCGACCACCCAGCTGCGATTCACGAACAGGCCAGCTGCCGCCTCCATCTGCAGGCGGCGATCTTCGTCATCGCCGCCATAGCCCAGCAGCCCGAATTGGTTGGCCCTGGAATAGCGGGCATTGATGTTTAGAAATGTGGTGCGGTTGGCCAGGCCATCGATCCAGCCGCGTGCGGCTCCGATGTAGAGATCTGAGCCCCTGGTGCTCGCTGCGCCCACTGCCTTTGCAGTCGCCGGATCGCGCAGAATCCCGTGCTCTACACCGATGGAGAGCTGCGGCAGCGCGCCGTACAGCAGGTCTCCCCCCAGGCGATATTTCAGGCCGAAATTGTCCTGACGGATACGGTCGGCGGTTGCCTCCGTGGTGAACTTGCGACGCGCATAGGAGACCTCCAGCCGGTCGCGCACGTTGACGCCGAACCCGGCGACATCGAGGGTGAAGTCGTCCACATCGACGCGGGTCGCAAACAGACTGCCTGCCCACTGCTCGCGGGTGGCATGGCCTGTCAGGGTGGCCCAGGGCAGCAGGCCGCCGCCCCCCGCTCCGCTGGTCGAGCTGACGCCACCGGTGCCCTTGATGCGACCCTCGGCAGCACTCGCAATGGAGGTTGCGAGGCAGCTTAGCAAGGTGATCAGCAAGGTGATCAGCAGTACGGGCGGCCTCTTCATGGTTGACTCAGCGCGCGGAAGCCAAAGACTTGTTCGGGACGGTTGATAGTGAGCGTGATGGCGAGTTCACCGTCAGCGAGCAGTTCCGCCGTACTGACCTCGCGTCTCTGTTCCGGGTCGGTGGACCAGGGATGCCACACCTGCAGATTCGGTGGCAGGTTGCTGATGTCACCAAGCGCAAAGGTAGCGCGACCCGTGGCATCGGTCACGGCGACATGCTGCCAGGGGCTGACAAAGATATATCCAACCATGCTGTCGTGGATGTTGCAGCCGAGCACCGCGATGCCGGCCTTGTCGAAGGTGATGGGGTCGCCGGGAATGTCGGCATAGAGTTCTGTGGAGAACTGCCGGATTTCGGAGAACGAATAGACGTGGTGGCGAATGTTGTCGTTGTTGGGAAAGTTCACCTGCTGGCCCTGCTTGACGGCGATGACCATAGGCACAAAGCGCTTGCTGATCTGGTCGATGATGGCGACTTCTTCTGGGGGCTGCTGCACCGGCGCGATGGGGAGCTCCAGCACGGCGTTGTCCAGCGGCTGGCCGTTCTGATCGAATACGCGGATGGCAATGGTGGCTGGGCCAACGGACTGCGCCATCACGCCTGTGGAGGTACAGGCGCATGCGAAAGCCAGCACAAGCATCATAAAGCGGACATACAGATTCATGGAGAGGCTTTCCTGCTGGTTTGTTCCAGGCGATTACAATTCGATACGAGCGTCATCCTGCCTTGGATCAGGGGTGTCAGTAAAGTCGCATGGAGGCCCGAGGGTCTGCGCCTCGCTTTGCGCTTTGAAGGCTGATTGAGCATAATGCCGCCTGCCGTGGCTGCGTGTGCAAGAGGCGCGCGACCGATTTTTTCTTCAGACATTTTAGTACCCTGGGTCAGACAGATGGAGACGCCAGGGGGAGTGAGAGAGTATGCAACGCGAGTCCATGGAAGTTGATGTTGTCATCGTCGGTGCGGGGCCTGCAGGCCTATCGACTGCTTGCCGTTTGTTGCAGCTTGCGAAGGAAACCGACACCGAAATCAGCGTCTGTGTGCTCGAAAAAGGCTCCGAGATTGGCGCCCATATCCTCTCCGGCGCGGTCTTCGAGACGACAGCGCTGGACGAGCTGTTTCCCGACTGGAAGGATCGAGGCGCTCCGCTGAATACTGCAGTGACGGGTGATGATGTCTATTATCTGGCCGGCCCCGAGAAGGCCTTCAAGTTTCCCGGCATGTTCGTCCCCACGCCGATGCACAACGACGGTAACTATATCATCTCTCTGGGGAATCTGTGCCGCTGGCTCGCCGAACAGGCAGCTGAACTGGGTGCCGAGGTGTTTCCGGGCTTCGCTGCCGCCGAGATCCTTTATCACGAAGATGGCAGCGTCAAAGGCGTGGCCACTGGCGACATGGGCGTAGATGCCGAGGGCAAGCACAAGGACACTTTTGAACCTGGCTTCGAATTTCATGCGAAATACACAGTATTCGCCGAAGGTTGCCGGGGGCATCTGGGCAAGGAGCTGATCGCGCGCTTCGGGCTGGATAGAGACTCCGATCCCCAGCATTACGGGCTAGGACTCAAGGAAATCTGGGAAATCCCAGCCGAGCAACACAAGGAAGGCTTGGTCGTCCACACCGCCGGATACCCGATGATCGGGGCCAGTTATGCCGGTTCCAGCGGGGGATTCCTGTACCACAGCGAGAACAATCAGGTGTCGCTGGGTCTGATCGTGGATCTTGGCTACCGCAACCCGCACATCAGCCCCTACGACGAATTTCAGAAGTTCAAACAGCACCCGGTGATCCGCCAGTACATTCAGGGTGGCAAGCGCCTGAGCTACGGCGCGCGTGCACTCATCAAGGGTGGCTTGAACTCGTTGCCGAAGATGACCTTCCCGGGCGGTCTGCTGATCGGCTGCGATGCGGGGACACTCAACGCGGCCAAGATCAAAGGCAGCCACACGGCCATGAAATCCGGCATGCTGGCGGCCGAGACATTGATCGCCGCCCTGCGTGCGCCAGAGCAGGCTCCCGAGAATCGTGAGCTGAGTGGGTATGCCACGCGCTTCAAGGCCTCCAGTCTGTACACGGAGCTGCACAAGACCCGCAACTTCAGCGCCGGTTTTCACAAGCTCGGGTTCTGGCTGGGCAGCGCGCTGGTGTTTATTGAACACAATATTTTCGGCGGCAAGTTCCCGCTGACCTTCCACGACCGAACGCCGGATCACGCGCAGCTCAAACCCGCCGCGCAGTCGCCGCGCATCGAGTATGCGAAGCCGGACGGCAAGATTTCCTTCGACAAGTTGTCGTCGGTGTTCCTCTCCAACACCAACCACGCCGAGGACCAGCCGTGTCATTTGCGATTGCTGGACCCGGCTATCCCTATCGGTCGCAATCTGCCGCTCTATGACGAGCCCGCACAGCGGTACTGCCCGGCGGGAGTTTATGAAGTGGTAGAGGAGGGCGACGGCAGCAAGCGTTTCCAGATCAATGCGCAGAATTGCGTGCACTGCAAGACGTGCGACATCAAGGACCCGGCCCAGAATATCCAGTGGGTGTCGCCAGAGGGCGGTGGCGGTCCGAATTATCCGAATATGTAAGTGCTGCAGTTGACCGGACGGTCAGCGAAAGTGCTGCTCTTGCCACGCTCCGTGAGGCGGTAGTACGCTCTGCGTGTCCCCGCCTTCGGAGCCAGTCCATGATGCGCACGCTGATCGCCCTGCTTCCATTGCTCGCCATGCTGCAGAGTGTCGTTGCTCAGCAGACTCCCCCTGAAGACTTTCGTGCTGCTCAGGCGCTGCTGCAGGAGCGCTGGTTCGAAGTCAGTACCGCCAATTTCCGTGTCTTCAGCCAGTTATCCCGAGGCGATTCCGAGCGCATGGCGCGGGATCTGGAACAGTGGCGCGAAGCCGCCATCACTGTGCTGGGCCTGCCAGCCTCTGCGGTGCGTGATCCGCTGACGACCCATGTCTACGTTTTTGACTCCGAGCAGGCGCTGCGTGCTTTCACGGACGGCCAGGAGAGCGCCTATTACACTTCCTCCCCGCGTGCTGCCTATCTGGCAATGATCGAGTCCGATGCCGCCATGGATCTGGCTCAGCATCACCTGGCGCACTATCTGATCAACAACCAGCCGATCGGGCTGCCGCGCTGGTACGAAGAGGGGATGGCGCATTATCTCAGTCGTCTCGGCATCGAGTCGGACATGGCCGACTTGCGGGCGCTGCCGTCCGAGGATCTGAGTCTCGCAATCGACCTCAATGACATGCTGGGTCTGGACGCTCTGCTCTACGATGACAGTGCGCTTTCTTCGCCGAGAGTCATTCAGGTCGCCAATTTCAAGGCGGGGCTGTTCATGCATTTTCTGCTGCATGCCCATGAGGTGGAGGGTTTCGCCGATCGCCGTGAGCAATTGCGCAATTATGTGGCGCTCCTGCAAGAGGGGCGCACGGAGCGGTTCGCTTTCGATCAAGCCTTCGATGCGGCGCCCGGCCGCTTGGCCGGCGAATATCTGCGCTTTCTGCAGGCGGTGCTCGCGGCGGGTGATCCGCAGCGCACTGTGGCGGCGCTCAGCGCGCTGGATGATCTCGAGGCAGAGCAAGTCAGTGAAGAGGTGCTGACTCTGGCGCTCGGAGAGCTGACCCTGCACTCAGGGCGGCTCGCGCAGGCGCAGTTCTTGTTTGACTCTCTTGTTCAGGAGCAGACATCAGTCGGCAGGGCCTATTCCGGGCTGGCCGATGCAATCCGCATGCAAGTGTTCGAGGGTGCCGAATCAGCCCCCGACCTATTGGCAACAGATCTGCGCTCCCTGTATCTGCGGGCGTTGGCGACCCAGGGAAATGATCCCCAGTTGTTTCTCGACTATGGTCAGTATCTCGACACCGAGCTCAGCGAATGCGAGCGTAGCTACACCGAGGCTGAGCGGCGGGAGATGGAAGAGGCGATGCGCGATGCCTTCTCTACCGGGCTGAGTCAGCAGCCCGATTCCGCGGAGGTCAATCTGTCTTATGCGCGCTTGTTCCTGCTGCCGGGAAAGAACTGGCAGGAGGGTGAATCTCATCAGCGTAAAGCCTTCGCGACACTGCCTGCCGACACTTATGTCATGGAGCAGGCGATCGATTATGCGATTGCCGCTGGTCGCTTCGAAGAGGCGCGCGGCTATGTCACGAGACTCGCCAGGCCAATGCATTTCTGGGGAGTTCCCGAGTGGGTGACTGATCTTCGCACCAAGCTGGACAGTGCCGAGCAGGGGCTGCTGTTCGAGCCCTGCGCAGCGACCACACCGTGACCACACCGTAACCCCCATCAACCCTGCGTTTGTGACCAGGAGGCTCCGACATGTGTCATCTGCGTTTGCTGACAGCGCTCGGCGTGCTGCTCGTGGCCACCGGGATGGCGCGGGCTGATGTGCTGGATGTGGATAGCCCTGTGCACCCGTTGCTGGAGAGTGTCGGCGCGGCGTTGCATGACGTCGGCTTCGATATCGCTTATAACCTGAACGTTCCGAAAGTGGCGAACACCGAGCCGCAGCGGCCACGCCTGGGTGCGCTGGCGGATTTGCCACCGCTGCGCATGCCCATGACGCCGGAGTTGCTGGAGTGGGAGGCAGCGTTCACGCGCGGAGAGATCTCCGCACTCGCCTGGCTGCCGGGCAGCGCTGCGAGGTCGAACTTGAACGACTCACCGGATTTCGGGCAGTTCCATGAGGCATGGCTGGACGCCTCTCCCCAGCAACGTGTCTTCATCAGCTGGCATGTCGATGATGCTCCTCTGATTGCGTCGTTGCAGGCGGCGCTGTCGAGCGGCGAGGCTGTCGGCATCCGACCACAAGAGGTCGAGCAGGCCGGGCGGTTGTATGTCACGGCCGGGCAGCGTTTCGTTGTCGATACGGAGGCCGCTCGTGACTATGCCGGGGCGGTCACCGAGTTCCAGCTTTTGGGAGAGCAGCTGCGCCGGGGCACTGCTTCCGTGCTCAATCCGGACGGCCGGGAAGCGCGCAGACTGGCTTCACGTGAACCCGAGGTGTTCCTCAAGGAGGGCTTGGGGGATGAGTTCGAGGCGTCGACCATTCCCGAAATAATTGTGCCCGGTGGAATAGCATTCGGCGAGGATGCGGTCTTTGAGAATGAGTTTGCCCAACTGGTTTTCGAGAGCGATCGCCTGTGGCTGCAGGCTGCTGATGGTCAGCGTTTTGGCTTGCCTGCCGAGGATCTGGAGAGCTGGAAAGCGAGCTTCGATTTCGCTGCGCGCTCGGTGGATATCGGTTCCGACGCCGTTGTCGATATCGACGAGAGAAGTCGGGTAAGGATTTCCTCGGCACTGGAGGACACCGATGCGGGTGTCGAATTGATCAGAATTGACACCGAGCCGTTCAAGTTTGTGCAGCGCCTCGATGTCAGGAAGAGTGTGATCATCGATACCGAAGTGAACTTTTTTGTACGAGAAGCGTATACAGAATTTGCGACGGAGTATGAAGTGCGCTTTCTGCAGGCGGACAGTATGCGGATAGCGCGCACGCAGGCAGCGGTGGTGTACCGCTACCAATCGACAACCCAGGCCGTTGAACATGTGGATACCTGGGGGCCGGATGGCTTCCGGCTGGAAGGGCGTACCGATTTCGATGGTCTCGGCAGCAGCACCGCAAATGCAGCACGTCATGCTGCCTGGGTCGCGCTCTTTCGCGCGGCGCTGAACGGTTCGCTGGACTTTTCGCGCGGACGTTATGAATTCATGAAAGTAGATAAGGCGGGGCGGTCAACGCCGTCCCGGTTGTGACAGGATCATGGTGAGGACTGCTGCGGCACTGCGCTGGTTGATGCTGATGATGTTCAGCATCGTCGTCCCCGGTTGCGTCATGATTCCTCTGGATCTGGGATTTTCCCGCGATAGAGTGCTGGAGTCGCAAATTCTGCCGCAGACGGCCGATGCGTTTCCAGCGATCGACACGCTGTCACTGAATCAGGAGATCATTGATTTCCTGGACCGGGAGGTCACCAATCGCAGCAGTGGTCCCGAGATTGTGCAGCGCCTGCAGGAATTGTTGTTCGGGCCCGATTATCTCAATCTGCAATACGACGATCTGCGGACGCGCACCGCCATCGAGACATTTCAGGATCGCCAGGGCAACTGCCTGTCGGTCGTAGGTCTCTACATCGCAATGGCTCGCCATCTCGGTGTGGATGCCGGATTTCAGACCGTAAAAGTCAGGCCGCGCTGGGATCGTCGCGGAGAGTTGCTGGTGCTCAGTCAGCACATCAACGCGATAGGACGCTTCGGTGGCGGCACTACTTATGTGGTCGATTTCACGCCCGAGATTACACTGCAACAACTCACTGCCAGCACGGTCAGTGATCTGCATTCGCGGGCGCTGTATTTCAACAATCTTGGCGTCGAGAGTCTGATTGCAGGTGACGTTGAGCGGGCGCTGGATTATCTGCGTAACTCTTTGTGGATTGATCCCACGCTCTCCATGGTCTGGAACAATATCGGCACTGCTTTCAGCAAGAACGATGACAAAGCGCTCGCCGAGTATGCCTACCGTATGGCGTTTGATCTGGACAAGACCAATGGCACGGCGATCAACAATCTGACAAAGTTTTATTTTCAACAGGGCGATATCGAAACCTCCGAACGCTATGCGAAAGCCATGGAGCGTTTCAACAACAAGAATCCCTACTACCATTACAATCTTGGCAATCTGGCCTATGCAGAAGAAAATTTTGAGCAGGCGAGAGATCACTACAACGACGCGATTCGGCGCAAGGCTGCCGAGCCGGATTTTTACCTGGCATTGAGCACGACCTACAAGCGGCTCGGTGACACCGAGCAGGCCGAGCGTCTCTTCGAGGTTGCCAGACAACTGGTCATCAACGGGGATCAGATCTATCAGCCCAGCCGAGAGAAGGTTCGCATCGTCAATGAGCGCAGCATCCTGCGCGAGACCAGTTCCGGCTTCAGTGTCAGAACCGGCGCGCTCTGAGTGTGGTGAAGGTGCTTGCGCACCTCACACGAAGTCTATGTTCAGCGCGAAGGGTTCCAGCAGATGTTCAGCGGCCGCCTGCCGAGAACCCGATGCTACCGCAACATGAATGACGAGACCGCGTTGCTTGTCGAGACTGCTGCTGACCGTGGCGTCGATCTGTTGCTCTTCGAGCACTTCCCTGATGGTGGTTTCTGAGATGCGCTGGCGCAGTGCCGGTTTGTAGATCTTGCCGACCGCCGTGAGTGGTAATGCCGGGATGATCTCGATGCGGCGAGGGATCGCAGCACGTTCCTTGATGTGTTCCTCGCAGTACGCATGCAACTCCTCCACACTGCACTCTGTTCCTGGACGCAATACCACAAAGACCGCTGGCAGCTCGCCCGCATAGGCATCGGGTTGTCCGACGGCGACAGCACTTGCTACACAACGATGCGCCTGCAAAGCCTCTTCGATGATGGCAGGGTCAATGTTGTGTCCACCTCGAATGATCAGATCCTTTGCGCGTCCAGAGAGAAACAGATAGCCATCACCATCCAGGAAGCCAAGATCACCGGTGTTGAACCAGCCGTCGTCGACCCAGGCGCCGCTGTTGTCTCGTGGGTCCTTGTAGCCATGGAACACTTGTGGTCCTTTCACCAGAATGACGCCGCTCTCTTGCAGATCACATTCCCGCGTCACCTGTCCCCGATCAAGATGCACAATCCGGATCTGCGAATAAGGCAGCCGCATGCCCACACTGCCCGGCGGTTGCCAGGAGGGCGCTCTGGAGATCAGCGCCGTGGTTTCCGTCATTCCATAACCATTGGAAACGGCCACATTGAATTGTTTCTCGAAGCTGTGCTCGAACGCTGGCGAGAGTGGCGCGGCTCCCGAGTTGATGCTGACCAGCGAGCTGATGTCTTCATCGCCCACCGGAATCTGCGACAACGCCATCAGCACCGTAGGCACGGTCGAGAACCCGCGCACCTTGAAGCGGGCAATGTGATGCCAGAAGTTCTTCATGCCTTCCTGGCTGCGGAATCCTGCTGGCGTCAGGAGCACGACGCGATAACCAATGCTGAACGCCGCGATGCCCTGAATGATGACGCCATAGATGTGGAACAGGGGGAGGCCGCAGAGAATGGTGTGGCGAGGCAGATGGGCTGTGTAGACCCGCATCAGCTGTCCGAGGAATGCCATGTTGCCGTGCGTCAATTGGGCGATCTTGGGGCGGGCGGTGGTGCCGCCAGTATGGAAGCAAGCGGCGATCTGCTCGGGTGCGAACAACCGCTGACTGATCAGCCGGTCGCCCGGTTGCTCGGCAATGGCGCTGTTGTAGTCGAGTATGCGCAGTGCGCCGATTTGCAGATCGTCAGGTACGGCTTTGGTGAAGCCGGGTTGCTGCACGACCAGCAGTGTGTGGACTGAGCTGACCAGAGGGACAATCTGCAGCAGCTTTTGCCACAGGTCTGAATAGTCGGAAGGGCCAAGGCAGATAATGACGCTGGCCTGGGCGGCCTCGATGATTTCAGCAATGTGTTCTGCTTCGAGCAGGGGGTTGATCGGGTTGGCGATGCCCGCCGCCTGACTTCCCCAGATGGCCGGATGGCTCTGCGGCATGATCGGCAGCAGAATCGATACGGCCTCCGATTGTTGCAGGCCGAGTGCGTGCAGCAGATTGGCGGTGCGTGTGATCTGGCTTGCCAGTTCGCCGAAGGTCACAGTCTGTGCTACTTCGTCGCGACGGCCGGTCAACAGGAACTCGATAGCCGGTTCGGTTGCGAACCTGCGACCACTTTCCTGCAGCAATTCGTAGGTGTTGGTGTGCGGAAACCGGGTGCTCTGCGGAGTCTGCTCAAACGCCTCGACGTCCGCCAGAGTTTCGATCAAGGGCTTGGTCAGCGGCGTCGCGGGGAGTGTGTCCTGCAGAGTCTTCGCCATCGGCTGCAACCTCTCATTCTTGTTATTTGTGGGGTCAGGCTGTCGGTGGCTTATATCATGTTCAAGCTTGCCGATGCCAGACAGTATCGAGCGGGCGCTCAAGTCTGGTGTTCAGTGGGTGTCCAGTGCCGGATTAATGCGAGTCAGGCGCCTGCAGGCTGGCATTGAGCGGTCCTTTAAAGCAGAATAACTCAGGGACTTTGTTCCTGCGGTTTTCAATTTCCGGCCGTATTCATGGCTGGTCACTTTCTGGAGTTTTATATGAAGAAGATGTTTTCGAAGATTCTTGTAGCGACAGCGGCCGTTGCCATGTCCTCTGTGCTGATCGCCCAGACGGCGGAAAAAACGGCGTCCCCTGCAGGCGCCCAGCTCTACATCGTGTCTCCGCAAAACGGGGCCACTGTTTCCCAGACATTCAATGTGGTGTTTGGATTGCAAGGCATGGGCGTGGCGCCTGCCGGTGTGCAGACTGCCAACACCGGGCACCACCATCTGCTGGTGGACGGCGCTGAACTGCCGGATCTGAACGCACCGCTGGGCACTGCGGTCACTCATTTCGGTGGTGGTCAGACTCAAACGACGCTGACATTGACGCCCGGGCAGCACACGCTGCAGCTGATTCTCGGCGACCATTTGCATACCCCGCACAATCCTCCTGTAGTCTCTGAAAAAATCACCATTACCGTGCAATAAGGTATGGCCCGCGTCAGGCTCAGTGTTCTCGATCAGTCGCCCATTCGCAGTGGCGGTACCGCCGCTCAGGCGCTGACCGAGAGCATTGAGCTTGCACGTCATGTCGAGCAGCTGGGCTATTCGCGGTTCTGGGTGGCAGAGCACCACGGCTCAGCCAGTTTTGCAGGCTGTTCTCCCGAAGTGTTAATTGCCCGTATTGCGGCAGAGACGAAATCTATCCGCGTTGGCTCCGGGGGTGTCATGCTCATGCATTACAGTCCTTACAAGGTTGCGGAAAACTTCCTGTTGTTGCAGACGCTCTATCCGGGCAGAGTCGATCTTGGCGTCGGTCGGGCACCTGGCAGCGACGGGCTGACGGCACAGGCGCTCGCCTATGGGTCTCCCATTGGAGTGGAGTACTTCCTCAATAAACTCCAGGATCTGCGCGCCTTCGTCGGTGGCGAGCGGCCGGCGACGGCCAGTTTCTCCCGAGTCAAAGCGACACCACGCGTCAACGAACTGCCTGAGTTCTGGCTGTTAGGCTCAAGCGAGCAGAGTGCCCTCTATGCGGCGGAGCTGGGGATGCGGTATTCCGTGGCACATTTCCTGAACCCGCGTGAGAGTCACGAATTGGCTGGCTTATACCGTCGCAATTTCAAGCCGTCGCGGGAATGCCCCGAGCCGTACGTCAATGTCGGTGTCTTCGTGCTGTGCGCGCCGAGTGAGAACGAGGCTGAGGATTTGGCGTTGACTCGCGATGTCTGGCGATTGGGTCTGGAGCGCGGTGAGCCGGGGCCGCTTCCTTCGGTAGAAGAGGCCAAGGCGTATGTCTTCAGCGACGAGGAGGTTGCGCTCATAAGGCAGCGCCGCAAACACGCTATTTGCGGCACACCGGAAGCGGTGCATGAGAAGTTGCAGGGGCTGGCGCAGCTACACCAGGCTGACGAGTTGGTGGTGATCAGCAACTGCCATGATTTCGCCGTGCGCAAGCGTTCCTATTCCTTGCTGGCGCAGGCCTTCGATCTGGGCAGAAGTAAATGATTTGATCGCTTAGCTGGAGCGATTGAGTGCCAGATTGGCCATGTCTTCCAGAGCCGATCGATAGACACTCGGTTCTATGCCGCGCAGCAGGGCGCGAGCCTTGTCGACTTCGTCTTGTGCCAGTTGGCGTGTGTATTCAAGCCCGCCGGATTTACGCACGATGGCAATGACACTTTCCAGATGGTCCAGCGTTCCATTGGTGATACTGGCGCGCAGTACGTCTGCTTCCTCTGCCGAGGCGGTGCGCATGGCATGGATCAGAGGCAGTGTCGGTTTGCCTTCTGCCAGATCATCCCCGACATTTTTGCCCATGGTAACCGCGTCACCATCATAGTCGAGAACGTCATCGATCAGCTGGAAGGCCATGCCGATGTGCATGCCGAAGTCTCGCAAAATCTGTCGTTGTTCGTTGGTCGCACCGGCGATAATGGCTCCGCATTCGGCTGCCGCCTGGAACAGAATGGCGGTCTTGTCGCGGATGACATTCATGTAGCTCGCCTGGGTAGCGGCGCTGTTGTGCTTGTTGATCAGTTGCAGCACTTCACCTTCGGCAATCCGGTTGGTAGTGTCGGCAACAATGCGCATGATTTCCATGCTGTTGATTTTCACGAGGATCTGAAAAGCCCGCGAGTAGATAAAGTCGCCTACCAGAACACTCGATGGGTTGCTCCACTGCTGATTGGCGGTGGGACGCCCGCGCCGCATCGCCGACATGTCGACGACATCGTCGTGCAGCAGGGTGGCGGTATGAATGAACTCGATCACCGATGCCAGGCTGATGTGCGCGTCGCCCTCATAGCCACAACATTTTGCGCTCAACAGAACGAGTATCGGGCGCATGCGCTTGCCGCCGGCATCGACAATGTAATGACCGATACTCTCAACGAGAGGCACATTTGAATGCAGTTGGTCGACAACAAAGCGGTTGACGGCCTCAAAGTCTGCCGTGACCACCGCGCGGATTTCTTTATGCATGGGACTACCGTGAAAGGTGCTGCCGTGAAAGGTGTTGCTGCCCGCAATTGCAGTTGGAATATGACAATTGGCTATGGCATCGTAAAATTGTGCCTGCATGCTAGGGGCGAAGTCCAAGGCTGTCAAGGCGACGGCGATGGTGATCATCATGTGCGGGGAAAGGGCGTCAACGCTGGCTTGGATAATTTGTCTAATGCAGGCTTGCCTCTATTTGGATGTTCCCGTAAAATGCCCGCCCCTATAGGCACCGCTGGGTAGACGATTTGGCCCGGTGCTCGCAGAATTCAAAGCTATACCCAATGTGGAGTTATTTATGTACGCGGTAATTGAAAGTGGTGGCAAACAACACCGAGTTGTAGAGGGTGAAATCCTCAAGCTGGAGAAACTGGAAGCCGCTACAGGTGAACAAGTCAGTTTTGACAAAGTATTGATGGTTGGCGAGGGCGAGTCTGTCAAGATTGGCGCCCCCTACGTGGAAGGCAGCAAAGTCACTGCAGAAGTGGTCTCTCAAGGCCGTGCGAAGAAAGTGACGATCCTGAAATTCCGTCGTCGTAAGCACCACTTGAAGCACCAGGGCCACAGACAGTGGTTTACTGAAGTCAAGATCACAGG
>JACCDW010550257.1_pt1 | contig 14339 bp, 20 predicted proteins | sample 7449781 | NCBI WGS metagenome assembly JACCDW01 (sample SAMN15323449, study PRJNA562643) | freshwater metagenome | isolation source: river surface water | place: USA:Blue River Watershed | collected 2017-08-18
AGCTGTTGCGGCTGTTTGTTGAGACCAATGGTGACGATGAGGACGATGAGGACGAGCCATCACCCCAACCGTCCATCCCTACCACCCCCTGAAACACAGCCTGCGCGCGACGGTGGTCGGCGCAGGCCTTCGCTTGTCTGGAGCTGCTGTGCTCGATCCTCTTTGCGGGCCCCGGGCCCGCCTCGCCGCGCTCTCCTCCGCCTATGAGGCCAATGACGCCTACGCGAAGTACGCCGCGTCTGAGGCGATCAAGGCCAACGCAGATGAAGACCTTGGGGTCGCGCTCGACGCGGTGGACGCGCTCGTCGCCGAGAACGCGAGGCTGTCGCGGCAGCTGGACGCCGCCCAAGCGGCGGCCGCCAAGGCTCACGCCGAGGCCCGGCGCCTGCTCGTGGGTCGCCTGCGGCTACGGGCGCTGGCCCATGACCGCCTGGCAGGGCCCAGCCCTGGCGCCTGCGGTGACACCGAGACGCACATGGCGCTCGCGGCGGAGTGTCGGCACCTGATGTGCTCGCTCGAGCGGGTGGGGGCCATGGCTGCGCGCCCCGCGGTGACCCCTGTCGGCTCTGCGTTCGGGTCCGTGCCTGACATGCCCGAGCGGGCCGCTGAGCCCCTGGACGCCTCTTGGCTGGAGACGCGGTTCTGCTCGACCGTGTGAGGCGCAGGCCTGAGCGTCAGCCTGTGGTGTAATGATAGGTTGACAGATGATCCCGGTCTCGATACATGTGCTGCGCGGAGACCGGCTCAACCCGAGCCGACTCGACGCGCAGCGGAGGTGATTGTGGCTGTAGATCGAGCGTGTGCAGACCCGATGATGGAGTGGGCGCTGGCCAATGGGTCGGGCACCCTGCGCCAAGCGATCGCGTGCGACATGTCCTGGCGTGACCAGGCGCGGCACGAGCGCCTGGCGATGGACGTCGCCTCATCAGCGCTCTTCGTCTCTCTCTCGAGGGTCACGCTGGGCAAGTTCAAGGCGGAGCCGGACTGCCGGGTGACCACCGAGCTTGGGTGGTACGCCCGGGTTTTGCGGGCCCGGTGGGCCGAGCACAAGGTCTTCTCCAAGGTCTCCCCTGGGTGCATGGGGCCGCCGCGGGTCGAGGTCGTCTACTTCGAGCTCAGCCGCGAGACCCCGCCGAGCCGGGAGGGCGCGGGGTTCGTCGTGCGGGACCTCGTGCTGGACTGGGCTCCGAAGGGGTCCCTCATCTTGATTCCTCTGGCGTACTGGGACACCCGCGCCTCTGCGTGGGGCCCCACGGAGAACCCGCTGTGAGCCAGACGGCCTACATCGTCGGCCCCACGGGCAGCGGCAAGAGCTACCTCGCCACGCACCTCGCAGCCGCGCTGGGTGGGGAGGTGGTGGAGGGATCATCTTGGATCAGGAGGTTGACCGGCTGCTACCAGCACGGCCCTGAGGCGGCCCAGATGCTGTCCCGCGCCAGCGCGCAGGAGCTCGCGAGGGACCCTGAGGTTGCGCTCCGGACGCTGCTCTCGCTGACCCAGGACCCGTCTGTGCGCTACTTCATCGCCGGCCTGCGCAACCCGGTGGACTTCAACGGGCTCTGGCGCCATCGCCCAGGCGTCCTCATCGAGATGCAGGGCGAGGCGCAGTCGGGGTTCGAGCGCGACGGTGTGCAGGCGATCGTCTCGATCCGGACCCCTGACCTTCGCCTGACGCGGGGCGCCTACACGGTGTCGTCTGTGGTGGAGCTCGTCTCGTCGCTCTGGTGACCACCCCTCATGCGCCAGATCGTGGCGCACCCCAAGGACTGACCATGAACATCATGACCGAGTGGCTGCTCCCGTTCCGGGTCCGCCAGAGCGCGATGCACAACGAGACGGGCCCGGCCGGGCTCGTCGACGCCAAGATCGCCGGTTTTGTTTACGCCCCAGGTCGCCCCATCGAGCTGATTGTGGCCAAGGACACCCATCGGTTCTACGACGTGCCGCTGCGCTTCTCTGGCAAAGACGGCGGTGCCCAGTACGCGCTGCCCTCGACCTGGGAGGCGCCGACCTTCGCGCACGAGCCGCGGCCGCGCCGGGTGACGGCGTGCGCGTTGCCGTTTGGGGCAGCCCGAACGGGTGACTGCCATGGCGCGCTGACCTGGAACGCGGCCAACATCACGCTGCTCGTGGTCGTCTTGGACACGGGCGAGGTCATCCTCTGGCCTCCGCACAAGATCGAGTGGACCGACAAGCCGGTCGGCTTCCCCTCGTGGCTCAAGCGGCGGTACGCGGACGACGGGCCAACGCTCGACAAGACGGTCGTCTCTGAGGTTGAAGACGCGGAGATGGTGGAGATGACCGCCATCGCCAAGGCCGCGCTCAACAAGCCCCTGACCAGCTGGCGCACGCACGGGCTCGGCCTGCTGCAGTGCTACCTGCCGGGCCCCACCAAGGGCGGCCAGATCGACCCCAAGCGATACCGGGTCCACATCTGGACGAAGGACGCGATGATGGTCGGTCTCGAAGGTGGGATCCACAATCACCGCTACGACTTCCGCTCGGTCATTGTGGCCGGGGTCCTGACCCAGGAGGAGTGGGCGGCGCGGCGTGACCTCGAGGGGATGTGGCACGCCTGGTTCCACAACAACGATACGCACGCGCCCGTCCTGACGTTCGCCCGCTACAGCCTCACGCCCCGCACGCTCGACCTGCGGTGCGGGCAGGCCTACACCTTCCCCCGGGACGGCTTCCACCGGAGCGTGCCCCGGTCCGATGTGGCGGTGACGGTCATGGAGCGGTTCGACGTAGACGGCGTCTCGTGCGCGCTGTGCCCCACGGGCGTGACCCCCACCAACGGGCAGGCCATGCGGGTGGTGGACGCGGGCGCCCACCTCGCGCTGGCCCGCAAGCACTTGGGCCTCCGCGCTTGACGACAATATAAGCATAGGTTACCATTGAACCGCGCCGCGCGTCATCGCCCGCCCGCTGTGGGCGTGGGTCACATGCGCTGCGGCCACACAGGAGCCCCATGAGCAACCCGAGCCCTGCCATCACCGCCGCCACCACCACCACCGGCCAGGCCGTCTCCGGCCTGGGTCGAGCGTGGACCGCGTTCCGCCACATCCCAGGCCTCGGCGGCCTCGCGTACAAGTCGGAGTCTCGCCGGGACGGCGAGCTCCCCGGCACGCTCGAGCGGTGGACCGTCTGGCACAGGCCAGACCCCCGCACCGACATGCCCCACACCCACCCCTGGCCGTTCGTCTCGCGCATCTGCTCGGGCGGCTACCGCGAGGCCCGCTACCGCCTCGACCCCCAGACGAACAAGTGGTCCTTCGTTGGCGATTTCTGGCACAAGGCGGGGGACTTTGTGGTCGTCGATCGGTGCGACGCCCACATCATCACCGAGGTGCTGCCGGGCACCGTCACCCACATGCTCATCGGCCCCCTGTACGCGGGCCCCCAAGACTGGGGCCACGTCAACCTCGCCACCGGGCAGCTCGAGCCCGCCAAGGCCTCGCCCGACTTCTTGCAGTGGCTTGGCGAGCTCAACGCCAAGCCGCCGGAGGTCTCGGAGCAGTTTCGTGGCCTCCTCCGCACCCTGGTGCCTTGATGTCGGGGGCCGCCGGGGTCACCGAGGTCACGATCAGGGTCTGCGCGGGCGACGTGCGCAATGAGCGCACCTACCCTGAGCTGAACGGCAAGGCCGCGTTGGCGTTCCTTGCCCAGTCCTTGGTCGACGCGGGGTTGAACCAGCGAGAGCTCGCCGTGCAGCTCTTGTACTTGGGCGTAGAGATGATGCCCAAGACCAAGCCCAAGCCCGTCCTCAACGAGGACGGCACCCTGAAGAACTTCATGTTCAAGGAGGCTGGTCGTTCTTTTCGCTGCGCGTGCGGCGGCAATGTGTTCCACCAACCAGATGATGCGCGGCCCTCGGTGTACCGCTGCAACAGCTGCGAAGAAGACTACGGCTCGGAGTGAGCCAAGCGGGAGCTGGACATGGGAATGTTCCGCAAGAAGCCGGTCGCGATTGAGGCTCGGTGCTTCGACAGCAAGATCGAGACGTACACAAGCCTGATCGAGTGGTGCGGGGGTCGCAGAGGCTCTTTTGAGCAATCGAATGGGTTCAGCTACCCGGTGATTCTCATCCCGACGCTGGAGGGTGAGATGATGGCCTGCCCCGGCGATTGGATCATCCGCGGCGTGAAGGGTGAGTTCTGCCCATGCAAGCCCGACGTGTTTGAGGCCACCTACGAGCCGGCAGATGGGCCCATCCTGATGGAGGCGTGACCATGGACACGATCAGCCTTGGGCGGCGCCTGCGACAGGCCGGGGTCCCGGTCCTCTTGGACGGCGCGTGCGCCGTCAACGAGAGCGGCCAGCGGGGGCGGGTGGTGAGCGCCGGCGGCGGGGAGTGGCTGGTGTCTCGTCAGGGTTTCGTTCTGGCGTTCGCAGACGTCCCCGGCGAGCACCTTGATCTGACGGATGGCGCGACCCGGGGCGCGGTCTTGGCGTGGCTCCGGGAGACCTATGGGCAGTTCAACCTCTGCCCGCGCTTCATCAACACGTCGTCGACCAGCTTGAGCTGGTGGTGCTTCAGCCCGAGCGTGGAGTCCTTGGACGATCTCCCGCACGCGGACTCCGAGGCGGAGGCCCTCGTGGTCGCCGCCGAGTGGCTGCGCGAGGGGCGCTGGTCCGCGCGTTACCCCCGGGCCCGGTCGCGCCGCTTCATCGGGGGGTAGGGCGCGGCGCGGCTCGTGTTGTGTGCGCGCAGGTTGACACACAGACCAGCATCAGATAAGCAGAGGCAGGGGGTGTCATGTCGACAGAGGAGAAGGTTGCCCGCAACTTCATCAAGGCGCGCGGGCGGTCCATGTTCCGCCTGCTGCTCTCGATGCTCGAGCAGCAGCAGAGCGGTCAGGAGATCGGCAAGGTCCTCGGGGTGAGCCGGGAGCGCGTTCGCCAGTGGAAGGACACGTTCGGCCAGACGGTGTCCGTCTACTCGGTCCACCCCCATGTGCGCCGGCTGGGCCAGCCTCGGAGGCAGTCGTGAGGAAGAAGACGGCAAGCTGGACCAGGAAAAAGCAGATCCCAGATGGTTTTGACTGGATGGAGCACGCCGTCTGCCTGTGGGAGGAGGATGAGTGTCTCCGCCATGACCACTCCGCGGAGCGCATTAGCGACGCGGTGGTCCGCCTCTGCGGCAGCATGTATGACTGGCCCCGCTTCTTCCGGGCGGAGCCTGATGGCTCCCTGCTCCGTCTGCGCGAGCAGGACCCCATCAAGCACTTCTTGGGTGAGGCGATTGACGAGATGGATGGCGGCGACCACACCGCCAAGCTCTACCCTTCGGGGTGGGTGATCGTCCATAGCTACGAGGGCTTCAGCCTCTGGCGGGTCGTGGTCGACGACAAGTAGCCAACCTTGACCATCTGGAGAGATGATGCCTGTACTCGATCTTACCCCGAGCATGATCGGGGCCATGACGAACATCTTGAAGGTCCAAGTCTCCCCGATGCGCGCTGGGCCGCACGTCGAGCCGCGCACGCGGACCGCGCTCCTCAAGCGAGGCTTGATCCAGGAGGTTGAACATGGCTTCCACTCTGCCATTGAGCTCACCGCGGAGGGTGTCGATGCCCTGCGCGCGGTGGGGGCGCAGGGCGCTGACCTGGTGCTTCAGGACGCGCTCCGCGCGTTTGACGCCGAGGCCTCAGCCAAGACGCTCTTGGCCGCACTGCAGCAGGTCGCGCCACAGACCATCTCGCGGCTGGACGGGACTGATGCGTGGCCTTCCTGGGTCATCACGGGACAATCTGGTTCGGTGGGGTGGTACAGGTCGAAGTCCGCTTCAGGGCGACTCAACAAGATCAAGTCAGATCTTGACCAGGTGCACAAGGCTCTCCCGACGCTGATCGAGCGGATGGAGAGCAACTTGGCGCAGGCCAAGGTCTTCGCCGCGGAGCTCGAGGCCGTCCGCGCGCTGCTCGATGCGCCACAGGCGTAGCTGGGGCGCCCGCTTGGCGGGCCGCAGGTGGCACCTTGCGGCGCCCTCCGCTATCCTGCGTGGGAGGTCTCCATGGCGCGCACGGTGCACGACCACATCATCACCGCGGACCATCGCCCGAGCCTCCCGGACCGGGCCGTGTTCTTGTCGGGGCTCGTGTCGGACAGCAAGCCGTGGAGCATGCGCGACATCGCCACCATCCTGCTGCGGACGACGGGCGCCCGCACGCCGGATGAGGTCCGCCTCCGCGTTGAGCTACAAAAAGCTGGGAGTGTCGGTGACGCTCGCTTCATCTTCGACGTCGCCAACGCGATGCAGCCGGGTTGGGGTGTGACGCACCAGGGCGCGGCGGAGGTGGTGGCGCGCGCAGCCCGGGAGGACGTGCTCGCCGGCAGGGTCAAGGCCGCGCTGGAGCGGTGGCGGGCGCGGATGGGCGGAGAGCTGGGGGCAGAGAAGCTCCCCATGGTCGGCATGAACCTGCAGGGTGCGAAGCTCTCCAATCGGAACCTGACCGAGGTCGACCTGAGCCACGCCAACCTCAAGGGCGCGGTGATGGCCAACGCCAAGATCGTGCTCGCGCGTGGCGCCTGCTTTGACGGGGTGAGCGCGGACAAGCTCTTGGCGGTCGGGGCGAAGCTGGAGGGGGCCAGCTTTCGCGGCGCGTCGCTGCGTGATGCGTCTTTTTACAGGGCGAACGTGGACGGCGCTGACCTTGGGGGGGCAGACTTGACGAGCGCCCATCTCATGGTTGAGGACGCAGATCTGTCCTCGGTCAACCTGCGCGGCGCCACCGTCCAGAACGCGGTGATCTCCAGGCCGGTCCTGATCAAGTCCAGCTGGTGGTCTCCGAAGGACAACGGGCTCATCGGGACCCCCGCAGGCTTCTCCCGCGTCAAGATCTTGGGTGGCTCGATCTTGGTTGGTATCGGTGAACCTCGATCTTGATCTTGGAGTCGGCGTCGATGAGCCTCGATCTTGAAGCCCTGCTGTCCAACATCGCGTCCTCGCGGAAATTCTCCGTGTGGCTCAGGGACATGCTGGGTGGTGACGCCGCCGACATCGCCGCGGCCCGCGCAGATAAGGCCCTGCTCGACGACTACGCCATGGACTACGCGCGGGGCGAGCTGGGGATCGAGCATAACGAACGGCTCGCCCTCTTCGACTTCATGGACAAGCGCGCCGTGATGGGCGTCCTCTCTGGGCTCCCCGTGGCGGTCTACCACGGCACGAGCAGCGCGCTGCTGCCGTCGATTGTGCAGGCGGGCGGGCTCCGGCCCCCGCGCTCGAGGGCGGAGATGGCGTCCCCGCACAAGAACAGCGGCGCTGGCGTCTACGTCGAGGACAGCGGCGGCAGCCTCATCAACACCTACGCGCTGGCGGCGGTGCAGCGCTTTGGTGGTGACGCGGTGATGCTCACCATCAAGACCACGCTGGGGGAGCTCGAGCCTGACCCAGATGACCTCGATCTTGCGGCGGGTCGGTATCAGTACGTCCTTGACTCCGTCCCGCTGTCTGGCATCGTGGACGTCCACCCGCCCCACTGGCGGACCGCCCTCGGCTTGTCGTAGGAGCCTGCCCATGTCTGCGCTTGCCATCGCCTCGGTGGGCCTGCTCGCCGCCGCGGCCCACCTCCGCTCCCGCTCCCACCCGGCCCGCGGGGTGGGCAGCCGCAGCGCCGCCCGGAACCTGGGCACCATCTCGAGCACGAAGCTCAAGGGGCAGCTGCAGGCGGGCGATGACGATGATGACATCGTGCTCGTGTGGGCGATCGACGGCAGCGGGGTCACCTACACCTTGGCGGACCTCAAGGAGCACGAGACTTGGCTGGAGGAGTTGAGCCCTGAGGAGGTGTTCGCGGACGTCTGGCCGCTCGTGCAGCGCGCTGACGCCTTCTTCAACCAGATCGAGTTCCCCGTGCGCCTCTATCGGGGGCTGTTCGCGAACAGCCTTGGCGCCATCCGGCCGAGCCTGGGGCTCCACTGGACCACCGACCCCGCGGTCGCCCGGCGCTTCGCCATCGGTGAGCACGAGGGGTCCTGGGGTTCGGCGCGGTCGACGGATAAGTCCTTCGCGATCTCCATGGTGTTGGATGACCCCAACAAGATCGACTGGGCCAGCACCATCGACAACTTCTTCCGGTACACCGCGGCGGTGGGTGATGATCCCTCCATCGTCGAGCGCCAGATCGTGCTCCGGCCGCACAAGGACACCAAGGAGGTCGGGAGAGGCGTCCGGGTCCGCCAGCTGCCCGGCTGATTGACCCCGGGCCCAAAATCGTGTATCGTGGCGCACCTTGCCCACCCCGGAGATCGAAGTGAACGGAAGCTATCTCGCAATCGGCGCCGCCGCAGCGCTCGCCGCTGCCGGCGCCCTCCGCCAGCGTGGGAGCCGTAGCGGCCCCGAGCTCGACCAAGACATGGGCAAGGTCGACCGATGCCCCATCCTCAGCCAGGGGGCGGGCGAGCCTGATGAGGCTTTCGTTGGCCGTCTGCTGGAGCTCTCCAGGTCGTCGAGCGCTCCCGTGTGCGGCCGAGATCGACTCGATCGCATCTTCCCGGTAGACCCATCGCTTGACCTTCAAGGCGCGATGAAGCTGCGGAGCGCCCTTGCCGGCCTGAGCGGCCGGGTCCCGCGCGACCAGCGATCTCTCGAGATCGTGACCTCGAAGGTCCTGGGCGGGACAGGTCATCCGTTTGGGGTTTTTCAGGCCTGGTTGATCCGCGACCAGATGCCTGAAAGCGAAGACCACGCCATCCTTGCGGAGCACAACGGCATCTACTACTTGGTGACCAAGGATGACAACGTGACCTCCCTCACCAACCGCTGGCATGGCACCTTGTTGGCGAGGGGCCATCACGCAGCTGGGTGACCCCAGGCCCAAAATCGTGTATCGTGGCGCACCTTGCCCACCCCGGAGACCGAAGTGAACGGAAGCTATCTCGCAATCGGCGCCGCCGCAGCGCTCGCCGCTGTCGGCGCCCTCCGCCAGCGCGGGAGCCGGTCGAGTGAGGACTTGCTGGTCTTCGACAACCAGCGGCTGCGCAACCTGACGTCGCCAGACGAGGTTGGCCTGCACACGCCAGAAGACGAGCTGCACCACTACAAGGACCTGGGGGTCATCATTGGGGTTGGCCCTGGCTGGCTTGAGCGGTTCCCGCCGCAGGCTTTTGAGCCGATGAGGGCCGCGGTGCGCCCCTGGCTCTTGTCTGTGGGGCTCGACAGTCGGTTCTGGAACGACGAGCTCGACCTCGACCACGTCGGCACCACCCGGCTGCGGGCTCCGACGCAGGCCGAGCGAGCGGAGATGTGGAGGAGGTACGAGGCCAACGTGGACCAGCTCTGGAGCCGGACCGGCCTGAGCCAATCCGACCCGGGTTACAGCCTTTGGAAGGACCTGATGATGGACCGGGACTAATCGACGACGGGGGCCCCGCCCTCACCGCCCCCGCCGCCGCTCCACCGCCATCCGGGCCGCGAGCAGCAGCTTGCGCGGGTCGGGGGCGCGTGCCGGGCACGGCATCGCCTGCGCCGCGCGCAGGGCGTCTGGGCCATCGAGCAAGACGACATCGAAGGCCTGCGCCTCATCGTCCAGCTCGTAGTCGGGGTCGCCAGGGTCCACCGCCCCCCAGGCCAGAAACTCCTCGATGGCGTCACCCTCATAAGTGCCCTCACCATCCCAGACGACCCCGTTGCGGTCCCGCACCCCGACGTGGCCCACGGGCCAGCCCTGGCGCCACAGGTGCCGGTTGACCGCGGCGACGACCTCGGCCTCGCCATCGAACAGGACCTCGCGCATCGCGAGCGCGACGGCGCCACAGCCGCCCGAGAAGGACACCATGCCGTCCTCTGCGGCCAAGCCCAGGGCGTCGAGGCGCTCCTCGTCCGTCAGCGGGCAAGGCCTCGGGCGGGCGGCGGGCCGCCGGGCTGCCGAGCCCTTCGTCTGGACAGGCTCTCCGTAGTCGAGGGCCCGTCCATCTTCTGACAAGTTGTCGTCATGGAGATCGACGAAGCCCAAGCCCTTGAGGTGGCGCGAGCAGGGCGTGTCGGGCCATGGTGACGACCCGTTCACGGAGGCCGGCCTGGCATACTCCATGATCAGCCAGTCGCCGCCCTTGTGATGGGCGAGGACAGGGACAAGGCAGGCCCGCGTCCTTGGGCCGGCGCCTTGGTACGCCGCGGCTTCGTCGAGGTTGGCGGCGCTGGTCGGCGCGAGCTTGATCATGAACCGAGGGTCAACCCTGGATCGAGCCACGATCCTGTCGTTCCCCGCCACGAAGTCGTGCGCAGGGAATGTGCGGCACATGCCCACCAAGATCTGCTCGTTGAGCTCGAACCCGGCCAGATCCCGATCGCGACGCAGTGACTTGTCGCGCTCCTTCATCATCACGCTCGCGAGGCGTTTGGCCTCGTCCTTGACAAGCCTCAGCGTGTCGGCCGAGCCCCCAGACCTCGAGCCGCGCCGCAGCTGGGCGGCGAGCGCGAGCGCTGCGACAGCGGCGATGGGGAGCGCGGCGGTCACCCGATCACCTTGACCATGATCTTGTCATCGAACATCCAGTAGTCGCCCGGCCACTCCTCAAAGCCCATCTTGCGCCAAAAGCCGATGCTGTGGCCCGTGATGGGGTCGATGTCTGCCGCTTGGAGGATGATCGCCTTGACGCCCGCTGCTTTGAGCTTGGCCTCGAGCTGCCTGTAGATCGAGCGCCCCTCGCCGCGCCCTCGCCGGTCAATCGGGAGCTGGAAGAGGTTCAGGACGAAGACCTGGTCTTTGGGGCCGACCCCGAGGTTGTCCCAACGCTCTCCGATGAGCTCCTCTGCTGCCTTCTCGACGCCCTCTTTCGACTCGTCAAGGCCGAAGAACGAATAGTAATGAGCCCCAAGGAACTCGACGGCGACCTCCTCGAACGCGGCCACCCGGTTGGTCGAGAACCCGAAGACGATCCCGTCTCTGATGTGGAATCTTTGGCTTCTCGATCCGCTGGGGGTCGACCGGCTCCCCCACAGGCGTTCGGCGCGGCGCGGCAGGCAGGCGATGTAGAGGAGGGACATGCGCTCGATCCTACTTTTCCGTGTACACACGGATGTGCTTGGGGTCGATCCGTCCGAGGTGCTTGACGCAGCCCATCCGGTGCATACTCTCCCGCCACGACTCCGACTCGCTGTCCTCGTCGCCGGCGAGCCGCGCCTCGTCGATGCCTGACGCGTCCACCTCCAAGATGATGGGCTCGCCGCCGTGCACCCGGGCCGCGTCGTTCGCGGCCCATGACGCCGCCCCGAGCTGCGTGGTCAGGTACACGCAGCGCTCGTCGGACTTCGCCGCCCGCGAGAGGTGGGCGCCGTACGCGGGCTGGGCACCAGACTGCGCCCGGGGGGCGAGCCCCTGGCGCTGGATGCGCTCCCACGCCACCGTGCTCGTGCCGTGGAGGAACCGCGGCACGTTGTCGGTGGCCTGCTCCAGCACCTCGGCGACCGTGCGCCAAGGGCCGTCGAAGCGGATGAAGAAGGCGGCGGCCTCAGGGTAGTCCCACACGATCTCGCGGAGCGCGCTGATGAACCCAGGGCTCTGCTCGGTCGCGCCCTCGACGTGCCAGTTTTTCCAGGCGTTGGTGCTGGAGAGCGACGCGGCCATCTCCCAGTCGAAGCCCTGCCGGCGGAAGCCGAGCAGCGGCTCCTCTCGCTCCTCATACGACCCGTGCCGAGACCCGTAGAAGTTGGGATACCAGCGCCCCTTTCGTGCGATCAGCAGGGCCCTCGATCCCTTTCCTCGATCTTGAGCCAGCGCGGCCAGCGCCAAGCCGGCGGCGGCGCTGATGGCGAGCCCTGCTCCGTTCATGGCACCACCTCGAGCTCGCCCCGGTACGCCAGGGTCGGCGACAGCAGGGTCATCTCGTCCATCCACCGCTGCCGCGCGGCCGTGCTCCCCGCCTCGGCGATGAGCTCCTTGGCCGCCACGGCGAGGGCGCAGAAGTACACGTTGGAGGGGCGGCCCGGGATGTAGCTCTCCCCGCCCATGCTCACCCTCCACGGCTGCTCTGTGGCGAGGTGCATGACCTCTATGAGCTCTTGGCGCATCTGGTCGAGGCGGTCGGCCCCCCACACCTCCCGCGCGGCCCCCCGCAGCCGTGCTGCCGCCTCCGCGGCTTCGGCGTCTTCTGGGCGCTTGAACCGGACGCTGGTGGTGTACTTCTCCGGCCAGGGGTCGCCAGGTAGGATGTGGAGCCCCAAGATCGAGCCGAGCTGCCACGCGAGCCAGTCCTCGTCTGCGACCGCCGCGTTCTTGTCCTTGGGGCGGACCCGGACGGGCTCCCCGTAGTCCTCCGCGCGGGGCTTGCGGCGGGCGAGGTAGCTGTGGCCCAGAAGCGGGATGAGCCCGCCCTCCCACCGGTTGCAGAGCAGGGTCTCGCGCGCCAGCGCGCCATCGGGCCCCGGGTGCGCCCGTAAGCCTTCTGCAACCTCGCGGAGGGAGCGCACGCGCTGGGTCAGCGTGGACGCCCGCACCGTGCCAGACGCGACCAGCTTCTCCTTGGCTGGCGTGCCGTGCCAGCCCACCCCGCCGCGCAGCTTGGCGTCGGCGGCGCTCCCCCTGGGCTTGGGCCGGGACGAGGCGGCCATCCCACAGGAGACCTGTCGCGACTGCAGCGCAGCCCAGACCCGGAGCGCCTGGTCAGAGGTGGAGCCGTCCATGGCGCAAGCCTCCGGGATGAGGATCACGTCCCGGCCCTCTTGCTGCTTCAGCATCTCGAGCATGAAGAGGTAGAGCTGCGTGCCGTACCCCAGGCTCCGGTGCTCCTTCTCGATCTGGCTGCGCCACGCGTAGAAGACCGGCGCAGACTTGTCGCCGAGCTCTCGACGCAGCTGCCTGACGTCGTCCTTGCAGTCCTCGTTGAGCTCCCCGTCATCAGCCAGCGGCCGCTCGATCCGGGACGCTTGCAGGTGCCCGATCGCGGCAGGTCGCGCCTCACTCTCCAATAGCCAAGCCACGGGCGCGTCCTTGCCGTGGGTCTCGAACCTGAACGCGGGCGCGCTCGGGCCCCGCTCCCGGCGGCGCGCTTCGCCGTGACCGCTTGCCCACGGCTTTGCGGGAGAGCCGCGGCGGGCTCCGTGCGCGACCCCCATCCGCGCCGGCGAGCCCCGCAGGTTGCCGACCTGCTCGCCATAGTCCAAGATCTGCTCGCCCTCTGCGATGTTCCCGCCATGGAGGTCGTTGAACCTGAGCCCGAGCCCCCGCACGGCCACGCGGACCTTGTCCACCACGTCTGGGTTGCGCGTGGGCTCCGCGTAGTCCATGACCAACCACCGCCCATCCGGGGCGACGTCGCGTACGGGCACCAAGAGCGCCTTGGTCTTCGGGCCCGCGTCGCGGTAGGCCTTCGCCTCGCGGAGGTTGGTCTCGCCAGACCACAGGTCGACCTTGATCACGACAGAGGGGTCCACCCGTGACCGGAACACGCACCGGTCCACACCGGCGCCCAAGAAGTTGACGCCTGGGTCCTGCTCCAAGCTCGAGAGGAGGCCGCCGTCCTTGACCACCTTCGCCACACGCCGAACCAGCGCCCTGGCCTCGGCCTTCACGCGGGGGTTCGGGAAGGCGTCGGGCCCCGCCTGCGCAGAGCCCTTCATTGGCGTCATCCGCGCCGGCGAGCCCTCGAGCCTGCCCGGGAACACGTCCCCGTAGTCCAAGAGGCGCCCGTCTGCGCTGACGTTCCCCTGGTGCAGGTCGAAGCTTGACCAGCCGAGCAGCCGGTGGGCCCTCAATCCCAGCTTCGCCACGGTCTTGTAGTCCTTGGCCATCGAGACGCGCTTCATGATGAGCCAGCGGCCGTCTGGGTCTGACAAGAGCACCGGAACCAAGATCTTCTTCGTCTTCGGACCAGCCGAGAGGTAGGACCCTGCCTCGCTTTGGTTGGAGTACCCCTGGTCGATGTCCACCTTGATGACAAGGGTGGGGTCAGCCTGCGACACGAACACCATCCGGGTCCGGCCCCAGCCGATCAGGTTGTTGTGGCCTTGCGCGCGCAGGACCTGCGCGATCACGTCGGGCAGGCGAAGGTGGGGCGACCCCTCCTTCAAGATCGAGAGCGCCTCACGCTCCGCGTCCCCCACGAGCGTGACGAGCTCTTCTGCCTCTTGCACCACGTCGCTGGACATCCTCTCGGGCTCCGGCTGGCCGCGGCGCCGGGCTCTGCTCCCCTCGGCTGCCCATGGCGCACCTTGGCGGCTCCGCGCGAGCCCGCCGAGGGCCAGCGCGGTGACCGCGGCGAGGGCCAGCGCTGCCCCGTTGTTGTCCCTGGTCTTCATCACGGCTCCGCGCGGCGCGGCGCCGCTGTTCGCCTGAGTATAGCGCAGGGGCCGCCCGCTTGCGCCAGGCTGGGGCCTGGGCGGGGCTCGGGCTGGG
>JACCDW010756060.1_pt1 | contig 14338 bp, 17 predicted proteins | sample 7449781 | NCBI WGS metagenome assembly JACCDW01 (sample SAMN15323449, study PRJNA562643) | freshwater metagenome | isolation source: river surface water | place: USA:Blue River Watershed | collected 2017-08-18
ACGACGGTTCACGTTTACATATAAACGCAACAGCAATCTGTTCATTGTTGATCATGTTCTTGTCCAACATTTCTTCTTGTAAGAATTTCAATGTCAAATCGGATACCTTAGTGACGTATTCTGTAGCACCGCCAAAGAAAGTACCTACCAAAACACAATCAGCCATCCACTTATAGTTTTCATCGATGGGTATGTGATTTGTGTTAACGTTTCCCTGAATCAAAAACTTTGGAGGAAGTTTATTTACGTTTGGAAACGTATTGGCCAGTCCGTCAAAGAATCTACTACATCCAGCATCCATCCAGAAAAAGTATAAGGAGTTGAATGGGTTTTCTTGGATTGTACGTTTCAACCATTCAAACTTTGAATATTGAATTACATTGTACATTGGAAGTACACATTCAACTCTAGTAGGATTTTTGATTTTGGAAATGTACGTCGGATCGTTCAGGATATTTTGAATCTGACCTTTTTTGTGGTATAATGGAATTTCTTCTGGACGAGTCACCACAACTTTAATGTTTGGACGTTTTGGAATATACGGAACCACGCCACTTTCAGTATACACAACATAATTGGTAGAAAGTGATAACGTTTCGGGTAACCACTTTAAATAATCATGAAATCTTCTTCCGTCGCCTTCTCTTTCTCTATTAATGTTGTACAATGCGGTCACTATTGTTATCATATAAATATTTGAACTGATGTACCAGTGGATGTGATGTCAAATGCCAATACCATTCACGGTTACATTCTATTATGTCTGGGTTAAATGTTTCTTTTTCTCCCTGTAATGCAAATAGTATGGGGAGAATCACATCGTGTGCATAAATTGCATAAAACGTTTGTGCTATTCGTGACAAAAACGTAGGATCACTTTCTGTTACATATTTGTGGGATTTTAAAAACGTTTGAGTATGAATAATTGCGGGTGTTGCTCCCCAACAATCAATGTCAATCGCACCGGGAACCTGTAACAAAACCTTTCGTAATTCAATAGGTAGTCCTTGGTTTATTCGTGTACCCAATAGTTTTACGCCATCTGGTATGTTGAGATGTCCACGAACCAATGTATCTGGGTCCATTAACAACAAATATTCGCTTTGACAATACTGAATTGCTCGTACCACCCTTTGTAAAAATGCAGTTGTAGCAACAATCATTTTGTTTTGAAAATGTGGGGTTGTAAAGTTTTGATCAGTGATATGACGTATAAAATACATCGTGTCAGCAACATGATTGATGCTTATGTTGTTTAGTTTCAATAAACGACTGTAATCTGATGAATCGCTTTCGGTGGTCAAGTAGATTTTAACATCTGGGTAAAGTTGTCTAAATACTGTCAGAGAATATTCTACAGCTTGAACTTCATTATAACATGTAACTAAAACCCCTAACTTGTTCATTTTGTGATTTCAAAAATGTTACTTTCAAATAATCGAACAAAGTTTTCATGAGACCACTGGTTATAATAACTTTCAAGTGGATGAAACCCATTGTTCATAATGTCAACCAACGTTGTATCTTCAACACAAATTGATGGAGATGAGTTCCAAATGTGTGAAAACATATTGCTCTTACATATAGCAATAGGACGTTTGACTGACAACGCATAGTCTATTGAAGACGAAATTCCGTTGTATGTTGTGTACTTTTGATAGAAAAAGATGTTAAGATCATTACCGGCAAGAAAATCCAACAGATCTTCATCACTGATAAACTCGGTGGTTATTTTCAATGTGATGTTTTGATTGTTTAACAACACAGACGCATTGTGTTTTATGATCTCAATATCTTTTGAGTTTTCACAAAAATGTGAATGAGTCAAATGCAAACGCAGTTCGATTGGTATGTTTGTTCTTAAAAAGTTGTCACGTACACATGCACACAAAGATTCATAGTATTTTGATGCAAATCCAAACCCAAATGATCCAATTCTAATTTTTTCTGATGATACTGGAACTGACTTTTTATATTCAAACAATGGACGAAGCAATTTGTAATTGTTTGTGTGTACTGTATAGTTGGGATCTTGATGCAAATAAAAGTCGAAAAATTGGGAATATGCCACGTTGTGGACGATGGTTCCTTGTTTGATTTTACGTTGACGAAGGTTGTTGACAAATTCAGCGTCTACCCAAGGCATTGTGCCTGTCAAGTGATTGTAAACGATAACAGTTGGATTGTGTGTGTTAACCTCGTTTACAAACTCTTCACGGTTATCCATTTCAAGATAATGAACTTTCAAGTTCTGTGACTTAGATAAAATGGAACCCACACGTTTTCCATATTGATACACTCCACAGTTTTTTACTTTGTGATTTACAAGAAATACAGTCATAGTTGCGCAATCAAATCTTCAGGATAGATGTGATTAAACATATATTGATTCTTTTCCAAGGATGGATGAACCCACCAATCTTCAAATCCGTTGTTGTCCAAATGATTAAGAGTGCTTAAAGATCTAAAATGTCTATCAGGGACACGCACATTCGAACCCAATAGATGATAACCAAGTGACTTTAAAAACTCACGTTGCGGTTGCCTATAACGATTGCCGTAGATATAACCATCGTGTTCTATTGTAATCACTCCAAACGTGTATTTGTCGTGTGGCAATAACTTAATGGCGTCAATGCTCAATTCATCGATGTCTACTGAGAGATAATCAATAAACAATGGAGCGTTGTCGCTTTCGAGAACAGTTTTGTAGTCTACTGTAAGTGCGTTTTGATTGATAAACGTACAACGACGTTCTGAATAACTTGGTGCATAACCCGTATCAATTTCAACGCATATCCCTCTCCACCCAAGAGATTCAAAAAAATATGAGTTGTTGGAATTGATTGCACCACAACTTCCGATATCAACAAAATATCCGTTACGTTTTTGGTTTAGAAGTTTGTATACAAATTGGTCTTGATATGCGTCGGATCTGAACATAAATTATAAAATTGAAAACATGCTTGTTATTCTGTTTATATAGGTATGATTTTCTTTTACGTACAACATTGCTTTTTTGATTGACTCGTAATCTGTACGTTTTTCCATGCCTATGTGAAATAGTTCTTGAGGATATGGGTTGTATATACAATTTCCATCCATCTCTTTGTAAATTTCCTCGGAGTTGGTCAAGCCCAGATGACCATAACTGATGTTTTTGAAGATTCTACACGTTATGATGCCAGTTCGTGCATGTTCTGGTCCACGAATATCAATTCCCAAAATGGATTTTTGAACCAACTCTTTGACTTTATCATCGGATAAAGGATTTTTCCACGAATCGTTGTGATGAAATGAAACACCGTGTTTTTTGCATTCGTTGATAAATGGAAGCCAGTTGCTTAGATTTTCACAAATGCCTGCCCCAGAAAGACTACCACAGAAGTAGATTGCGTTTTCCCGTTTGATGTAAACATCGTCCAAGTTGAATTCGGATGGAAGAAGATTGGTTGCCCAACTCAAATAGAATTTATCAAAATCGTCTATGGTATAATCAACATAATTGTTTTTGATATGAACTTTGTTATTTGTTTTTGGCACAAAATAACATGATGGACCAACTTTTTGAGTGGTGGTTTTGTCAACTGAATACGAATGAATATGATCACAATGATCTTTTGCAACACATCGCACATCAACGTATCGTTTAACACCTGCGTCCAAATACTTTTTTGGAGAGGGACAATACATTACAAAGTAGGTACTGGATGAATTTAGTGGAATGTTTGCGTCAGAAAATCCCTCAGTGATAAACGTTGTATTGGAGTAGTCGAAGTCTTTTGGGTAGTCTTGATCGTGAAACCAATAAACTTCGTGTCCCATTGATTGTGCAGCCTTGTAATAAGACGAGTGAACATAAGAGTGTGTATGTGAATATAATGGATGTCCCCAAATAACGATTTTCATTGTGGTGTAGCTCCTTTGAACCGTGGATAATCCACCATGTTTTTGTCTTTGTGAATCATTAGTTTGTTTACTGGCAAGTTCCAATGTTCTGGATATGCCATACTGGGACTAAGAATCATTGCGTCTTTTACGTTATCCACCATGAACTTGTTCAGATGTGATTCATCATGCCAAACCGCAACGATTTTATTGGACAAGTCGGTGTTGATATTGTTTTTCATAGTGTTGACCATGTTTTCGATATCAGATCCACGACTTCCCCAAACACATCCTTGAACATACACACAACGATTACGATCTTTGATGTATGCAGTTGACTCTGGATTGGTTTCAACTGGCCAAAAATTGAGATTGTTTACAACCGATGGATGACAAACTGCATAGTACTTTTTGTTTCCTACGTCAAATGATGACAATGTAGTTACAAATTCCATGTCGCTGTCAAAGTAAAACACGTAATCGTAGTGTTTTAGTTGGTCCAAACACGTTGATATAAACTCAAACCGTTTTAATGTGATGTAAGGCCATGGTTGATGTTCAATTTTGTTCCACTTTACAGACGAATCAAACCAATCCAATGGACTATCGGTAAACAAATAAAAGTCTTTTTGAGCAGCGGGAATAAAATGGTTATTAACCGATGTAACCAACGGTTTCAAAAAGTCTTTATAGTTGTTTGTTGCTATTGATATAACTGCAATTTTCATAAGTTAGTAAGACGTAATATAATCGATTTCGCTGTAATATTTAATTAACTGTTCTTTTTGCATCGAATGTAGTTTTTCAAACAATCCGGTGTTGTGTTTAAACATTGGGTTTTTATCACTTGAATCTTCTCCACGACTGTGTTCAATATGATATACAAATCCTTTGTCAAGATGCATAACTTTTGTATCCAACTTCACAAATCTTTCATATCTTTCACGATCTTCTGGTCCATATGACACAAAGTGTTCATTTTCCCATCCATATTTCTTGTAACTTTCGGTGTTGAAGAATTGACAATGACCATACTCACACAAGCTATCTGTATAATCATTGTTAGTAAGTTCTACAATAGAGCGTTGTTCTGACAACTTTTTACGTCCGTTTTGATTGACTTTCTTTTGAAACTCACCTTTTGCAAACGGATATACCAAGTCATAGTTCTGACGCACAATCTTTTTATACGCCATGAGATACGATTCAATAGGCAACACAACATCAATGTCATAGTTGACAGTGATTGGGGTGTTTACAAGACTCAACATTCGATTTAGATACTTTGTTCTATGAAATATATCTTCGTTAGGATTTTCATAGATATACGTTACATCGTTATTGATCAGTTCGTGAACCTTCTTTTCTTTGGAACACTCGTAGACCGTGATGTTGGTTTCAAAGTTACGACGCAAATAGTCATAGGTGATCTTAAAGTTGGTAAGACGATCTTCACTTTCAATGCGTACTGGAATGATGAAAGTACAATCGTGCAAAGGAATTAAACCGTCGGTGACGGTTTCTGCTTTTTGAATAAGTTTAATTTCTTTTGGAATTCTCATATTTTGATCCAATCAGACAAATATAAATCTCTTGTATCCAATGTAACTCCGGGTCCAAACCATCTGGACGGAGCAATAACTCGTTTGTTTGGTGATGTATTTAACCAAGCACCCCACCAACTAAATGTGCTGTTTGCAATTATATTATGATTACATAGTGTCATAATACACATATCAATAAACTGATTTTTGGTTTCTGAAATAAAGAAATTATCAGACCCGACAAACGTTGATTTGGCCCATTCAATGTCATCAGTCACGATTATGAAGTTATACTGTTTGTCGGTGAAATGTTGTAATGCTTTAATGTAATAGGATATATCACATGCTCCATGATGTGCAAATTGTAGATAGTCTCCTCTACGAACGTGAATTGAAACTGTTTCGTTGAATTGTTTATTCTTCAAGTAATCCTTTGCAGCGTCAACGATTTCTTTTTTGAAAGTAAATTCGGATCGAACTTTCGATTCAATGTGTTTGAAATACTTTTCGGTCTGAAAATAACCATGAAGATGAATGTCTTCTCCAACATTGAAAAAGTTTGGATTGAAGTGAAAATGTTGATTTTCATCTATCACTTTAAGCTTTTCTTCACAGTGTAACGCTGACAAATGAAATGCTTTTGGTAATACCAAAGTATACAAATTCAACTCTCTATCGTCTGGGAATTCTTTCCATGTATGTGCGGAACCAAATCGATAATTGATTCCATATAGACAATTTTGTTTATCTGCAATACCCATCAAAGATGCGTATTGAAACATTTGATTGCCAAATCTTCCATTTGTTCCTATTGTGATTGTGATCATTTAACAAGATAATCAAGTTGTTCTAATTTGAGACCCATGCTGGTATTACGATTGTTTGCTACGGTACAATTTGCGTGAAATAAGATAGTATCGTCTTTGTTTATGTAATCAATATCTACCAACTGATGTAAACAGTTATAACACGTTGTATTGTTTTTGCATATATCGCATGTGAACGTTGTAGTCCGATGTGGTAACGATGTATATTGAATATATCTAAAATCAAATACATCAATTTGAATTGGAGGAATAGTGTCTTTGAAATAATTCATGATATCCATGTCATGTACATCATGTTTCTTACAACTGTCCAACAACTTTTCAAAAAAATCTACCATAACATCATTACATTCAATTCTACAAAATGCAGGATTAATATATTGATTTGATACATCATAGTGTTCTTTTAATACGGTGAAATTGCCCGTATAAGAAGTCAGATCGATTTTTGATAGAAATCGAATATCAATATCTGTCCAAACAATGTGTTTACCTAGATTTTCTTTAATGGTTTTGAGCATCATGGCGGTTTTATGATGCATACATTTCATATATCCATCTGAATCAAAATCACCATTACCGTCTACATCAACATGAAACACAGTCAATTCAAAGTCATCACTATTGAATCGCATGAATGATGGATAAAAATGTTTCTCAAATATCGTTGTCATTTGAGAAGAATATAAACAATATACAGGAGTCTTTGCCATAAATCACTTTCGATAATTATCTTCGTGGGAGAATTCTTTCATATATCTTGCATTGTCGTTGCGTTGTTTTTCAATGGTTTTTGTATGATACAACGACAACTCTTCCATAGCTGGAATACGAGTGTACTCTTTAAATCCAACAATGGTTTCATGAAGTTTACGGTCCCATTTGATGTTTGGAAGATTCTTGTATATACGGGACTGATAATCGGGCCACATGATGTGACCCTTTTCATTTGCATGCCATCCGTAATTTTTAATATCTTCCGGTGTAACGCCAATAAAGTTGTTCACACGTGGAACCCAAAACATTTCACATGTTGGGTTAGATTGCAATAACGCATACAAATTAACCAACAAAACTTCGCTGGGTAATTCATCTGCGTCAATTTGAAACACATATTCACCATCACACTGTTGTGTGCCATAGGTTTTATGTGTACCATAATCTTTATTGAGACTATGTTTTACGATTTTTGCAACTTTAGCATATTCTTGCAATACCTCCAAAGTTGTTGGATCGGTTGAATAGTCATCCAATACAACGATTTGATTTCCTTCTGAATACTTCAGAAGAAGAGATAAAAGGGTGCGCAATTGCACACCCTCATTATGACACGTTACCAAATATGAAATGAATGGTTTCATACAACAACTTTAGGTGCTGACGGAACATTCATTTTTAGTTGTGGAATAACAATCTTTTGTTCTACAGCAAACTCTGGAACATACTTTTCAAAAATTGCATACAAGGCTTTATCCATTGCTTGCGTTGAAAAATGTTCAGCGTTGTGGTTAGCAAGTGTAACCGCATTGTCTTTGATACGTTGACTCATGCTAAAGTAATACTGTTTCATACGTTCTTCTGCCAAACTATATGATACATTGAACCACGCAGATTCTTTGATCAACCACTGATTTGCAGATCCAGCGGGAATTGGTTCAACACGTCCTGGCAACAAACAATCTTTGTTGGTTGACAAAAAGTCCAAATGACCACTCCAATCAGATACAAGCAATGGTTTTCCACTAAGTGATGCCAACAGAAGAGGATGACCAAATCCTTCACCGTGGGTGAAACTGATATGACACTTGACCTTTTCATGGTTGAACAGTGCGTTCATTTCAACGTCATTGAGTTCCCCGTGAATCAGATAAATCTTGGGAAGATCGCCTTGAACTTGGGTTTCAACGATACGAATCTTTTTCAAGATTGCGTCTTTATCCATCTTGGAATAGTTTGTACCACTGGTTTTGAGAATCAAACAGGGTTTATTAGGACGATCCTTAAATGCATTCAAGAACGTCTTAATAAGGTTGCCTATGTCTTTTCTGTCGAAGAATGGATGATCGTGGGTCCATTGACCAACAAACAAAAATGCGTATTGTTCTGGAATGGTATTCATGACCTTTTCTACAGAGTCAACCTTTTGATCAGTGATCTTGTAAATGTCGGTATTTGCTCCCCAGAAACAAACTTCCATAGGTTTTGTACTACGAAGTTGTTCTTTACGACCACTACCATCTTGAAACTCCTTGGTATAATCTGCTTCATCGAACACCTTCTTTGAATGCTTTGATGTCACGATGTTCATATCCATACGATTGAGACCTTCGATCCATTCACCAGCAGCAGCTGTGGTTTCAATACCAGCGGTCATACCAATGTTGTACTTACCAATTGGTTTGAATTCGTTGGGAATTGAAACTTGAATGAATAGATCGGGTTGACGATTTAGTGGCTCCTTCAACATCTTGTCAAAAAGAGCAAGATTCAAAGGATCGCTGAAATCAAGATCATCTTGAAAACGTTTGATAGGATTGCTTCCCCACTTGGTTGTAGCAATCTTGAGATCATATTTGCCGTATCTAAGAATACTCTTAGCTACTTCTCTTGACCAATCGCCGTATCCACTACGACTAAATACGGGAGCCTGTATAACACATAACGGTTTATTCATATTAGTTTCCAAAAATTTTATTGTCTCTCTCTTTAATCATTTCCGAATACTTTAAAGTAGTAGCTTGAAATGCTCCTTCCTTTTGTTTAATTAGATCTTCAATCGATTTACCCGAAGATTGTTGTGGTGAAACGAGTTTAGGAACATCTGTGCTTCCAAAACCACCGTCGCCTCTATTAGTAGCATCCAGTTCATCGACCAAAATAAATTCAACGTTTTCAACTTTAGTTACCTTGAGTTGACAAACTTTATCACCCTTATTATAGAGTTTATTAAAGTTAACATGTCCTTCCAATAGATTGTCAGTTCTAATTCTATAATCTTCTGGTTGCCAAATATACTTGAAACGAAGCAATACTTCACCACGATAATCTGCGTCAATCAATCCAATACAATTGGCTAACACCAGATTGTATTTGCTGACGCTACTACGAGGAAATGCTAGAATGTCATAGTCCAAATCGGTGTAACCAAAGTTACTAAATTGACGATCTTTTTGAACTGCCAACTTAAGATTGGTTTTGTATTGAATGTAGTCAATACGTTTGTATGATCCATTTTCATACATTTCACCAACGATTTCATAGGAACTTGTAACAACTACATCAAATCCTGTAGCTCTGTCGGTGCCTTTCTTGGGTAGATTGTCTTCAGACTGATATGTTTCATTCTTTAATACTTGAATCTTCATAGAATTTCCTTTTTAACTTTTTCAATATCGACTTTTCCAAAATCAACACCCAAGCAATTGTCTGGTACTGATTGACCAACAAATTCCTTAGTGGTGTGAATACTAAACGGTTCACTTGGTTTAAAGTTAGCCAACGTGTAATCCATTGCTTTAATGAATTGGTTACACATATTGGTAGCGTTAATACCACCTTCGTTTAGTGCCCAGTTACGACCAACTTCACCACGACGTGTACGTTCCTCAACAGGAATCAAATACCAATACATCATAGCTTCAGCAATATCACGTGGATCCACCATATCATCAAAGATATAAGGTGTTTGTGTACTGCCGTGTGTATCCAAAACCTTTGGCCAAATTGGTTTTGCCCACACACCGTGTTTCTTGTACTTTCCAATATTGTTGGTTCCGAATTCTTTAGAGAATTCTACTGGATTGCCGTTATCATCTACTTGACCAATTTGATCTTGCAATCCACCAGTAACATTGACGATAATAGGAGTTCCAGCCATGATTGATTCTGCAACACTCAATCCAAATCCTTCATTACTGGATACATTGATGGTTACGTCTGAGATATTGTACATCAAGTTCATTTCACCCGGAGTGATCTTCTTTTGTGAGAAGAACACCGTGTAATCTTTACACATAGCTTCCTTTACAGCAGGAAGATCGGTACCGTGTCCGTTTTGTCCAACAGCTTCAGTGTGAAGAATAAGACATACCTTTTTTGCATCTTCTGGTGACAAACTGTCACAGAAAATACGATATGCTAGAATGACGTTGGAAACCTGCTTACGCTTTACGTTACGACTATTGAAGAAGATTGTATAATCGTAAGACTTTCCGCCGAAAAATCTCTTCTTACCTTCGATCAAATCTTTATTTGTTTCATCGACTGGACGAAATACTTCATGGTTGATTCCATGAGGCACATAGTGCAGTAGTGTTTTTCCTTTAATTGGCATATTATACGTTCTCCTTAATTACATTTCCATCTTTGTCAAAATCACCGTCAATTGTAGTACAATTCTCCGGACCCAAAACCCACTTGTTAATGTTGTAGGTTTGCTTGCTGATACTAAACAATGCGTCACAACTTTCATAGTAAGGTTTGTTCCACATTGGGTAGGGTAGATCATCCCAAATGTTTAGATACGTAATGGGAATCTTCTTACGTAGTTCACGTTCGATTGCGTACAACCATGTCCAATAACGAGGATCTGTGAAGTGCATTATGACATCGGGGTTTTCACGTGCCATAACAGCGTACAAAGTATCATCGTTGCCATAACCTGCTGTAGGATATAGAACAACATATGCGTCTTTGACTCCTGTTCCTTTTTGAACTTCATCGCTCAAGTTAATAACCTTACCTTTATCAGGGTGGTTAATAGCTCCTGCAATTTGGACCCAATCATAATGATGAACGGTTCCCATAACTAATTCACGACTCATTGTAGAGACGCCACTGTGCATTCTCAGATCATCACTGAGCAATAGAATTTTCTTTTTTGCCATAACTTATTGTTGAGTTTGTTGAAGACTTGGTAAAACTGTTTCTTGACTTTCCTTGGACAATACAGGGACATTGTAGTTGTACACTGTATCTCGAAATGTAGCATCGTTCATAAACAAATATAACGATCTATTTACCAAATCCTGTAGGTGAAACTTGCGGTTGATGCAACTTTGTTTGAATTGTTCGTATACGTCCTTGTCAACCTTGACGCTCGTAAATGCTTTAGACATAACTTGTATATTTTTGTATACATATATGCGCATATACGAGCGTCTTATTTTTAATTATTGTCTTTGGTTTCTTTGCCATCACAATTGGTTTTGTAATGACTACAATACTTGCAATTCTTTTTGGCTTTACCGGGAACTTTCGGATAATAACCATCTTCCTTGTAGGTTCCTTCTGGGGTGAAACATTCATCGATGAACAAGGTAAAGGTAACCAAAGATTTGGAAACGTAACTCTTGGTATGAGATGGTTCAAAAATCTGAATACGACTTTGTGGGAAAGCAACGTTCTCATACAGTTTACGCTTCAAAATAAAGAATTCAACGTCGATTGCATCAAGAGGAACATTGAATTGCTTTGCGTAAAACGCCTTATACAACAACAACTGTGCGTATTTACTTTCATCTGCCAATTGATACTTGTTCCAACCCATTGCACTTGTCTTGAAATCCCAAATCTTGTATTTACCGCTGGTTTTATCACGTAGAATCAAATCCACATACGCAATGAACCGCACGTTGTTTTTGATAGGAACATCCAAAGGAACTTCAACTCCGATGAATTCATACTTTCGACTTGGAAAATACTTGATTCGATTGGCAGAATTGCTGAAGGTTTTCAGAATGTCTTCACCGTCAAACAAAAATCCAGTGACATCATCATCTGTAAATGGTTCTTTGATGGTATCCTTTTCCTCTGCCAAAATCTTGTTAAAGTCTTCACGGAACTTCTTAACAAGGTCCATTTCATCCGCAACCTCCGGACCCTCGGTGTACAGAGACTTAATATAATCTTGAATCGTATTGTGAATGGCAGTTCCAAAACAGGTATTTAGACTGGCTTCATAAGTACGCAAACCTTTCAAATAATTGAGGTACCAACTGTGAGGACACTTGAACCAACCAGAATATTGTGAAAAGCTGACCGTCTTTTTGTTTTTTTCTTCTTTAATATCAGACATACTTATATAGAGTATCAGACTCAACCCCAAAAGTCTACATCTTATAAACGTATGAAAAATATATTAATTTTCCTCTTGTTCGTCATTTCAGTTCATGCTAATGGCGTATTCTACATTCAAAAGTCAAATGGTGACGTGGTATTGGAAAACGTAAAAGACAACGTGTTATCCACCAACAATCCCACTTTAGGACAAACATATACCGTTAACGGAAACAACTATGCTTTTAAAACGTCAACCAACTCTGAAGTGATGGTGGCATTTTCAAACGATGTGTTTGTCAAGGTCAAAGAAACCGCACACATTACGTTGGACAACTTTGACCAGACTTTCGATAATGTTAACGAACTTCCAAGAAAGTCCAAGTATTCCAATTACATTCAATCGATATCGTTGATTTCTGGTGAACTTGATGTATACTCCAATCAGGGTGGTGATGGTTCTTCTGTAGCCACGATCAATACTTCGTTGGCATCAATCATTTTGTCCAAAGGCAAGTTCGTGATTCAAGCAGATGGTCGTACCACCGTGGTAATCGTACTTGACGGTTCGGCTGTAATCTTAGACAACTCTTCCAAACGCAAGGAAACTGTGAAGGCCAATCAAACGGTAGTGATCGTACCTGCTCCAAAGTTTCAAGGACGTGGCGTTGACACGATGCGTAGAGGAAACATTTTCTCAATTAAAGAAACTGCTAAGGGGGATGACGAATCATATCTATTGGGTGTAAACGCCGTTGATGAAGATGCCAAACACGTTCGTTTTTGTATAATTGACAAAGCTGTTCGGGGCGTTAGAATAGATTGACATTTGGTTGATCTTCAAATAAGGTTACAAAATGAAAATAGAACAACTACATTCTCTGACCGAGGATGAAACTGCCATGTTGTGGTTCATGGTGAACAAGGTCTACAAACCTGCAATTGTCGGGATTGAAATGGAACCGACCATCTTTCCTGCCATCAAACACAGTTGGCTTGTACGTAGAGTTGTACAGTTGAAAGACAACATTAAAGAGGAACACGTTCCTATCTATGAAAGTCTGAAGGTCAAGTTGGAAATTCAATAAGTTATGTATCAGAATATTTATATCGACAAAAAGTCAGATGACGTGCATTTGTGGGACGATGAAAAGGGTTATATCAAGTTCCCATTGCCAAAGTATGCGTATCGTAAGAAACCCGGAGGACGTTATCGTTCAGTTTATGGTGATGAACTTGAAAAGGTTACTATGTTCAATCGAAATGATCCTTCTGTTTTTGAAGGAGATGTTCCTGCTGAAACCCGTGTATTGATTGATGCTTATGAAGATAGTGATGAACCTTCTAAGGGACATCGTATTATCTTTTTCGATATTGAGGTGAGTTCCGAAGGTGGATTTCCAGTTGTGGAAGAGGGAGACAAGGAACTTACTGCTATCGCTTTGTATGATTCTGTAATGAAGAAGTATACCGCCTTTATTTTGGATAAGGAAGGTAAACTTCAAGACAGTGAGACCGAAGAAACCACAATTCTGAGTTATGATAACGAAGAGTCGTTGATCAGTCATTTCATGAACAAGTGGGAAGAAATTCAACCCACAATCATCACTGGATGGAACATTGACGGATTTGACGTTCCATATTTGTATAATCGTATCAAGCGAGTGATGGGTGCTCATTTTGCCAAACGATTGAGTCCCATTCAGGAGTGTTATTACAACACATATTCCAAACGCATGGTTGTTGCTGGTGTGTCTTGTATGGACTATCTGACTTTGTATCAGAAGTTCAGTGGTAAGAACGAACCAAGTTACACTCTAGGTGCTATCGGTAAGAAGGTGGTCAATATCGAAAAGATCAGTTATACCGGAAGTTTGAACGACTTGTACAAGGAAGACATCAAGAAGTACATTGATTACAACTTGAACGACGTTAAGATCGTTGTGGCTTTGGATAAAAAGTTACAATTCATTGATCTGGCTCGTCGTATTTGTCATACCGGACACGTTGGATATGAACAAT
>JACCDW011757699.1_pt1 | contig 14335 bp, 30 predicted proteins | sample 7449781 | NCBI WGS metagenome assembly JACCDW01 (sample SAMN15323449, study PRJNA562643) | freshwater metagenome | isolation source: river surface water | place: USA:Blue River Watershed | collected 2017-08-18
AAGAGGTATTTGTTCGGTCAATGGCCAGAAAAAACTAATCTCTTGCTGATACATTCGTGTTCTCCTTGGATTCTTGGCAAATCAACTCTTTGGTACACCGAACGGCAGAACCGTCTTGTGTGTTAAATCGTATTAATCCTTGTTCATCTTGTGTATATGAATACTTGGCATTATAGGCCTCTGGTCTTGCAACCTGATATCCTAATAGTAACACAGCAAGTATTTCTAAGGCAAGCACTTATCGTTCCCAAACACAACCACTTTTCAAAAACTCAATAATCTTTTTACTGGTATTAATATGACGATCTCTGTATTTAAACAATTCGTCTATCTGTTTCGATAAAGGAGTAGGTTCACCGATGACAGCATCTTCATAACCTGGATGATAAGGTGCCTCGGCTACAAGGTCTGGTTCTTCCATGCCATTGGCAGAAGAAGGAGTAACACAACCTAAACCAGGATCGTATGCAGCTTTTCTATCATCGGATGTAAAGGTAGTCATACTATCTCCTTATTGTAATGTTTGACACATCTCTTTTTTAATTTCATCAATACGATGCTGTAATACAGAAGCAGCCGTATTGAAATGACCCGTACCTTCGTGTTGAGGTTTATAGTAATGACGTAGTAATGTTTCTTTTTCGGTTTCTAATACGGCAAGATATTCTTCGTTAGTAATGTTAAACGGCATCTTTTTCTCCAAAATCATATATCATAGAAATTAATTCTTCATTAATAATCCAGTAGTCCTTATCATCATGTTTAACTTTAGTTGACTTGGGCCACCAAACCAATACAGTATCACCTTCTTTTACACTTGTAACTTTTGATCCTACAGATACGACTTTAGCCCAATCATGGGCTTCCAAACTTTTTACGGGAGTAAAAATGATACCAGATTTCCAAATCTTTTCTTTTTCGATTCTCTCAACAACTACATTATTATTAATAGGTCTTAACAATTACAAATCTCCTCTGTTCATCTTTACACATAGTTACCACATCTTTTGGAGCATCATAGCTCAACTTATCACAATTATACTCTACTATGATCGGTTTGTCAAACTTTTTGTGGTAATCATCGTGCTGTACAAAAGCATAAGCCATTGTTATGGCAATAATAAAAAGGGAGAGTCGGAGATATTCTAACATACCCTTATATATGTTATTATTGCCGCTGAGCCTTTATCTGGTTAATCATATTTTGTATTTGATTTCTAATATAACTACCGTGAGGTGCCCAAGGTAACAAATGCTTTAAAAATTTTAAAAGTTCATCAGGATGCATCTTTGAAAATACTCGACCATTTTTCTAACTTCTTCTTTTTCAGTTCCATGTAATTCATTAATTCAGTTTCATCGACCACTTTCTGATCAACCAACAAAGCAACCATACACAACAATTGACCTAGTTCCATGGTCAGACATTCTTTGGTTGTTGGTGAATCTTCTGTCGGATAACACGATTCAAAACCAAATCGAAATATCTTAGAGGTTGCTTGAATTACTTCGGCACATTCTTCTTGTAAGATAATCAATGTTTCTCTTGTTTTATTTTCCATCATCTTCCACAAATTTAATCACTGGCATATATTCTTCTACTTTTTTAATTGCTGCCTCTCTGGTGGGAGCAATTACTTTGCAAGTATATAAGCCATCTTTCATACTAATTGTAAACGGTACAACGCCGTTAATAAACCATTCTTCTTGAACATAACACTTGATATGCCATTCTCTGGCATCAAGGCATCGTTTAATCATTTCATCAGCAATCTTCTTAGGATTAAAGTCATCTTCTGTAATCATATTAGACATCGTTCCATTTCTCCACTAAAAAACTTGGACCTTTCTTTTCTTCGGCCAAAACATAATCTTCTGCCATATCTTCTGCTTGTTGATAGTTTGCTGTAGTTTCTTTTTTGATCACTTTCTCATTAAGATAATAAATGATTGTGTAATTAAAATCAGCACGTTCAACAATGGCTTTTTTATCACCATTCATAAATGTAGATAGTTTCATCATAATCCTTATAAAGTAAATTCTTTTGCAGATTGGATTGCATCATTTTCATTATCATAATATAACTTCGCTTGATACTCATCACAAATATTGTATTCAACAATATAAGGCTTATCGTATCTTTCATCGTGAAATACGGTAGCTTTTAGGTTACCTTCTTCACCTGAAAATGACGCAATTTCTTTTGGTTGCATTACGCTATCAATCCTATGAAACGATTTAACACAACACGATTGTTTAATCTATTACCGGCATATTTTGTGAAAGCGGATACAAGACCACGAGTAGTTGCATTTTCTTTTACGACAAATTCAACATCATCATCAGTATCTAGGCCTTCAGATCGTAATAGATAATATTCATCAAAGCCAGCATTCGTTACAACTTTGTATTTCTCTTTACGAAACTCAGCCTTTAACTTTGGATGATCGGATGACCTAGGAAAGAAATTATGTGCAACACGGCCAAATTCACGGCCAGATAACACATAGAAACCGATCACGTTACATTGTGTTCTAACTTTCAATGCTTTGATATATGCACTCGTCAATTCATTACCATATGAGTTATAAATCTTTTCTTCGTGTTTAGTAATTGGATCACGGAGAACAAAAACTTTTTCCTTACCGTAACCATGGCCATTATCTAAATCTGGATTATTATAACCTGATACTGGACGATCTTTGCCATCTTTATCTGTGTATGAGAATTGGACATTTCTTACAGGATTGCCATCACCATCGGTTAAGAATACTGTATTTACAATTTGTAGTTTATAGTTTTTCTGAAACTCAGGTATAATCTTCATAGCAGAAATCACACACTCATAAAGTGGTGTGCCACCCAAATGCATCCAATGTGGACGGCAAGCACGAGGTTCAGCACAATGCACCAGAGCAGAGCAGGCATAAGTGAATTCAGAGGCCGACATTTTACTTGATAACAGATTCATTAGTTTGAATCCATGTAAATCTAAATTACCTGTTTTGAATTCCACATTATACTTATCGGAATGTTCAGAAGTAAAGGCATATACTTCGTAAGGAATATTTACTTTCTTACAAAACATAACCAGATTGATTAGTTGTTTGACTGTATTTTCCATGTGATCAGACATAGAACCAGACCAATCAAGGAACATAACAAGACCGTGAGATTTACCTTCAGGTAAAACTGTCATGCGTTTAAAAATATCTTCGGTAAATTGATACGCATAAACTTTGTTAAGGTTCAATTCACCAGTTTTAGCAATCGATGCACGTTTCTGTTGGTCGGCATTCTTACGCAATTCGAATTCTTTAGCCAAATAACTAACAACTTTTTTTGCATCATTACGAATTTTCGTAAATGCTACGGTATCAGTACCACTAATATCATAACGAGCCAAGTCATTTTTGTAATCAGACCATAATTTTTTGTAAGGTATAATTGCTTTGTTTAAATCGATGTCATTGATATTGCCATAGTAGTAATATCTATCACTTGATGCAAACAATTTCTTTTCATTTTGACGATATGATCTGTCGGTATGAGAATCTAATTGTGATTCATCACCACCTTCGGAACCACCTACTTTTTCGAAATCTTTTTCAATTTCATCCAATGATTCATCTTCATTAGAATTTGGATGAGTAAATTTTTCCATGGTGTCATCACCATCATCATATTCATCAGAATCATCATAACCATCAGACGAGAATTCACCATCCGGATCTTCTTCGAATTCAGGTACAGCCAATTGGCGTTTTTCTTTTTCTTCTTTTAAATATGCCATTACTTTGTATGCAAGTGCAATAACATCTTCATAGGTTTCGGTAGATTCGATTGCTTCTAGTAATTGACGCTCTTGATCGTTGAATTTAATTCCTTGTGCTGCACCACCTTTTGTATAAAGGTTAACACGGTCAATAAAATTCATATCATTGAGGTCGGTGCCTTTTGTACCAAAGAAATCTTTTTCAATCAATTCACGGTAACCACGAACAAAAGAGGAACGAATACCAGGATATTTGTTTTTGATTTTACGTTCAATACGAGAATCTTCCAAGACGTTCATAATACCCATTGGAATCTTTTCATCGTAGGCACGCATCATGCCATCTAGGGGAGTGTAAAGTGCATGGCCTACTTCATGACCTAAGAATAGGTCATAGAGATAACCTGAGATGTTTTTGTCAAGGATAGGAACAGTCAAAACACGGTTCTTTACATCAAAGGCTGCCGTGTTGGTATTCCGTTGTTCAATGGTTAGATTTTCGGTTGCCATTAGTTTGGCAAGTAGTGATTTAGATTGAATTAGTTCCATAGATTCTCCGAGTTAATAATAGTATTATCTCATAAAAATCATCTACCGTCAAGTGATAAGTCGCATACTGTTGTTTCAAAACAACACACTATTTCGGTAGAGCAGTTAGGTAGATTTTTCCGTCCTTATATTCCATTTCAATCGCCTGACCTTCTTTCCAATCATTGTAATTTACAACTTCTTCTGGAAGAATTAGGATTTTATCACCTGTACCATCATCGGTATTTACCAATTTTGTAGGAATGGATTTATTGGTAATATTCTTTGCGTTTTTGATAGTCATTTAAATCTTTTTCCATTCCAGATAAAACAGCCCACTTGCGAGTTACAATATCCAAGCGTTTCCACGCAGGAATTTCTTCATCATCTGCAATTGCTGACAACCAAATATGTTCCGGACTTTCATTCATGCTTTTTTCCTTCGTTTTTATCAAAAATTCTTTGTTCAATCGCTGTTGCAAGCTCTTCGGCAAGATTCGGATTGAACTTTACCAAGAAATGAGCGACATCATCAGCTGGTATATGACGTAAATTGTGCATAATTTCGTCAATTCCACGATAAATTTGCGTTTCTTCCCATTGTGTTAACATATTCACCTCACATTTTATAAAAAGTTTCATTAGGAACGATATTTTTGCCTTCTTTTTTCGCTTCTCCGAGCGTTTTAAGCAATTTTAACTCAATTTCTAGCTCTTTGGCAGACAAATTTTGCAAATATTCCTCATAATCGTCCCAATCTTCATTACTCCAACCTTTAGGATTCATTTTTTCTCATCTCCGCATGCTAGAAATTTCTTTTGCTTCATTATCCGTGAAAACCGGCACAGCATTTGACTTGTGCATTGTAGCAATACCTTTCATTTTGTCACCAGTGTAAGAAAATGGAAGATTTTTTGTCAATGGCACAAAACCAGTATCTAAGGACGCATATTGGGGAGTTTCACGACCAGCAGGAATCTTAGGTAATGGAAAACTTGAGGAAACGTTCTTGGATTTTGATTTACTGAAATTGGTAGACATCGAATTAATGGATAATAACCATTCTTCGTGTTGAAGTTTTTTTGTTTTTGAAATCTTACGTTTTTTGGATTTTGGAATATATCCGTAAATCATCATAACAGTTCTCCATTGTAGAGAAACCATTATACCACGGAAATATGAGAATGTCAATAGAAGTGTTGTATAGGAGCAACAGAATTACCAATACCTTTTATTTGAAACGGCAGCATACTTACTTATGCTCAAAATTACAAAAAATAGTGGTATATTTAAGAATTCTTACTATGTGAAACTTCAAATTCTTCGTAATCTTCTTCTTGCCAGTTTTTAAACTGTTTTTTTACTTCTGGATGTTCGCCTCGGCGTCTTTTACTGTGTAAAACCGTTTTAGCGTAATTGTAATCATCATTATAATCTTTGTTCTTGCGGAACTTACCTACAAATTTCGTCACATTCTCTCCTATTTCATTGTTTCAAAATTAATGCCTCTTATTTTTGTTTCTGGCATATTGAACATATCATCTTCCGACACATACGTTATACTTGCACCAGGATAACAAATTTTTACTATTTTGAGAAGTTGGCAGACTGTGCCATCTGAATCGTTGAAAGAAAATATCTCATCAACAAATCTTAAACTTTTTACAATGTTCCTACGAGATTCATAGTTCTGAACAAAACCACCATCACACCAAGCGAGGTACCAATCTGAGTGAACGCCGACAACTAACCAATCACCTTTTCTTTTACATTTCTGTAAAAAGCTTAATTCGTGATTTGACAATGGATCAAACTTTCCAGATACTACTATTATTCTGTCTTTCGGATGCATTATGGTAAAAGTTGTGGAAAAGCCTCTTTAACAAACTTATAGGTTAAACCTTTAACACCTAAATCTTTACTTAATATACCAATAACAACTTCTGCTTCACGAGGCTCAAGAGATTCAATTAATTGTAATAATAATTGCTTTCTCTTATCAACCGATAATTGTTCAGCAGATACGTCACCCTTTCTAAACAAATACAACTTACGAATTTCTGTTGATAATTGACATCTAGAAATTCCAGGTAAGGTATCGGGAATTTTATATTCAACAGGCATTTCTGTAATCAACCATTGATAGTTTGGATGAAAAGCTAGTTCCAATACTTGTACCAATGTTTTTGATAAGTTTTTTTCAATTACTGCCATTTTTTCTTTTTTTGATGGCGCTTCTTCAAATTCATCAAATATTTCATAGATATTTTTCATCAGAATTCCTCGATTACTTCCATTAGATTTTTCAGTTTATGTTCAATAAAATAATTGAGTAACTTACCTTTTGCAGGTTTCGTTTCTTCATAGGTATTTATAATTTTCTCTTTGATATCACCTGGAATGTTTCTAAGGTCTATTAGTGTCTGATTACGAGAAAAACCAACTTTGGCGTTTTCATCTTCCCAATCACCATAGTTTTCTTTTAGATATTTTTCAATACCTTTCTGTGTAATTGGCTTTTGACGTAGGTCACGAACAAAGCAATCTGACGGTGAAAATATATTGGGAATGCCATCGCCTTTGTCACCACGAATAATCTTCTCTTTCAACTCCAAAAGAGGATTATCCGATTTGACGAATTTCTTTTGTGATGGATTGTATTGTTTAACATTCTCACCATACATTTGTAATTGTAAGAAGTCACCATCACTTGACAGTATCAAAACTTTTTGGTGTGGTGCATATATTGGTACTAGTGTGCCAATAATATCATCCGCTTCAGCACCTTCAACATCAATAACTTTGTATGGGAAATTTTCTTTGAGTTCTTGCTTTAGTTTAGCAAGAATGTCAAAAATGAGATGCCAATCTAAGTCCGATTTTTCACGGTTCTTTTTACGAGAGGCTTTGTAGAAAGGGAAGAATTCTTTTCGCCAGTATTTACGGTTATCACAACACAATACTATTTCACCATATTCTTTTCTAAAATTTTTGATATGGTTACGAATAATGTTTAACACCATATGGCGAATTAAACTTTCATCTAATTTACCTTTATGATTGGCGATTTGGGCCATAAGGCCGGCTAACAGCACTTGATTTAAATCTACGAGAATCATGACAAACTTTCACAGTTTCAAAATTTTATTGTATCACTTTTTTTTCATAAAGTCAAGCAGTTTTTTCATCATAGTGTCTGATGTGGTAGTCTTTCTGGCAATTATACCATAAAATCCACCTGGTATCAGTCCTGAAGCATATTCTAATGGACAAGCCAGAATTGCTTCAAATTGATCTACATCACTATATTCGTTTGAATTTTTTTCATCATCACGGAACAAAACAATATGATACAAATCACCTAAATTGTTACCGCCAATCTTTTCACCAGGATTCGAATATTCTGATCCCATGATGTGAATTTGATCTTCTGTGTCGCCAGCCAAAAAATAAAGAAAGTCTAGTTTACTCTCCTTGAGAGGTTTTAACATTTCTAACATTGTAATCCTTTATGTGTGATTTTCTAACTCTTACCATTATCCATGTATTGTAATAGTCATCGGTTTCCATTACACCACGGACAAATTGCTCTTTTGCTTCGAGATAACCACATTCACCTTTTGATTTACATAAATGAAGTATTTCACGGACAAATTTTTCATGTCCTAATTGTAACACATCTTTCTGTAAGATGTCACTACTTCCATAGTAAGTTTGCCAATTTGATTGGACTTTGATCTTTTTCTTTTTACCTTTGACTTGTTTGGTTTTGGTAGAATAAAAAAATTTCTTACCGATATATTTTTTACCATTCGTCAGATTAGTAATCTGATACACGAACCCGTAATTATCACCAATCAAGTCTTCCGTAAAATCTGTACCATTATGTTGCCAGTTTAGTCCCATTCCTTAGTGTCCAAATCATCTTCATCATCCTCTATATAGTCCTCGGATAATTCTTCGATGATTTCGCCACAGAATGGGCAGTGCTCTGGTAAATCTTGTGAGACCATTTCTTCCATATATGATACGTTATAAGTTGATTCGCAACTCAGACATTCGCCTGATAATGATTTGTTTGTCATTTTTAATTCCTAATGAGCCCATACATCACCCCAATTTCCTGATAAAGCTCCTTTTGCATAGTCGGTAGCACGATTCTCAAAGAAATTAGTATGTGTTGGTGCGTTAATCATTTCCTCTACCCACGGTAAAGGATTCTTTTTCACTTTAAACACACCTTTGAGTCCCAAAGAAATCAATCGGCGGTCTGCAATATAACGAATATACTTCTTAACATCTTCGGCAGATAATCCTTCCATTTCATTAACACCAAATGCAAGGTCAATAAACTTATCTTCCAATGAAACCATGTTTTCTGCAATCGTATAAATTTTAGATTTGAGTTCATCATTCCAAATCTCACGATTTTCTTCTATGTATGTTCTGAACAATTTAATCATTGATTCAGCGTGTTGTGTTTCATCAACAATAGACCATGTAATAATTTGTCCCATACCTTTCATCTTACCATGTCGTGCAAAATTCAATAACATGATGAATGAACTGAATAATTGCATACCTTCGGTAAAGGCTGAGAACACAGCAATATGTGTAGCGGTATTCTCTCTTGTGGTATTCTTACTGGAGATTTCCATAATATAGTCATGTTTCTCACGCATTGCTGCATATTCTAGGAACTCATTGTAGGTGGTTTCAGGTAGACCTAGTGTTTCAATGAGGTGTGAGTAAGCAGCGATGTGTAACGCCTCTCTGGCAGCGAATCCAGTCAGCATCATACGAATCTCTGGTTGTGGAAAATATGGTAAATAATTCTTAACATATCCACCAGCAACATCAATATCACCTTGTGTAAAGAAACGGAAAATTTGTGTTAGAAAAGTCTTTTCTTCTTTAGTTAACTTTTTCTTCCAGTCCTTCATATCTTCGGCCATCGGAACTTCGGTGTGTAACCAATGAGATTGCTCATGTTTCAACCAAGCTTCATAAGCCCAAGGATAATTGAAAGGTTTGAAATAGTTACGTTCTTCCGATAGATTTGATTCTACTTTTTTTATCATTATTGTTTTCCTTTAAAATTAACCTTCGCAAGCCAAACATTCGTTACCTTGTGCAATAGCACTCATATCTAATTCTTTAATCACTTCTCTTTCAATTTTCTTGGCAACTTTATCGGCTTTACCAATTTTCTCAGAACGACAATAGTATAGAGTTTTCAATCCTTTTTTCCATGCCAAGAAATGACAGGCATGGAGATACTTTAAATTAACATCTGGTCTAAAGAACAAGTTGAGTGATTGTGCTTGGTCGATATATTGCTGTCTATCGGCAGCCAATTCAATTACCCATCGTTGGTCAATCTCCATGGATGTTTTAAATACATCTTTTTCATCTTGTGTTAATATATCAAGATGTTGAACAGAACCATCATTAGCAATAATAGAGGACCAAACATCATTATAATCTTCGGTTGCTAATGCACCGGTTTCATCTGCTAATTTATTTTGAATAAGTTGGTCTAACCATTTATTCTTATTCAAGTAAGCGCCAGAGAGAGTATCTTGTCGGTAAGCATTGGCACGGTATGGTTCAACACTAGGTGAAGTATTCCCCATAATGATAGAGCTACTAGCGTTAGGAGCAATAGCCATAACATGACTAAACCTACGGCCTGTGCCAGCCGCATCAGGAGCTTCACCTCTTTCTTTTCCGAGTTCCAGATTGGCAACATCTAGTCCCTCTCTGATGTGTTTGAACATCCTGTTATTTGCAACTTTGGCCATAACTCCTTCAAAAGCAATTCCGTTGCGTTGTAGATAAGCGTGAAAGCCGAGAGCACCGATACCAATAGAACGCTCTCGTTCAGCGGAGTACCTAGCACGAGCAATAGCATCAGGAGCATTACTAATGAAGTAATTAAGCACGTTATCGAGCATTTCAGCAACATCTTTAAGAAAGAGTGGGTCAGATTTCCAGTCATCATAATTCTCCAAATTTAAAGAAGATAAACAACATACAGCTGTTCGTTCTTCGTTTGTAGGTAAAATAATTTCAGAACAAAGATTTGATTGATGAATCTTCAATCCTTTCTCTTTGAGAAATTCTGGTAAATGTTTATTACTCGTATCAATGAAATGAATATATGGTTCACCTGTGTGCATACGTAATTCTAGAATTTGTTGCCATAGATGTTTTGCAGACACCACTTCACGAACTTCACCTGAATGTGGATCTTTTAATTCCCAATCATCTTTAGCCTCAGGATTCAACATGCAATTCTCAATGATTTGCATGAAGTCATCTGTGATGTTAATGCCATGGTGTAGGTTCAAACAACGAACATTCGGATCGCCTGTTGGCTTCCGCATCTCTAGAAAAGGAATGATATCTGGATGGCTAATGTTGAGATAAGCAGCATAGCTACCCCGGCGAGTACGACCTTGCCGGTATGCCAGAGAACTGGCGTCATAGATTTTGAGGTGAGGCATGACACCTGTAGATTTATCATCTGCTGAACGAATACCAAAACCGATACCAACACCACCGCCAAGCATAGAAAGCCAATTAGTTTCGCTAAGATTATCAACTAGTCCCTCCGCAGTATCTTCAATATAATTAAGAAAACATGATATAGGCATCCCACGCTTACTACGGCCAAAACTAAGAATGGGAGTAGAATAAGAAAGCCAATGTTTGCTAGAGTATTCGTATAATCTCTGTGCGTGTTCCGGATTGGAGCTAAACGCTTTTGAAACGAATGCGAATCTGTGTTGTGGACTTTCTTCATCTTCTTTCATGTAACTTTCTTTGAGTCTTTTAATTCCAAGTTCATCAAATAATTTATCTCTTTGTAAATCTATCTTAATGCCTAGGTATTCCATGTATTCGCCTTACCTTATTATTGTGTTATAAATTCTTTAATCATTGGAAAAATCGGTTCAATTGCACCAGCACAAGCTAAAGCAATTTCACGATGTTCTTTTTGTGTACCTCTTTCACTTCGTAGTTGTATATAGTGAACCCAAGACCGCAGAGTTCCATTCATATACAACCTTGAAACTGTAATGCCTTCAGGCAATACTGCTCGTGCCTGTTCTTTTGCTATGCCGTGTTCTAATGCCCAACGATAGGCTTTCTCAGCGGCCGCAATAACATAATCTTGTTGTGTTTCCCAATTTAACTTCAAACCAATGTTATCAGTTTCAATACTATTTTGTCGATTCTTTTCATCTTGTAATCTAGCTTCTTTAAATTCAAAGCCTAAATCTGCTACCGCATATCTTTGAGAAAACTCTTGAAATGAAAAGGAACGATGTCGTAATATTTGTCTTGCTATATCTCTTGTGGTTTCAATCTCTAAACAAACATTCACCATTTCTAATGGTGACCAATGTTGATGCTTTATCAAATAACGGACTAACTTCTCCGCTGTTTCATTATTACTTTGATTTGATGGGTTTGAAACTCTAGCAACATAAGCTACTTGTTCTAGTAAGTTTTTACCATCTGTTCCTTGTGTGTATGATATTAATTTTACATTCATAATTTATACCTTCTTCCAATTCACAAATTCTGCTTTCGCTCTTAAATTAACGAATGTATTTTTACTTATGATATCTTGGATTTCATCTGGTGAGAACCCATCCTTGACCATATCGTTAATGTCTTTAGAATCAATCATTTCTGGCCATATCACTACATTATAATGTTTTTCTATCGCTTCATCAATTTTTTTTATAATTTCTTTATTGCGAGGTTCATTATCAAATATCAATGTCACTTTAGATTTATCATATATCGATGTGATTGATTCCAAGTTACTGTCGGCCGTGGCCACAGCGTTTTCTATGAACATGCTGTCAATCGGACCTTCGACCACATAGATCATCTTCTCCTCATCAATCCTATCAAGTCCAAATATCTTATGGTTATCTTTGTGTGTCTTAATGGTGACATATCTTAATTTAGATTCACCCAAAGCACGACCTTGAACAGCGATTAGATTTTTGTCTTTATCATAAAAAGGTATAACCAGTCGTTTATCTTCTCTAATAAGTCCTTCTTTTGGTATACCTAGACTTTCTATAAAATTTGCAAAATCTTCTGCATAATATAACTGCGAAAGAAATTCTTCAGGTATCTTTCTAGATTGTACATATACCTTGGCAAAGTGTGCTTCAGGCAAAGATTCAATAGATGGAAGATTTAATGATTTTTTGAAAACAGGTTTTTCTGTTTTATATTCTTCAAAATCTGGTTTTGGATAATTGTTATTTCCCGTTTCTCCGTTTTTATATCTTTCAAGTGCATATTCTTTAAGTAAGTTAGGATCAACTTGTTTTAGGAAGTTGTAGAATGTGGTGCTGGCTCCACAGTTATGACACATGAAGAAATAATCATTCTTCTTGCGGTAAACATAACCACGAGATTTTAGTTTATTCTTTTGAGAATCACCACAAAGAGGACACCTAAAATTATAAAGGTCATCCTTCTTTTTGGTAAACCTTTGTAATTTTGGCGAAAGTTGTAACAGGAAAGTCCTGTCAATAAAAACACTCATAATATATTTATTTCAAAAATTAAAAATTATTTGCCGATTAACTTTGATAGTGTATCAAAATTTACATTAGAAATCAACCATGATATAGCAATAATGCCACCGGCAACCATCCACTTCCATTGCAGAAGTTTATCTAGTGCTTCTTTTTCATTTTTGTTGTGATCGGACATATCTTTCCGTAAAGATTTAAATTCTTCCATAATTTCTTTATTGGAAATTTCCATTTTATCCAAAACGGTATCGATTCGTTGATGTATCTCTTTGATATCCGCTTCCGTTTCTAATCTGCGATTGTCCATATCTGTATATACTTTTGCTATGTGACGGTCGTGTTGATCTACCAGTTTTTCTATAACCTGGTCCATTTTATTACAAAGAGCAGATAATGTCAATACTTGTGTTTTTAAAACACCAATATCCACTTTTATATCAACGTCTGATTCGTCAAATTTATCTACCATTTATTTTTTCTCTGGTACTTTAGTGCCTTCTAATTTCTTATGCACTTTTACATCTTTGCAAACTTCTTTATCTTTACCAGTTTTTTGGTCTTTTACGGTGACACATGCTTTCTTTGTTTCAGCAGCTTGTGCTGTATTTACGGCAGTTAATGCTACTGATACAGCGATAAAAGTCCATGCGAATGTGTTGAATAATTTCATTTTTGTTCTTCCTTTTTAGCAAATTTTTCTGAAGCAGTGAAACCTAATCCGGCAATCACCAGATATATCATTGAATCAAATAATGATGGTGTTACTTTATAACCAAATATGTCGGCAACAAGTGCAAAGCCACATATTAAAAATGCCATAAATGTTATAACTCTTTTACTACTGATGGAACTATTGTGTCCATCCGATAACATACTATTTAACCAATTCATTTATTATAACTCCGGCTGAGGTGGTTGAACAGGCATTGGTTTACCTGTTGAACTTGTTGCAACAGATGGTGTAAACGGTGATGCTGTTGGTGTTGCAGTAAATTGACTTGTATTACCACCAAACGAACCAGTAAATTGTGATGTATTTCCACCAAAGCTTGTTGATGGACTTGGTGTAGATGGTGTAGTCGGTGCTGGTGATACTGTTGTTGTTCTGTTAGCCAACTCTAAAGCTTTTCTCTGTGATTCTTTATCACCGCCAGCCAACATAATACCAGATAAAGTACCTGTTAAGAATGTAGCGATAGGAACAATCAACTCAAAGAACTTTTGGTCAATTGGTGAAATAGCATTAAGGGGTTGTGTAACAAATATTAAAGAATATAACACAACAAATACAATACCAAATAATGTGAGAGATAAACAGATACCAATAAAAAATTTCAGACGAGCCATTAACTGCTCTTCTGTATACATGAAATCTGGTTCTGGTTGTTTTGGTTCTTTATTAAACAAGTTCATTTACAATTTGCTCCTGTTACAGGTGTAGATGGTTTTTGTGTCAT
>JACCDW010555609.1_pt1 | contig 14334 bp, 15 predicted proteins | sample 7449781 | NCBI WGS metagenome assembly JACCDW01 (sample SAMN15323449, study PRJNA562643) | freshwater metagenome | isolation source: river surface water | place: USA:Blue River Watershed | collected 2017-08-18
GAAGACGATAAATGAGTCAGCGGTTACACCAATTGCGACGATCGCACCTGCGATACCAGCCAGAGTTAATGTAAATCCAATCGTTTCACCCAAAACTAGGAATAGTAGATAAATCATTCCTGCGGCAACTACTAATGAACCTGCGGTTACGAGTCCAAGTCCTCGGTAGTACAAGAGAGAGTAGATAAGCACGAGACCAAGTCCAAGCGCACCTGCGAGCAAGCCAGCGCTAAGTTGATCGGCGCCAAGCGTCGGAGATACCTGTTGAACTTCGCCGCGATCAAATGCCAATGGAAGCGCGCCGTACTTGAGAACGTTTGCAAGATCTTGCGCTTCTACTTGCGAGAACGAACCAGTGATTTGAGCATTTCCAGATGGAATCGCTTCATTAATTCTTGGAGCTGAAACAACCAATCCATCAAGAACAATTGCAACTTGGTTTAGTGGAGAAGCAAGTGTTGTAACGCGATTTGTTAGGGCGCCGAACGCCTTTGTTCCTTCTCCATCAAATGTTAGAGATACAAACCAAGCAACGCCTTGCGAAGGATCGTAACCTGCTTCTGCAGCCGAGACTTGACGACCAAGAACCTCTGCGGGTCCAAGAATGTACTTAGCTCCACCTTCGCGTGAACATGAAACGATTGTGTCTGATGGGCTATCCGCACCTGTGCCCTCGCGGTTTGCAGGGTTGGTGCAATCAAGAGCAGCGTACTTAGCGTTAATGTCTGCACTTACACCTGCAGCAGGAGTCGCTGCAGTTGTTGAATCGCCAATAGATGCAATTCCAGCGCTCTCTGCGAGAACTTGACGGAAACGAAGCTCTGCAGTCTGTCCAACCAAATCAACAACTCGACGTCCCGAATCTCCAGGAACTGAAATTACGATCTGGCGATTTGTTCCGCTACCTTGCGCGGTAACTTCGCTCTCTGCCACACCAAGTGAGTTAACGCGTTGGCGAATAATTGAAACTGCCTGATCTACCGCTTCTGAAGTGATCTTATTTGCATCGTTAGATGCGCGCGGTTGAAGCGTGACGCTCGTTCCGCCGCGTAGATCGAGGCCGAGGCGGACCGAAGAGGCGCCTTGAACAAATGCAGTAACGACTAGGCCGAGTAGCATCACGGACAGGATCACTAAAGATCGGCCGGAGCGGGCAGGGCTCTTCACAGTTTTATTTGGTGTGGACATAAGAGCAGAGTCTAGGCGTTGGGCGCGGGTGTGTCGAAAAGAGTGGCTATCCCCGCAGGAGGCGTGCGCCCGATATGGCGCCAACCTAACTCAGTCGCAATTCGACCCCTTGGCGTACGCGCCATAAATCCATTTCGGACCAAGAATGGCTCTGCGACCGCTTCAACAGTTTCGGTCTCCTCGCCAACAGCGATAGCCAGTGTTGAAAGACCAACCGGGCCCCCATTAAATCGCTCGATCAACGCCGTCAACACTGAGCGATCGAGGCGATCCAAACCTTTCTCATCCACTTCATACATTTCAAGAGCCGCCATCGCATCAGCATGAGTTAGATCGTTGCCACTTTGCTTAGAAGATCCAGTAGATCTAACTTGTGAATAATCACGAACCCGGCGAAGCAGGCGATTAGCGATACGTGGAGTACCACGTGATCTTCCCGCAACTTCCAGAACCGCAGCTTCCTCAATATTTAATTGCAGTAACGCCGCACTTCGTCTAATCACCTCAGCTAATTCGGAATTTTCGTAGAAATCTAAATGTGCCGTGAAGCCAAAACGATCTCTGAGGGGGCTAGGAAGTAAACCGGCTCTCGTTGTTGCACCTACCAAGGTAAATCGTGGCAACTGCAAAGGAATAGCAGTTGCGCCCGGGCCCTTACCTACAACAACATCAACGCGGAAATCTTCCATCGCCAGATAGAGAAGTTCTTCGGCAGGTCTTGGCAGGCGATGAATCTCATCTAAGAAGAGAATCTCACCTTCGACTAGCGAAGAAAGAATTGCAGCGAGATCGCCCGCATGTGTTATCGCCGGGCCACTTGTAATGCGAATAGGAGTCTGCATTTCACTAGCCAAGATCAGCGCAAGAGTGGTCTTGCCAAGACCTGGAGGACCACTAAGCAGAATGTGATCAGCTGCGCTGGCGCGTGCACGAGCTGCTGATAAAAGAACATCTATTTGATCGCGAACGCGATGTTGACCAATGAAATCATCCAAAGTTTTCGGACGAAGCGCATGTTCTGCAGCTGAGTCATCTTGTGAAAATTCAGGAGTTACGAGACGGTCATCGGACATATTTAGCGACCACCTTGGTTGAGCGCGCGCTTGAGTAAATCTGAAAGATCTAGGTTTTGTGCATCAGTTCCATCTTCGGCCAATCGCGAAACAACTTGTGAAATCGCGGCATCGGAATCTTTAGCGCTAAAGCCTAGAGAAATAAGTGCGCTGGTTAACTGCTCGCGCCATTGCGGCTGGTGATGTGACACTTTTGCCGCGCTTCCAAAATCAGAGAGTTTGCCCTTTAGCTCCAGAATCAATCGCTGCGCACCTTTACGACCGATACCGGGGACCTTTTCAATGGACGAGATATCTTCTTGCGCGACAGCGATCGCAAGTTGTGATGGTGAGAGCGCAGAGACAATTGAAAGCGCAACTTTTGGTCCAATCCCGCTAACGGTTTGGACTAATTCAAAGAGCGCTCGTTCTGCATCTTCGAGAAATCCAAAGAGGGTTAGAGAATCTTCGCGAACAACCAAGGTGGTGAAGAACTGAGCCGCCACGCCAACATTGAGCTGGGCTGACGTTTTCTGAGTGATTGATAGCGACAAACCAACCCCGCCAACTTCAACGATCGCTTTATCCAGAGCGATTGAACGAACCACGCCGGTAACGAGTGAAATCATTTACGGACCAACTTCGCTAGGCGTGATTTTTCTGCAGCAAGGGCGGTAGCAATTTTATTGTTTCCGCCTCCGCGCCAGATATGGCAGATCGCTAAAGCAAGAGCATCAGTGCTATCAACTGGCTTAGGAATCTCAGTTAACGAAAGTAAACGCTTTACCATTTCAGCTACCTGAACTTTATTCGCTCTTCCCGACCCAGTGACGGCAGCTTTAACTTCGCTAGGTGTATGCATTACTACTGGAATTCCTGCACGCGCTGCTACGAGAAGTGCAACACCAGCCGCTTGGCCTGTTCCCATTACCGTGCGAACGTTGTGTTGTGAGAAGACTCTTTCTACCGCAATTCGATCTGGTTTATATTCAGCAACCCAACTGGAAATTTCTTCTTCAAGTTGCAACAGGCGCTGTTCGAGCGGATTTTCAGCAGGCGTTTTAATCACACCAACGCTAATTAACTTCAAAGGAGAACCCGGTAGGCCCTCGATGACGCCAATACCGCAGCGAGTTAGGCCGGGGTCAACCCCGAGAACGCGCAGCAAAGGTCGGCTCATAACTTCAAAGCCTATGACTGAGAGGTCTAAGAGTTAGGAAAGGCTCGCCATAACTTCGTCGGAGACATCGAAGTTGCTGTATACGTTCTGAACGTCATCCAACTCTTCAATTGCATCGATAAGTTCAAAAACCTTGGTTGCACCTTCAGCATCAAGCGGAATCGACATCGATGGCAAGAACGAAGAATCCGCAGATTCATAATCTATGCCAGAGCTCTGCAGCGCTGTACGCACGGAGACTAGGTCACTTGCTTCGCAAACGACCTCGAAGGATTCGCCAAGATCGTTTACTTCTTCCGCACCAGCTTCTAGAACAGCCTCGAGAACTTTCTCCTCGGTGACTCCCCCATTCTTGGAGACGATGATTACACCCTTGCGATTAAAGAGATATGAAACTGATCCCGGATCAGCCATCGATCCACCATTGCGAGTAACTGCGACGCGAACTTCGGATGCAGCACGATTGCGGTTATCCGATAAACACTCAATCATGATGGCTACTCCATTAGGACCATAGCCCTCATACATAATGGTCTGCCAATCAGAACCGCCGGATTCAAGACCTGCGCCGCGCTTTACTGCGCGTTCAATGTTGTCAGCAGGCATCGAGTTCTTCTTCGCCTTTGCGATCGCATCGAAAAGCGTTGGGTTTCCATCAACATCAGGTCCGCCATTGCGAGCAGCAACTTCAATCGCTTTAATCAACTTCGCGAAATTCTTAGCACGGCGGCTATCAATGACCGCTTTCTTATGCTTTGTCGTTGCCCATTTGGAATGGCCTGACATGGCTAAACCTCAAACTTTCATCTTAGAAAATCGGCGCTCGGCCTATCGACCTAACGACCTCATAATTAGGTTCTTACTTTATCGCGCCCGTGCAGACTTGATCAAAGAAGTAGCGATGTACGCGTAAATCACCCGTCAACTCTGGGTGAAATGAGGTCGCCAATAAATTGCCTTGCCGAACCGCAACGGCATGTGCGCCTTTGGAACTTTTCACCTCAGACAAGACCTGCACCTTTGAACCCACTTCTTCTACCCAAGGTGCACGAATGAAAACGGCATGGAGTGAACTTCCTTCGAAATCTAGATCACTCTCAAATGAATCTACCTGGCGACCAAACGCATTGCGGCGAACTGTCATATCTATGCCGCCAAAAGTCTTCTGCCCAACGGCACCATCGATTATTCGATCTGCTAAAAGAATCATTCCTGCGCAAGATCCATAGGTGGGCATCCCCTCGGAAATTCGTTGACGAATCGGCTCGAAAAGACCGAAGGTTTGAGACAGTTGCGCGATTGTTGTTGATTCTCCACCCGGAAGAATCAACGCATCAATTTCTGCGAGTTCTTCAGGACGACGAACCGTTAACGCTGCATGACCCGACATCTTGGCTGCAACCAGGTGTTCACGAAAATCACCTTGTAGAGCCAGTACGCCGATCTTCATTTACTTTAGAAGGCTACCAACCGCGCTCAGCGAGGCGATGTGGCGCTGGAAGATCAGCCACGTTAATGCCAACCATCGCTTCACCTAAACCACGAGATGCATCAGCAATCACCTTTGAATCGTCAAAGAAAGTAGTTGCCTTAACACATGCCGCTGCACGAGTTGCGGGATCGCCAGATTTAAAGATTCCTGAACCAATGAAGACTCCATCAGCACCCATCTGCATCATCAGTGCAGCATCGGCGGGAGTTGCAATTCCGCCGGCAGTAAAGAGAACCACTGGAAGTTTTCCGGTCTCAGCAACTTCCTTTACAAGTGCGTAAGGAGCTTGCAACTCCTTTGCTGCGACATAAAGCTCATCTTCGCGCATTGAGGAAAGTCGGCGGATTTCTCCACCAATCTTTCGCATATGCATCATTGCATTTGAGACGTCGCCGGTACCAGCTTCACCCTTTGATCGAATCATCGCTGCGCCTTCATTAATGCGTCGCAGCGCTTCACCTAGATTTGTTGCGCCACAAACAAACGGAACTTTGAAATCCCACTTATCAATGTGGTTCTCAAAATCAGCCGGCGTTAAAACTTCAGACTCATCGATGTAATCCACACCGAGAGATTCGAGTACGCGTGCTTCAACAAAATGACCAATGCGCGCCTTTGCCATAACCGGAATCGTTACCGCTGCTTTAATCTTTTCGATCATGTCGGGATCGGACATGCGCGCCACACCGCCTTGGGCGCGAATATCAGCGGGAACTCTCTCAAGAGCCATAACAGCGCATGCACCAGCATCTTGGGCAATCTTTGCTTGCTCAGCGTTAACGACATCCATGATGACGCCACCCTTGAGCATCTCTGCCATGCCTCGCTTAACGCGTGCTGTTCCGACTGCCTCTGACATCACAAACTCCCTAGATAAATATCGCTGATTTGCTCAGGGTTGAATACTACTTTGATGTCGATGATGCCGCATCCACAGAATTTCGAGTGGAAGCCGGCACGGAAACAGGCGTGAAAACTGGCTCCTTATCGGTGAGGGCTATCCAAACCTGACCTGGTGCAAAAGGAATTTCATTGCCATCTGGAGTCGACCAACTTGTTCCAGCATCTGCGGATGGTCTATTCCATAGAGCGGAAATAAATTTTCCATCACGAAGAATATATCCACGTCCCGAACCGACTGTCGCTGAGAAAGGCGTCACTCCTCCAACTTTGTCGTAATACTCCGAGGGTGTAATGGAAACTAATTGGATAACAAAAGTTGTTGGACCTAAATGAAATCCACTAGCGGCGAGGTTTGGTTGATCGCGATGTGAGAGCAACCAACGTTTCTCAGTTTCCGACCAGATCGCATCATAGGAATTGGCTGGCCAGGAAACTTTAGCGGCGGTGATTGCTGTTCCTGTATCAATGGAATCGGAGAAACTCCATCCAGCGCTCTTGGAAATAGCGATCGGTAAACTTTCTCCCTTGACCTTCTGCATCAAAGTCGAAGCTTGCAACATCATCGCAGTTGGTGGAGTTCGATTCGGATCGTTTGCGTATATCTCGCGACCTTGTCTCTGCGCTCCTAAATTCTCCAGATTAGCCTCTGCGATTACTGGTAAAAGTTTCTTCTGTGCTCCGCTGTATGCGAAGGCAACTCGACCGAACTGCTCGAGAATCTCGATATCCGAAATTCTCGCGCTCCTTACCGGGCCAATTACGCTGGGAATCTTCGATGAGAAGACCGCCGCTAACCTGGTTAAACCGCCCTCAACTTGTTCTATGTAAACGAGATCGGCATCTTCTAAACCAACTTGTGGGTGGGCAGCGGGAGTGTCATCAATCTTCACAACCAAGATCGGACCATCGCTACCTACTCTCCCGCTCAGCGAGTTAGTTGGCTCCTCTTTAAATGCGTCTTTAAACCCATCAATTTTCGGCAAAGAGGTTGGACACAGTAGAGCGATTGCGATGACCGAAACAGATAACAGCGCAACCATTGTTGCGGCAAGTTTCTTAAAGAACATCGGCTTCAAACTCATAAGTCACAGGCAGGGGTGCTCTACCTGCAAGGCGAAATAGACGAAAGACTGGCTTAGATCTAACCATTTGTGTTCGATTGACAGCATCAACGTGGAGAGCAATTGCGATACGAATTTTATCAGTCAATTCACTTAGCTCCCTAAGTAACTCTTTCTCTATCGAACCATTGACGAGGTGTCCATCATGCAACAAAAGCCCAAGCGCTCCGGATAACCCACTCTCAGCTTGAGATCGCGCCTTCATCTGCGCTTCACGTGCTTGGTGCGCTGCGGCTGTTAACAAAAGTGATGAGGCGGGATCCGCGATATCGCTCTTTGCAATCTCAAGTGCTACTGCTGCTCGTCGTTGCAGAAGACCATCTAAATTAGCCCAACTCGTTTCAACACGGTGATGCAATCTATCCAGACGTGTTGCCGAGTACGACAAGTACCAAATCGCGAAAACGACAAAGAAAGCTATTAAGAAATACTTCTCCATATCAATTTCCTTCTCTTCCTAAGAAGCGGTTCCAAGCGCGATTCTCTGATGAGAGCGTAACTCCAGAACTACCCACTAAAGCCATTTCATAAATCGAATAAATATCTTCCGCTACAACATCCCAGTCGAAACGTTGTGCATAATCTTTACCTTTGCGAGAGAGCTCTCGCCGCTTTTCATCGTCGCGGAGTAGGTCAATTGCCACCCTTGCCAGATCTTGAGAATTCTCAGATTCAAAGAGCGCACCGTATTCGCCATGCCCCAAGAGAGAATCAAAAGCAGGGATGTTGCTGGCTAATACCGTAGCTCCCCCAGCCAAAGCTTCGGCAAGAATAATTCCGAAGGATTCACCACCAGTATTCGGTGCAACATAAATGGCAACAGAAGAGAGAAAATCAGCCTTCTCTTTCTCCGATATGCGACCCAGAAACTCAAAACGATGTCGCAACTGCGGATCAATCTCGTCAGATACTGCTTTGTGATCACCTGGACCTGCAACAAGGACACGGACATCAGGAGCAAAGCGGGCGATGATTGGAAGTGCATCCAGGAGAACCGATAAACCTTTACGCGGTTCTTCAAATCGTCCAATAAAACCGATGGTATTTCCGCTCCATTTATCTAGAACTTCACCATCTCGATAACGATCGGCATATATCCCATTTGGTATCACAACTGCATCTGTTTCCAAATGTTCCGTTAACGTCTCGCGGGCTGCTTCGCTAACTGCAATGCGTGCAGTTAGTTTTTCGATAACTGGTTCAAGAATCGGTCCGATTGCGAAAATTGCTTTCTGTCGCTTCGCTGCCGCGTGAAAGGTGCCAATCATTGGACCCTCTGCTGCCCAACAAGCGAGAAGAGAAATCGATGGGATGGCGGGCTCGTGCAGATGCAAAAGATCAAAGTTTCCGTTAGATATCCATTGACGCACTCTCGCGAATGCGATCGGACCAAATAAAACTCTGGCGACTGCACCGTTGTATGGAATTGCGATCGGCTTACCTGCACTCGTTACATATTCTGGAATATTCTCTTCATTAATGACGGGTGCCAACACCGAGACATAGTGCCCCTTAGAAATTAAATACTCGGCTAAATCTCGGACATGGCTCTGCACTCCACCCGGGGTATCCCATCCATATGGACAGACCAAACCAATTCGTAACTTCTTTAGGGTCATGCGCTGCGCTCCTGGAAATCTCCATCAATCCAGATGCGTTGCAACATATGCCAATCCTGTGGAGCTGAGGCAATTCCCTTTGAAAAAAGATCAGCACATCTTTGAACTACAACAGAAATCTTCTCGCTTTCGCTTCCCGCCGAAGGAATATCTACAGAATTAAATTCAATGTGAATACCCGTTGAGGTGTATGAAACGAAAGCAGTGATTAATGGAATGCCAGTGCGCACCGCCAGCAGCGCAGGTCCCGCCGGCATTCTTGCCGGATAACCAAAGAAGTTGACGTCGACACCGCTCTTGGACAAATCACGATCTGCAACCAGAGCAATCAGCGCACCTTCACGGGCACGCTTTAAGAGCGTTGCCATAGACCTGGAATCGAGAGCGAGAACTTCCATTCCAATATTTTGGCGATACTCTAAAAATTTATTGAACAAAGCCTCTGGTTTCAAGCGTTCGGCAACGGTGACAAGCGGAAAACCCATCGCGCAGAAATATGAACCGGCGTGATCCCAATTTCCAGCGTGCGGGAGGGCAACTACAACTCCCGTGCCATTCTTCATCGGTCCGGTCAATAGCTCTTCTCTCACAACAGTGACCGTTTGTGAAATTCGTTCGCGCGACCAGTCCGGCGAGCGAAAAGTGTCACACCAATAACGCATGTACGAACTCATCGCTTCCTTAACCAATTGATCCAAGTCAGATCCACTTTTCTCAGGGCAGACGCGAGATAAGTTAGAGCGTAAGCGTTTAGCGCTTGAACCATTTCGAACCAGAGCAATTTTCCCGATTAGTTCAAAAGCGCGATATGAAAATTTCTCGGGAAGGGCGCGCACCACTCGCCATCCTGCGAAGTAAGCACCAGCAACTACGAAATCAAAGTTCATAACTTTACAGCGCAGCCTTCACAATCAAAATTCTTTGAACGACGGTAATTGCGGCAAGAAAGAGTAATAACCACATTCCGATGGCTAGCGAATAAGGAACTCCAAGTCCTTCAAAGCCAATTGCCGTCAAGGCGATAATCAACCGCTCCGTACGCTCTGCGATTCCACCTGAACATTCAATTTGCATACTCTCCGCTTTTGCACGGATATAAGGAACCAACGAACCTAAAACCAGCGCTCCCAAAACTACAGGCGTAATCGGGTCATTATTTGAAATCAGAAATAGGCCAACGCCAATAAGAATTGCCGAATCCGTTAACCGGTCGATCGTTGAATCTAAGAATCCTCCCCAGGCACTTGCACCTTGCTGAGAAATACGCGCCATTGCGCCATCGAAAAGGTCACTGAGTGCAAATAGTGAGATAAGGAGTGTGCCAAGAAAGAAATCGCCCTTGGGATAGAAATAAAGGGCGGATGAAATAAGACCGAGTGCGCCGACCAAGGTAACGGCATTTGGTGTGAGTCCCAGCCGTAGCGCTCCACTCGCAATTGGGTTAATTGCGCGAGTTACCGCTGGCTTTAAAGAGGCGCTTAACATCAGGTCCATCGTAGGCTCCCCGACGGTTTTTCACCTATTCTGGCGTCTGTGAGTTCTGCAGGAGTAACTAATTCGCCCAGCGTGCATATCTACGGACATGTATCCGCCCAGCCGATGGCCTTGGCAGAAATCTTCAACGCCACACATGAAACGCAGCCCTGTGCAGATAGTGAACTCGCAATATTTGCAGTGAATCCCGCAGCTGGTATCGATCAGTTGACGATTGATTTGTGGGCCGCCCTGTCAGATTTTCAATTACCGAGATTAGTTGTCGTAAATGAGTTGGAAGGAAGTGACTCAGACTTCGATGATGCTGTGTTACTAGCAAATAGAGTCTTTGATCAACTTGTTACTCCATTCTTAGTTCTCCATAACGATGCTGGAGATCCAACCGCTCTTATTGATCTACAAACTCTCGAGATTATTGATTACACAACTACACCAATTAGTCGCCGCGATAGCGATCCTGAGCATAAGGAATTGGTCGCTGATTTCAGAAGTGAATACCTTGAATCCATTGAACTCGCAGGCGCCGATGCCTTTGAAGCGGGATTATTGTTTCCAGCTATTCCAGTAGTAATCAGTAAGGGAATCGGCGTGGACATTGTTAAAGCATTTATTGCGCGAACAGCAACTTACTAACTACCAAGCCTGGGATATCTCGCTTCTGGTCTGCGTAAGTAAAACTGGCAGAACTTTCGTCTGACCGATGATTGGCATAAAGTTGACATCACCTGACCAGCGCGGGACAACATGTTGATGTATATGTTCAGCTACACCTGCGCCAGAAATAGCGCCTTGATTCATACCTAGATTAAACCCCGCCGGATTGGAAATCTTTCGCAAAGTCTTCATAGCGTGGGCGCTGAGTTCAAAAATCTCATCACGTTCATCTCGCGAGAGGTCTGTTAAATCTGCGACGTGGCGATAAGCGCAAACAAGAAGGTGACCAGCGTTATATGGATAAAGATTAAGAACTACATATGCATTTGTCCCACGAGCAACTATCAATCCATCTTCGTCACTTAGCGTGGGGATGTGACAGAAAGGGCATTGCACTTCATTGCCGGCCAGAGGTCGGTTCTCCCCTTTGAGGTACTCCATGCGATGCGGCGCCCATAACCGTTGCCAGCGATCAGGCATCCCTGCACCACCTGCAATTACTTGGTCACCATCTGACATCGACTAAACCTGTTTACGCTCTACTATCGCGCTTTTTATTTCTGCGATTGCATCGGCAACGCTGATCGCGTTTTTCTGCTCACCATTGCGATAGCGGATCGAAACTTTTCCGGCCTTTTGATCTTCTTCGCCGGCGATGAGCATGTACGGAACTTTCTGCATTTGCGCGTTACGAATCTTTTTCTGCATTCGATCATCCGACAAATCGATATCGATACGGATGCCTGCTGATTTAAATTCGTTGACGACATCGGTTAAATAATCCGCGAATGCATCAGCTACCGGAATCGCAGTAACTTGAACCGGCGCCAGCCATGCTGGGAATGCGCCCGAGTAATGCTCGGTAAGTACTCCAAAGAATCTTTCTATAGAACCAAAGAGTGCGCGGTGGATCATTACCGGGCGCTGACGGGTTCCATCGCTTGCGGAATATTCGAGTTCAAAACGTTGCGGAAGTTGAAAATCGACTTGAATCGTGGACATCTGCCATGTGCGACCGATCGCATCTTTGGCCTGCACCGAGATCTTCGGACCGTAGAAAGCCGCGCCACCTTCATCAAGTACCAGCTCTAACTTTTGAGCTACAGCTGCCTTGCGCAGCGCCTCGGTTGCTTCTTCCCAATCCGAATCTTCTCCGACAGATTTTTCCGGATTACGAGTGGAAAGTTCTAGATAGAAATCTTCCAGACCATAGTCGCGGAGCAAGTTCAAGACGAATGTGAGTAGCGAATCTAATTCGCCGACCATCTGATCTTTGGTGCAGTAAATGTGGGCATCATCTTGAGTAAAGCCACGTGCACGGGTTAAGCCATGGATTACACCGGACTTCTCGTAGCGATAAACGGTGCCAAACTCGAAGAGGCGAAGTGGAAGTTCACGATATGAGCGACCACGTGATGCGAAGATCAAATTATGGAACGGACAGTTCATCGGCTTCATGTAGTACTGCTGTCCAGCGCGCTTTACCGTTCCGTCAGCATGGAGCTCTTCATCCATCACCATTGGTGGGTACATGCCTTCTGAGTACCACTGTAAATGGCCAGATTTTTCAAAGAGCGCAGCTTTTGTTAAGTGCGGTGAATATACAAATTCATAGCCCTCATCTTCATGGCGCTTGCGCGAATAATCTTCCATCGCTCTGCGAACAATGCCGCCCTTTGGATGAAAGACCGCAAGTCCCGATCCGATCTCTTCTGGAAAAGAAAATAGATCTAACTCAGTACCTAAACGACGGTGATCGCGCTTCTCCGCTTCAGCCAATAGTTCGAGATAAGCGTTGAGCTCCTCCTGCGAAGGCCATGCGGTTCCATAGATGCGTTGCAGCATTGGATTCTTCTCAGAACCACGCCAATAGGCAGCGGCGCTACGCATCAATTTGAAAGCCGGAATATGTTTTGTAGAAGGAAGGTGCGGACCGCGACAGAGATCTGACCAGACAGGTTGTCCATCTCGACCTAAATTGTCATAGATGGTGAGCTCTGCTCCCCCAACTTCGACGCTGGCTTCTTCACTCGCGCCCGATTTAATTCCAATTAGTTCGCACTTATATGGTTCGTGAGCAAGTTCTTTCAGCGCATCGGATTCGTTAGTTACTCTTCTGCGAAAACGTTGTCCATCTTTAACGATCTTGCGCATTGCGCTTTCGATCTTCTCTAGATCCTCTGGATTAAATGGTCGTTCCGGATCAAAGTCATAGTAAAAACCGTCGGTAATTGGTGGTCCGATTCCAAGACGAGTTTGTGAAAATACTTGTTGCACCGCCTGAGCCATCACGTGCGCTGTTGAGTGGCGAAGAACGGATAAGCCTTCGGGCGATGAGATAGACACGCCTTCGACAGCGTCACCCTCTTTGAGATCAGTCCAGAGGTCCTTTAACTCGCCATTGATCTTACAGACGACAATCTCTTTAGCCTCAGCGAATAGGTGAGTTGGCCGCTGATCAGCTTCAACCTTTTGCGCGCGACCATCTACGGTTATGGAGATCTGGGACATGTCCTTAGCCTACCGAATGGGATTGGGTCTGGGCGCGGATTTGCGAGATAAAGAGTTCAACAGGCCCACCGGTTTCAAGTTCACGATCATCGATTGATTTAGCCGCAAGGGCGATCTTCAGACTTGAAATTACGAGAGCCGAACTCGCCTTAGCTAAATCACTTCGCTGCAAAGCTTTAACCACTACACCACAACGCTCGATGACGATCGCTCGTTGAACGCCAGGCAAAACTCCTGCACTCAAAGGCGTTGTAACCCATTGATCATCGATGCGGAAAATAAAGTTTGACACCGCGCCTTCAGTGACTGCGCCACTCTGGCTTATACAAATAATTTCATCAAAACCCTCATCCTTTGCTTGTTGCAGTAAGGAGATGCGGTGATCGTAGGGAAATGTTTTAAATGCGATTGCAGAAATAGCGCTTGCTTCGTCGGCGATCTTTAGCCTTGCCGGCGCAACTATCTCCAGATAATTCTGATGAACCGCTACAAAGCGATCTTCGGAAAAGAGCAAGCGCAGACGACCAAGTGACTGCGGCTCCGCTTCAATGAGCTCAGAAATCGCTTTCCTAATCAAATCTGCAGAAGGAAGTTTTATTGCAAAGTTCTTGGCAGCTGACGCAGCACGGCGCATATGGCGGCCGAGTTCAAAGACTTTTCCATCTTCGGTCCGAATAGTTTCGAATACTCCGCTACCTATAGGCCAACCATCTGAATCCATCTGAATTTCATTTGAATCACAGATTCGGTCATCTAGCCATATCTTCATTTCTTCGTCCCACCAGCGATTGAAATTAAGCGTTCGGCTTTCAATTCGGTCTCATTCCATTCGGCGATTGGATCGCTGCTAAATGTAATTCCAGCGCCAGTTCCGAATTTAAGATACCCATCGTTTTCTTGCCAGAAAATCCGGATCGCCACAGATAGTTCTGCTCGATCGCCTTGCACCCAACCGAGAATTCCGCAGTAAGGACCGCGTTTAACAACTTCGTTTTCGGCAATTACCGAGAGGGCAGAACTCTTCGGCGCCCCACTAATTGAACCGGCTGGAAGTAACGCCTCGAAAATCTGCGACCAAGTTATCTCTTGCGATAGCTCGCCGACTACGTCGGATACTAAA
>JACCDW010893937.1_pt1 | contig 14332 bp, 10 predicted proteins | sample 7449781 | NCBI WGS metagenome assembly JACCDW01 (sample SAMN15323449, study PRJNA562643) | freshwater metagenome | isolation source: river surface water | place: USA:Blue River Watershed | collected 2017-08-18
AGTTGTTGACCAAAAACAAAAGTAGTCGCTAAAAGAAAAGAGAGTATAAATATGGCTTTCATAAAAGGAAGTTATGAATAAATAATGGTAATGCGAAATTACCTAAGTAAAGGCAAGTGACTTTTAGAATATGTTCTAAATTTTTTGAAGCCCGCTGGGCGTGAAAGTTGTTGTGAACGCATCAATTTAGGAACTATTTCAAGGCTCTTTTGTTACCTTTGTTCATGCAAGATAAGAAAGGTATTGCCATATTAGGTTCAACGGGTTCTATCGGGACGCAAGCACTCGAGGTGTTAGCGGCTTACCCAGACTACTTTGATTTACAGGTTTTAACCGCAGGTAAAAATGCCGATTTGCTCATTGAACAAGCGCTGAAGTTTCAGCCCAATGCTGTTGTGATTACCGATGAAAGCCAATATCAAAAGGTAAAAGATGCATTGTGGGCTGAAGATATTCACGTTTATGCTGGTCAAGAAGCCTTGTGTCAGGTAGTGGAGTCCAATGAAGTGCATACCGTGCTCACGGCATTAGTGGGTTATGCAGGTCTCAAACCAACCATTCACGCGATAGAAGCAGGCAAAACCATTGCACTTGCCAACAAAGAAACATTGGTGGTGGCGGGTGAACTCATTACCCGTTTGGCGCGCGAAAAAGGCGTCAATATTTATCCAGTAGATTCTGAGCATTCTGCAATTTTTCAGTGTTTGGTCGGTGAGTTCCACAATCCAATCGAAAAAATTTACCTGACCGCATCGGGCGGCCCGTTTAGGGGTTTTACGCTCGAACAACTTCAAAAAGTGACGCTAGAGCAAGCCCTCAAACATCCGAACTGGAGCATGGGTGCCAAAATTACCATCGACTCAGCTAGCCTCATGAACAAAGGCTTAGAAGTCATAGAAGCCAAGTGGCTTTTTGGTTTGCAGCCCGAGCAAATAGATGTGATTGTGCATCCGCAATCAATTGTGCACAGTTTAGTGCAGTTCGAAGACGGCAGCATGAAAGCACAAATGGGTTTGCCTGACATGAAGCTTCCCATTCAGTTTGCACTCACATACCCAGCGCGCTTCAAAACCGATTTCCCGAGATTCAATTTCATGGATTATCCGCAGCTCACCTTTGAACAGCCCGATCGCAAAGTATTCAAGAACTTAGATTTAGCGTATCAAGCAATGGCTGCGCAAGGTACCGCAGCTTGTGCACTTAATGCCGCCAACGAAGAGGCTGTTGCGGCCTTTTTAGACCGTAAGATTTCCTTTTTAGAAATCGGCCAACTCAATGAGTACAGTATGCAAAATATGCCCAACATCTTGAACCCACTCTACGAAGATTACGTTGCTACCGACGCAAAAGCACGGGCTTTTGTTCAGCAACAACTTCAGTCTTAAGACACTTAAAAATAGGCGCGTAATTCCATGCCGCCTGTATGCACAGCTGGCTGTCCTTCCATCAGTCTTCCGCTATAATTAAGACTCAGTTGTAGATTTTTCCCAAGTATTTTTTGAAAACTCAAATTCCAAGTCCAGTTGGTTCCTGGCCTAAGACCCTCGAGCATTTCATACCCAACCGCAGAAAGCGCATTTCCATTGAAGTCAAAATACACATACTTCAGTGATCCGTTGAGGCTGCCTTTTTCACTTTTATTGATTTTCCATGTTGTTTCAAGCGCTTTAGCATTGGCAATTTGACCGCCGTACAATGCGCTGTTTGTTTTCTTTGCCAGGCTGCCAATGACACTAAGGCGCAGTTGTGAACCGTTTTGATAGATCAGTTGTGGCTTGAGTTCTTGCTGCGCAATCTGAAAATTGCGTCCGCTGGTGTAATCTGCTAGCGCTTCATTTATACCACTCATCGCAGTAGTTTCAAATGCAAGTTGTGCATTGATGTTGAGTCGCAAGTTGACTTGATTCTTGATCTGACTTCTGGCGTCATAGCCGCTGGCAAGTAACATTTTGTTTTCCTGACGAAGCCAGCTGTATTCGGCGCTGAATACCTTTGCATTTCGATTGAAAAACAAGGAATTGGAAAATTGGGCGTTGGCAGACTGCAAGGAGAAGGCCGAAATATCTGCTGCCAATGGATTGATCCATTGCATCGTACTGGCTTCTTGCAGTTTGCGTTGTACGCGAATGCGCGTTTGGTTGGAAAATCTAGCAAGCACCCCTAAAGTGCCTTGTCGCTGTCGCCAAAGTAATTCAGGGCGCCATATAATGCTTTGGTTCCATTCGTTGGCAAAAACGGGTGCATAAGTTGCACTTGGCACAAAAACCCTTATGTAATCAGCTTGGTCTGCGTAAACCGCTTGTTCGAATTCATTGAGGTCTTTAATGCCATCGGCATTGTAGTCTATCCAGGTGTAGATACCTTGCCCATCGCTTACCCTGATGTATTGAAATCGCCGTTTTTGCTCTAGCCCAGAACCAAGCTCGTAAAAAGTCGTGAGCGTCAGGGCATTTTTAAAATAGCGTGCAGTGTAGTCAAAGCGCGCAACAAGGCTGTTTTCTGCTTTCTGATCGATGAGTACAGAATCGATGATTTCCAATTGCCTTGAACCGAATAAGACCTGAAGGTTTTGCTTGCTACTGGGCGCCCATTTGAGTTCTAGCCCCATGGTTTTGGCTTTTGCCGCAACTTGTAGAGTTGAATCTGGCCGCCAATCGTAGCGTTCTCGGTAATAGAGTTTGAGGTCTAAGTTCTGTTTGGTGTGCAGCGCAAGATAGGTTTGCGCATCGTAAAATTGATACGAGTTACCTTGCATATTGCCGTTGTATTGATTCCATTCGTGGTCGTCTATCCAACCAATTTTGAACCAGCCAATTTGTTTGTTAAGATGCAGTCGGTGGCGGATAAAAAGATTTTGTGCGGTGCTGGTTTGACTGCGGAGTGCAGAAGCATCCCATTTTGCATCCCAAAGATTTTGTTTCCACTGACCATCTGTATAGAAGCGCTGGCCTTCAAATAAACTGTCTATACCCAAATATTGCGCTTCTAAATTGAACTGCCCAAATTGTGAATTTTGGAGCCGTTGTTTGAATTCAAGCTGGCGTTGTGCGCCCGCATAATTTTGCTGTCGAATATTCCAGTCTCTGTCGAATTCAACAGCTCTAAATTGCTCAATTGGTTCAAATCGTTTGTTCAGATATAAGTAAGCTAAACTGCTTTCAAATGAGCGTTTGGCGCTGTCTTGTGCGCTTATCTTTTTATAGCAAACACCTCCTTTTGACGCGAGCCCAATATTGTTTTGGTCATCTAATGCTGAATATAAATTGAGGTCGTTTTCGCTGAGTGCATTTTCGGTGAAAATGGACCAATTTGGATGCAAATCTAAAACAAAACCGGCGCTGGCCATTTGCTTTCTTTTCGGGGTCTGTACTTTTTTGATGGGTGCAAAATTGCCCTGAGAAACCCCATTTACTGGCGCAACCCATTTGTAATAATTTCCAGAAGCGCTGACGCCACTCAACACGTAATCTCCAGCACCAGTACCAACCTCGGTAAAGCTGCTCGTGTAATGCGCTACTTGTGGGTCAACACTGAAAACCAAAACACCAGTATAACCCAAAGTATCGACGCGCTGGTACATATTGGCATTTTCAAGAAAGCCCGTTGAGTCATATCCTTGGACATTCGCTGCATTCAGCTCATCGCCAATCTGACTGAGCTGCAGCAATTGTTCTGTGCTCAATATTTGCTGAAGCGCTTGATTTTTGAGGTCTTGTTCTTGATACACGGCTACCCAAGTTTTGAGTTTTTGAGTTTGGTAACGCGTGGTGTGTTGGAGCAGGCTGCGCGCATAATTTTGATCGGCGTACTGGAACTCAGCTACAATCCGGCTGTCTTTGGTGATCAAGTGTCTAGATGTGAAGGTGAGCTCGGCACTTGCGTAGTCCATGATATAGTCGAATTCTTGGCCGCGTTGCATCAGTTGACCATCGATGTATATGCGCTCGGTCCCTGCCAAGATTAAAATATAAGGCTCATTGGTGGCACCAACAAGTCGGTATGGCCCCTGAACGGCTTCCAAACCTTGTATGATTTGTCGTTGGAATTTCCCTTTAGACAAACCAACACTGCTTTGCGTGTAGAGTTTTGCCCCATTTGGTAGCTGCCAATTGTATTGCCCCGTAATGCCCTGCGCGCGTTTGCGGTATGTCATGAATTGTCCGTTGGGTTTGTCTAACCAGAAATCGCCAGCAGTAACCTTGAGTTGTTCGTTGTGCACTTGGATGAATACTTGATCAAATTCCCTGAGCTGATTGGTAGTGCCGGATGCTTGAAAGGGTATGTTGGCGTCAGATAAGGATGCAGTGAGCATTAAATTGGACGCAATCTGGCCGTTGAGCTGAAGGTTTAATGCAGAATTGAGCCCTAAGCTTTGGTTGTTCCCGAATCCAATTCCGCGCGCCAAACTTCCGCTTTTGTGAATGGCATTTCCTCCAAAAAGATCCGTTTGTGTTTGTGAGCCCAGTTGGAACTTTTCGCGCTCTTTCTCGAGCAGATTGTTTGCGCCCACAGGCTGCAAGGCATAGGTCTGCACAACTTGGTTCAACGCAAAAGGAAAGACCGCAAACCGCAAGTAAACGGTGTCTTTGGGAACAGTTTTCCATTTGAATTGGTTTGTGCGGCTATCCAAGCTGAACTTTTGGGCTTCGATTGGAAGTGTATCGGCAAAAGTGGCTTTGTTTGAGAATTGAAACGATGGTGTGTAAATGGCGTTGCTATCGAGCAAATGAAGTAGCGTGTCTGGTGGCAGCGCTACCACTCTGCTGTTTTGCTGCGCAAAGACGCTTAGCCCAAAAAGGTTGAGCGAACAAACGAAGAAGAGTCGAAAGCGAAATAAGCGTTTCATGGGCACAGACCTTTATTTAACGTCGAATTGGCCCAGACATTGCGTTAGTCGATGACTGAAAAACCAGTGTAGGCTTGTAGTGCCTTCGGAATTTGAATGCCGTTTTCGGTTTGATGGTTTTCCAGAAGTGAGGCGAGAATGCGCGGCAAGGCTAGGGCAGAACCGTTAAGCGTATGGCAAAGTGTGGTTTTCTTGTCATCTTTGAAACGCAATTTCAGACGGTTAGACTGAAAAGTATCAAATCTAGAAACCGAACTCACTTCAAGCCACTTTTCTTGTGCGGCTGAATAGACTTCAAAATCGTAGGTCATGGCAGAAGCGAAGCCCATGTCGCCACCACAAAGTCGCAAAATGCGGTAAGGTAGTTCTAATTTTTCGAGTAGGTTTTTGACGTGGTCAATCATTTCTTCGAGGGCTTGAGCGGTGTTGTCTGGGTGCTCAACTCTCACGATTTCTACTTTATCGAATTGGTGCAGGCGATTGAGACCACGGACGTCTTTACCGTAAGAACCCGCTTCACGTCTAAAACATGGGGTATAACCACACATTTTGATAGAGAAATTGGCATCTGGCAAAATGACATCGCGGTAAATGTTGGTCAGCGGAACCTCAGCAGTAGGGATGAGGTAGAAGTCGTCTTCTTTGACGTAGTACATCTGACCCTCTTTATCGGGGAGCTGACCTGTGCCGTAGCCGCTGGCTTCATTGACCATGTGTGGCGAAATGAATTCTTCGTAGCCCGCCGCAATAGCTTCGTCTAGGAAAAATTGAATGAGCGCACGCTGCAGTCTGGCACCTTTGCCACGGTAGAACGGGAACCCCGCTCCTGTAACTTTTACGCCGAGCTCAAAATCGATGAGCTTGAATTTTTTGGCAAGATCCCAGTGGGGTTGAGCTGCAAAACTGAATTGTGGTATGTTGCCTGCCTCAAAAACGTTTTGGTTGTCTTCAGCATCACGCCCTTTTACCACCGCATCGTGGGGAACATTAGGTAGTGTGTATAGCAATTTTTGAAGACTTTCTTCGTGCGCACTGACTTGTTCTTTGAGCGCAGCCTCTTGTGATTTTAATACACTGGTTTGTTCTTTCAAAGCACTCGCCTCCGCTTGCTTGCCACTCTTGAAAAGTTCGCCAATGGAACGGGCCAGTTGGTTCATTTCGGCTGCCACTTGATCGAGTTGCGTTTTGGCTGCACGCCAATGTTGGTCGGTCTCAAGAATAGCATCAAGGGTCTGACTCGCATCTATATTTCTTTTGGCTAGGCCTGCAATAATGGCTTCTTTTTCCTGACGAATGCGCTGAATTTCTAACATATCTACTCGGTTGTAGCACAAAAGTAAGCAAATACGCTTAAAATGTCCGATGTTGTCCATACTAAGCTGTTGATTATTCCTCGAATCCTAGCGCATTAGCGTATAAGAATTGCGTTAATTTTGAAAGATGAGTTTGCACGAAGTTAAAATAGTCAGCAAGAGTCACCACGAAGTGCCATCTTACCAGACAACAGGAGCCTCTGGCATGGACATCCGTGCGGTATTAGAAGCACCGCTCACGTTGGCCCCCATGCAACGCGCTTTGGTTCCAACAGGCATCTATCTCGAAATGGATCAAAGTTTGGAGTGTCAGGTTCGGCCTCGCAGCGGTTTGGCACTCAAAAAAGGCCTTACAGTGCTCAACACGCCCGGCACAATAGATGCAGACTACCGCGGAGAAGTTGGTGTAATTCTTGTTAATCTCTCCGCTGAGCCCGTCACCATCACCGACGGCGAGCGCATTGCGCAACTCGTTTTTTGCAAAGTAGAAAAAGTTAATTTGATTCAAGTACAAACACTCAGTACCTCAGACCGTGGCGAAGGCGGTTTTGGAAGTACAGGGGTGAAATAAATACCACATGAAAGTAATTGTCCCGATGGCGGGTCGCGGAAGCAGACTCAGACCCCACACACTGACCATTCCCAAACCTCTTGTGCCCGTAGGAGGCAAGCCCATCGTTCACCGCTTAGTAGCAGATATTGCCCGTGTATGCGAGGAGCCAATAGAAGAGATTGCTTTTGTAGTTGGTGAATTCGGCGACGCCGTTGAGAAAGAATTATTGGAAGTGGCAGCGAGTTTAGGCGCCAAAGGGAGTATTCACTATCAATTGCAAGCACTTGGAACAGCACACGCCGTACTCTGTGCTGCTGCTGCGCTAGAAGGCCCAGTTGTGGTGGCCTTTGCCGATACCCTTTTCAAAGCAGATTTCAAAATTTCTAAAACAGATGAAGGCATTCTTTGGGTCAAACAAATTGAAGACCCGAGTGCTTTTGGCGTGGTCAAACTCAATGAGCAAGGTCAGATTATAGACTTTGTTGAGAAACCTCAAACATTTGTTTCAGACCTGGCCATGATAGGCATCTATTATTTCAAAGATGGCGCTCGCCTCAAGCAAGAGCTCCAATACCTCATTGATCATAATGTGGTCAAAGGCGGCGAATACCAATTGCCAGACGCCCTGCGTCGCCTCACTGAAGCGGGCGTCGCTTTCAAGCCCGGCACCGTCGACGAATGGCTCGACTGCGGTAATAAAGAAGTTACCGTCGAGACCAATCAGCGTGTGCTCGAACATGATTTAGCGGCGGGTCGCTTGCAAAATCACGCCACTGAAATCATTGATAGCATCGTGATTCAGCCTTGTTATATTGGTCCCAATGTGCGCATTGAAAGATCAATTGTAGGTCCGCATGTCTCCCTTGGCGACGGCACTGTGTTATCCGATGTACATATCAAAAATGCAATTGTGGGGCAAAAAACAAACTTGAGTCAAGTGCAATTATCGGGAGCAATGATTGGCTCTTCTGCGACTTACAGCGGCCGATCAAAAGACCTCAGCCTAGGCGATTTCAGTAGTGTACATGAATAAAATTTGCTCCGTCCTCGTCATTTTGGCATTGGTATCTTGTAAGGTTCAAGAGACAGCTGTTGTGTCCCAAGACCCTATATATATCAAGCAATTCCATAGTGGTGTGCGCAATATGCTCAACGAGCAATACGAAACAGCAATCCAAGAATTCAAAGCCTGCCTGACCAAACAACCTAAAGACGCGGCAGTGCATTATGCACTTTTTCAAATTTACCTCAAGCAAGAACGCTACCAAGAAGCGGCATATCATACTGAGCAAGCTGCTGCACTTGACCCCAGTAATCTGCACTACAAACGCGAGTTGGCTTTTATGTACCAACAATTGGGCAAGTCCCAAGAGGCCGCTTCAGTATTTGAAGCCCTTCTCAAGGCAGACCCCAAAAACATCGATTATTACAGCGGCGCACTCAAGAGCTACGACGATTTAAAAAAGCCGAGTAAGTCCTACGTCTTGATCGAAAAAATGGAACAACAATTGGGCGAAAACCCCAATACCGTTTTAGAGAAATTTCGCTTATTGCAACAAATGGGCAAAACCAAAGACGGCGTGGCACTGCTAGAAGCAGCTAGAGTTCGCTTTCCGTCAGAGCCGAGTATTCTTGCCAACTTAGTAGATCATTATTTTAGAACACAGAACTACACAGCGGGCTTTGGCCTGCTCAAAGACCTTGTCGCTGCCGATCCTGAAAATGGCGTGGCCTTACTCATGTATGGCGAAATGCTCTACCGTTCTGGAAAAGTGGATGAGGGTAAAAAATACCTTCATGCCGGCATCTTGGCACAAGGCCCCAGCTTGGACCAAAAGATGAATATCCTCATCATGTTGGTCAATGAAAAACAGCAAGCCGCTATCGATCCACAACTTGAGCCATTAGTGCAGTATATGTCTGACACCTATCCGAATGAAGCAAAGGCTCACTCTATCGCAGGAGATTATTACTATGTGGCAGGTCAGACCAAAAAAGCGATTGATTGTTATCGACAGACCTTGCGCTGTGACCCTAATTTGTATCCTGTCTGGAATCAAGTCTTGATTTTAGAATTCGAACAAGAGCGCTGGACCGATTTAGAACAAGACGCCAGTACTTGCGCAGAACTTTTTCCGAGTTACCCCATTCCGTTCTTTTTCAAAGGTTATGCGCTCAGCCGCAATGGGGCCTACGGCGCAGCACTCGAAAATTTCTCGCTTGCAAAGGGCGTATTGGTCAATGACAACGCTCTTTTAGCAGAAATTTTTATGCAGGAAGGCAGCGCTTACTTGGGCTTAAATAAACAGGACCAAGCATTTGCAGCATTTAAGGAGGCGCTGACAATAAGTTCAAATGGATTAGAATTGAGCTATCTGCACAATTTGTTGAAATATAAAATTGAACTGGTAAAAACTACTGAGCGTTTACAAGAGCTTGCCGCGAAAGATCCCTCTAAGCCAAATATTACGTTTGAGTACGCATTCGCACAATTTCAGGCCGGCGCTTATCAAAAAGCACTAGATGAAATGCGCAAAATCAGCAATGCTTCACTAGCCCAAACGGCTGCTTACCAAGAACTACTTGGCGATATCTACTTTCATATAGGCAAAGTTCTAGAAGCCAATGATTGCTGGCAAAAGGCGCTTACTTTTGGAGAGGGCAGTATTGTGCTTTCCGAGAAAATCTCTAAAAAATTATATGTTCAAATCCCTTAAAATATTTATCATTTGCTTTTTGTTTTTGGGCCTCACCGCCTGTAAAACCCAAGAAATAGTCGCTGAACAAAACACAGCTAAACTTCCCAAAATCAAAGACAAAGAACTCATTGATCGCATCGATAGCCTTTCGCGCATAGAACCCAAAACTTTCTACAGCAAGCTCACGGTTTCTTACAAAGACCTGAGTAAACCCGAGGACGAAAGCGAGTTGTCTTTAAAAACCTCCATCAAAATTGTCAGTGACAGCGCGGTTTCAGCCATTATTACCTATGCAAGAATTCCTGTCGTTACTGCACTTGTAACACAAGACACCCTCAGCGTTGTCAATAAACGCGACCGCTGCTATACCGTGGCGTCTTTGGATTATCTAAAAGAACTTTTTGGCGTTGATTTTTCATATGAAAACATAGAAGAAATCATTTACGGAAAGCCACTAGATTACCAACTTGCGCAAAAGTATTTTGTAGATAATGACCCTTATCACTACAGTGTTTCCACCCACAAAAAGCGCGACCGCAAAAAACCGGATCGCAAACAAAGAGACGACCTCATGATTCAATACCACCTTACCAATGATGCCAAAGCGCTCAAGCAAACACGCATTTGGAGTGTGGAAGACGCAACAGAGGTGAGCGTGGTTTATCTCGAAAGACAACAACTCGGGGGCTATGATTTGCCTTTAAAAGTGGAGATAAATATCAGGACACCAAAAAAATCGCTTTTGCTCACGTTGTTATATGAGCGCATCGAAGTCAATGAGCCCCAAGAATTGATCATCGTAATACCAGAAAGCTATGAAAAATGTGATTAGACTCTTATTGCTGTTGTGTTTTGTTCATCAGAGCTATGCGCAACAAGATCAAAATCAGCTCAAACGAGAGCAACAGAAATTGGAGAAGCGCATTTCCAATACAAAGAAGCTTTTGAATAAAGTGAAGAACAACAGCCAAGCCTCGCTCAATGAAATTCGCTTAATTGAAAACCAGATCCGGAGCAGAGAAGCTTTGGTCAATTTGTTTGACAACCAAGTGCGCAGCGCAGAGATGAAAATTGTCCAGAAGAAAATGGAAATCAAAAGACTGCGCGCCAAACTCACCCAACTCAAGCAACAATACCGCAAGATGTTTATCTATGCCTATAAACACCGCGGGAATTACAATAAAATCATGTACCTCTTGGCGTCTTCGGATTACAACGAAGCTTTGCGACGCAACCGTTATTTGAAAAAAGTAGCCGCAGTTCAGCAAAAACAAGCAGCGCTCATCAAACAGCACCAACAACTCATATACAAGGAGATCAATCAAATAGATTCTGAAAAGCTCATTAAACAACAAGCGCTCGAAGAAAAAAAGCAAGAGCGAGAACTCATTGAAAAAGACAAATCCAAAAAAGAGAAGTCCTACCAAAAGTTCAAAAAAGAGGAGCAAGCATTAATTGCCCAACTGAAAGAAGACGAGCGTAAAAAAGTACAACTCAAAAAGCAAATTGACGCTGCCATCCGTGCAGATATTGCCAAAGAACAGGCCCGTGAGGCAGCACGCCAGGCAGAGCTTTCGAAAACCACAAGCAACACGCCTCCGAAAACAACAACTACCAATACGCCTTCTACAGGTCAGAAAACGACAACAGCTGCGCCAAGAGTTGTAGCTTCTCCTATTTCCACAGAGGGCGCCGCCATTGGTAAAAGTTTTGAAACCAACAGAGGTAGGCTACCATGGCCGGTAGACAACGGCAGCGTTACCGAAAGATTTGGGCGCAATTACCACCCAACATTAAGTGGTGTTGAATGGAACAATAATGGAATAGACATCACCTGTAATCGAGGATCAAAAGTAAGGGCTGTATTTGAAGGTGAAGTGACGACCGTCTTTTCTGTGCCGGGCGCAGGGAAGGTCGTGATCATCAAACACGGTGCATACCGCACAGTCTATGGCAATCTTGCGGAGACTTTCGTTGGTGTAGGGTCTAAAGTCTCGACCAAGCAAGCGATCGGCACCTTACTCAACGATGGCGGCGTATCAGTTTGCCATTTTGAAGTGCATCAGGTGGTAGGCGTCAACCCGGTAACGCTCAATCCGTCTCTTTGGATTGGCCGCTAGGGCCGAGTTCGGCTTCGTAAACCAACCACATCGCACAGATACCCCAAATGGGCACGGCTGCTTTATCTGTATCCAGGTAATTATTCAAAAATGCATGGATAAAATACGTACTGAGCGCCATAATTGTGCTCAAGACTAGAATGCGGTCTTCTTTGTAAGCAGCTGGAATGCGGTGGTAGAGTGTAATTCCAGTGTAGAAAATGGCAAAAACTACGGCAATTAAACTCAGCATTCCAAAAAGGCCTGTTTCTGCCAATGCGCCCAAGTACTCGCTATGTGCATTGCCCATATCGCCAAAATTGGTGGAGATAATCGTTAGGTTTTCTGGCCTTTGGAAAGGCGCGTATTCAAAAGCGTAAGTTCCTGGTCCGTAACCCATAATAGGCCTTTGTTTGAACATTTCAATGGCGCAGCTCCAGCGATTGATGCGTTCCAAATTAGAGGCATCAGTAGAAATATTAGCTGCACTTTGCAAGCGTTCGTCAAAGGCTTCTGTGGTGTGCTCGTATTTATTGCGTTCAAGCTCCATTTGAATTTGATCCCAACGTAGCAAAATTGCAAGAATCGCAACACATGCCAAAACAGCAATTGGTTTCCATGAAACTTTGTAGTAGAGTACAACTGCTATACCCATACTCCCAAGTACACTGAGCCAGGCTGCACGGGTGTATGACAAAACGAGGCCCACTAGAATAATGATAATCAAACTGATCAAAGTGACTTGCACCAACGGGTTGTGTTTTTTATATAGATATAGGCCTACAGCTAAAGGTAGAATAAGTGCTACAATGGCACCGTAAATGGTGTGGTCTTTGAAAAATGGCGACATCACCCAATGCCCTTCTTTTTCGCCAAAACCGTAGAATGAGTGATGAATCAAAGTATAAATGATAACGATAACCGTTGACACCATAAAAAGCCAAATGAACGCAATCCGGTTACTGCGTTTCTGAAAAAAATAAGGTCCAAAAAAGAGAATAGGTACAATAAACCAAAGCCTGGCGAGGATAAATTTGAGAGAGACAATCGGATGGCTACTTGTTATAGCCGATAATAAGAGCCATAATAAATAAATGAGAATGGTCCAGATGAGTGGGCTCTTCCAAATGTGCAGCGGAAGAAATCCTTTTTTGATCTGAAAAGCACTGAGCAGCAGCATGAGACCAAAAAGAAGTGGTTCAGTGGGCAGGAACAAGCCAAAACTGCTCGTGTATTCCTCGATATTGATGGAAAGCGGTGTCAGGAAGGCCAGGCTCAAAAAGAGCTTTTCTGTCTGAAAAATGGCAAAATAGATGGCCAGAAGACCAACTGGAATAAGCGAATAAACAATCGGGTCGTTCATTTGGACCTTATGCGGCGTTCTGTTGAAGTTCTTTGATGCGTTGTCGGATCAATAAGAAGAAAAGCCCAAACAGGAAGCCTCCGATTGTTGAAACAAGCACGATGATCATGCGCTTTGGTTTTTCTTTACGGTCTGCAACAACTGCTCTCTCGACCACAAACTTGTGATTGAAGTTGGCATTTGCATCAGATTCAGCTTGTTCGTAGGAAACTTTAAAGTCCTCAATTTTTACAATTTTTTCATTGCGCTGGTATTCTAAACCGTCGTATACTGATCCGTATTTGCTATTGGCATCAATTTTTTTGCGAATCTCTTCCTTTTCTTGCGGATTTTTGGCGTCGACCAACGCTTGATAAAGTGTAGCTCTTGCATCGTTGGGTAGCACCCCGAGTTCGGCAAGGTCTTCTAAGCGCTGTAGAATCGAGTCGCGCTCTTTTTCCATTTGTTGTTTCTTGCGCAAATTGATTTGAAACGCGGGAATGGTGCGCTCTCGGATCATTTCGTTTTTGATGGTATCGATGAGGTCAACGATATCGTTGGCCATAGCAGCTGCTTGCTTGGGGTCTTTGTCTAAGACATCTATCTGGATAGAGCCGTAGCGCGTGCGTCCGAAAGTAAAATGTTGGTTATATGCTTTGTTGAGTTTGTAGTATTTATTGGGATCTGTTTTTTCAATTTCGTAGTCTTTCATGAGGTCGTATTTTTGAACAATACGGTCTCTGATACGAGAAGAGGAAAGAATTTGTACGAGTTGTTCTGCTTGTTCTTCTTCACCGAAGTCCATGGCTGCGGCTTTGACATTGCGTTGTTCCGAGAAGGAAACGTTGCTGGATGCAGCAGGAAAGACAATGGCGGTGGATAAGTATAAAGGCGTAATTAAAAAGGCGACGACGATGGAAACGATCGCGGTAGCGCCCGTAAATAGCATCAAAGGTTTGCGCTGATTCCAGAGAAAAATGAGAAGTGCGTTGCGTTGGTCAGTGAGGTTGTTGTTTTCCATAATGCTTGCTTGCGGCCAATTTTTTTTCAAAGCTATGACAATAACTCCAAAAATCCATAATTATTGCGTTTTACTGCGTGTTTGAACAAGCGAAATCAGCTCCTTTATATCTATGAATTTAAAAGCGAAAAGCAAGATTATAGATACTGAAGCATCAACCAACAGGATCCAGTCACCATATACATAACCTATGGGAGTCCAATCAAATATAACAAACCAGAACACCAATGAAACAATAAGCAAGGGATAGCGATAAAAATAGCGATCAATAAGAGGTAAGGCAAACAAGCGTTTACAGTAAATGGCTTGTGTTAATGCAACCAATAGTTGAGTAAATGCAGCTACCCCGGCAGCAATAAGCGCAGCACCAACACTGTGTACTTTTGGAAACCAAATTAAATTCAAGCAGATATTTACAATAACACCTATAAAGGAGATGCGATTCAAAACCCCTAAAGA
>JACCDW010650421.1_pt1 | contig 14327 bp, 1 predicted proteins | sample 7449781 | NCBI WGS metagenome assembly JACCDW01 (sample SAMN15323449, study PRJNA562643) | freshwater metagenome | isolation source: river surface water | place: USA:Blue River Watershed | collected 2017-08-18
AGACACTAATTATGATGACACAAACCAAGATGAATGGTAAATAATAAAAAAATTTTTTCAAGTTTTGAAGCTAAATATTTAGATTCAAAAAATTTTATAAAAATTAATAAAAAAATTTAATAAAAAATTTATAAAAGTATTATATATAATATCATGAATGTCCATGAAAAACTAAATCTATTGATTTGTCCAACTGAAGATAAGCCAGGACAAGGAGATAATTTATCATCAATATATTATTTCATATTAGATGAATATAATTTAAATCCTGATCAAGGAGCATACGGAATTGATTTATATAAAAATTATGTAAAAATATTTTCGGAAGATTTATTTAAAGAGGAATGTGAAAAGTTAAATATTGTAGGAAAAGAAGATGTAATTAAAATGCATAAAGTAATTGAGAATATATATATTGACCATAATAAAGTTAAACCAGAAGAATTAAAAAAAAAACTTGACGATGATGATGTTATAATTAGATTTTCAGGAGAAGGTCATACAACAGGGTTTTACATTAAGAAACTTCATCCTAAACTATATCATGTAAGTTATTTAAATTCAGGATTTGCAAGTAATAGTCATGAGGTTAAAATAACAAATAATTTTTTAACCCAAGGAATATTAACATATCATTTAGATAATAAATGTTTTGAAAGTTTTATAATAATGTTATGCTCAAATGTTTGTACAAAATATGATGATTTATATAATAATATTTTAGTATATTTACAAAGTAAAACATTAGACATTGATTCTTATAATAAATATACTATGTTAAAAACTGACACTTCAGAAGATTTTACATTTGTAGAACCCCAATATATAGGTAGTTGTGTATATAGAGTAATAACACTTTATGAACTAATATATTTTTCTAGAGAATTAAGATACAATTATTCAAAGTATTCTGAATACCAATTATTTAAAAGAATATACGTAGGTAATTTTTTCTTAGAACAATATTTACAAATGGTATGTACAAATAATAAGAAAGAAATAGATTATTATAAAAATACTTATCATTTTACTAAAAACATAATGACAGATATTGAAAAATTTGTATATTCTTTAAATGATGCATTTAAGGAAAAAATGGAATTAATAAATCGTACAATAGATAGAATTGATGAATATTTTGACAATTTAGAATCAAAAAATAATGTATCAATAAACAAAAATATAAAAGACAAATATATAATTTATGAAAATTCTTCAGTATATATTGAAGAAAATAGTACTTATGAATATAAGCTAAATATATATCAATATCAAAGATTATTAGCAAATAAATATCATAAAGACAAACAAGTAGATATTCAAATTAAAAACACAATGGGTATAGACACATTAGACAATTTGATTGATAAATCATTTAGTAATAGTGTGGAAAAAATTTTTAATTTTAATAGAAAAAGAATGTTAAATAATAATTATGAAACTGAATTTATAGATATTTTTCAAGATATATACAACATGATTCATAATTTAGAGAACAAAATACCCTTAAATAGTATTAAGATAAATGATAGGGATTTTATAATTTCTCCAAATATACTTATTCATTATTTATTATTAAACACATATCTAGCTAAGATAGCTAGTAAATATGGTATAGAAGAATCAAAAAATTATTCATCATTAAACAAAACTTTTTTTAATGATTTATTAAGTGTAAATTATTCTTATTCAGTATTAAACAATACATTTATGAAGATAATAAATGAACAAAAACATTATTTAACTCATTTAGAAAATTTAGCAATGCATTCAAATATATATCCTGTTATTAAAAATAATAATAATTGGGGTATTAAAGATTTTCATAAAGCATTAAATCTTAATATTTTTAAAAATCTAGGTGTTTGTAATGAAGCATATAATATAATGAAAATTAAATTTTTTAACGAGATAATATCAATAATATTCGAATCAGTAGTTTTAGAATTTACATGTGTTGATGAGAGGAAAAAAGTTGTTCATAGAATATCATTAAAAGAAGCATTTGAAGAGAAAATAAAACTAAATAAATTTGAAATTACAACAAGACAAGTATATTCCTCTAAAGAAGGTAGAAATATAATAATAAAATCATGTGCTTTTTGCCCAAACGAAGGATGTTGTAATATCGCTATAAACCATATTACCAGAACATCATTTGAAAAATTGTTTGAAGAAGGATTTGATTACTTTAAAAAAAATATAACTTCACAGAGTTCTGTATATAAATATGCTAACTTAAAAGACAGAGAATCTTTTAAACAAACCACTGTAGATAAGAGAAGTGATAAGAAAACATTTTATGATAATGCTTTATCACAAATATTTTATTTTTCAGAAAATCCAAATAATAAATTTGATAATATAATAAATTATTCTTATGGTGTATTTTCTTCTCAAGAAGAACTAAACAATTTTTTAATTGAATCTCAAAATGCACAAAGACTTAATGTGATATCAGAATTTGTAGGTACAGATTATTATAAAACAAAAACAAGATATTCATCTGCTTTTAAAAATAGTGAAATTCCCATATTATGTCCTAAAGTGTCTTGTGTTATGTATCCTTATATTAGAGAAACTATTCATGGTGGAGGAATTAATACTCTTGATAATAATGTTACAAAAAATAATAATGATAATGATAATATTGATAATACTAATGAGAAAAATATGCACGGTGGTGGTGAATTAACACCTCTATTAGATAATTTATATAAAATCAAAGAGGATTTTTATAAAAATTCTTTTAGAGACATTAATACAAAACTTAATATTATAAGAAAAAGATATAATAGAAAAATTCCAAATGGTTTTAATATAGATAATATTGATGAAAAATCATTTGATTTAACAAAATTTATAAAATTATATACAGATATAATAATAAAATTTACTCAGCTCCCAAATTTCTTTACAGAATTTGAGAAGAGTATTAAATATATTAAACAAAATGAGACATTTATTAGTTCATTACCAGATGAACCAAGATATTATGATTCAAAAAAATCTTCAGAAATTAACAAAGATTTTTTTGAAAATCTAATAAAATACTTTAATAATTATTTACCTGATAATGAAAAAATTACTTTGACAAATTTTTATGACTATGGTATTAAATATTTATCTGAGGAATCAAGTTTATATAAAAAATTTACAACTTCTCCAATTCATACAAAAATAAAAATATTAGAACAACAAAAAACAAAAATAAAAGAAGCTCAAAACGAAGAAAAATTAAGAGAACAAGGTGGTATACGCATAAATGAAAAAGGTCAAGTAGTTAAGGGAACAGATGAATCTGGACATGAATATATTGGTATGACTAGAGTTGGTGATAAAACCTATTATATATATGATTATATTGATAATGACCCATCAAGACCAATATATGGATGGAATGAAGAAAGTAAACCTTATATTGGTATTGGAAAACCTCATTTAGGAAAAGAAGAGTATGTATTATATACAGATGTAAATGAAGATGGGTATCCAATTTTTGGATACACAAATGAATATTTACAATACTTATGGAAAGATGCAATTTTAGATTTTAAATGTAATAAAACACCAACACCTGGAAGTAGTTATAGAAGTAGTTATGGAAGTAATTATTATGGTTTAAATCAAGATGCTCAAAGATATTGTGATTTACTTGAAACTCCTCCAAAATATACAACACCATTACCTATTTTAGGTTGGGATGAAATGGATAGACCTATATACGATTGGCTTGAAAAATCTGGACCAGGAGGTATAAATTATATAAATAAAGGTGAAGAGTATTATGATTTTTTAACAAGTGAACATAAATATGAAGAAGCTGCTGAATATAAAAGAGAATATGAAAGTATTGAAAGAGTAGCTGTTTATGGTTATGATTATGTAAATAGACCAATTATTGATTTTGACACAAATGGATTTCCCATATTTGAATATACATATTCACCAGAACTAAAAAGTTATTTACCAGTATATGGATATGATATATTAAATCCTGGAGCAAAGTTCATTGGGTATTTTAAAAATTCATTTACAATTGATGAAAAGCCAGCAGAATTATTATTTCCAATACATGGTTTTGATGGGACAACAAGATTTGATGGACAACCAAATCATTACACATTATATGATAAAAAACTTGTTGTAGATTTTGATTATGATACAACTGGGAAAAAGTTTATACCTATATATGCTTATTCATTTAATTATCAAACAAATAGAAGAAAATCCATAAAAACTTATGATTTTGCAAATTCACCAAACACACCTATATATGGAGAATTGAATCATCATTTTATTGTTGAATATGATGAAAATAATGTACCAATATTAGGATGGTATGATAACAAACCAATTTATAACTATGATGTACATGATAAAGAAGGAAATAAAATATTCAGTTATAGATATGAAATTGGTCAAGATAGTAAGATTATTTTAAAATATTACAAACAACCATCCAAAATTTATAGTGAATTAAAATATAAAAGACCAGGTCAAATAGATTTTAAATTAAAATTATTCGGCACAGAAACTCAAGCTAAAAGAAGAGCAGTATTACCTGAACCACCCAAACCTAAACCTAAATCTAGTACTAATCCTAGACGTAGAAGTTATTCCAGTGAAGAAGAAGACTATGATGACCCAAGAAATCATCGATATCCTTCAGATGATGAAGGATATGGAGGTGGTTTAAAATTATCCAATATTAATCAAACAGGAGGATTTAAATATTGTGAATTAATAAGTGTAAAAGAAATTAAATCAATACTAAAACTTTTAATATATTCGCGTAAATATTTAATACCAAAAAATAAAAAGAAATTAACAGAGGAAATTAATAAATTAGATACATATCTTGGCGACATGATACAAATTGTAAGATTATTAAATATAAAATTAAATGACAAATTAAATGATAAAGAAGAACTAGAAAATGTATTAACAACTATAAATTATAAAGATACACGTCCTCAATCAGATATAACTATATATAAACAGTTTTTAACAAATTTAGAAAATAAATTAGTAAATAAATCATATACTGATAACGATTCATCTTTTAATCAAGAATATATAAATACATTTAGACCTGTAATTGAAGAAAAAATTAATGAACTATATGCTAAATATGCTATTCAAGTTAATTATAAAGAAGTGTGTAGTTTTGTTTCTTGGGTTAATTATCAAATAATATTTGATGTTTTAGATTTTATATATTCATTTGATATTGTTAAAGATGCAATTTATAAATATAAAGAATGTTTAGAAAAAGATATAAAATATCAAAAAGAAGATTTAGTAAAACAACTTAATGGAGATAATATACAATCTTCTTCAGACCCAATATATAATAGTACTTCAATTGGAAACCAAAGATTAGATTTAATATTATTTGAAATAGTTTTTCAAGAAATTAGAGATCCTGCAGAAATAACAAGAATGTTTTCATCTTTATTACTAAAAGAAGATAATTTTAAAAAAATAGTCAAAACAAATCTAGATAAAAATGATGTTGAGTTTTGTAATAATGATATCAAAAATGAATTTGTTAAGGGATTAGGATGTTATTTTAAATACATAGTTAAACATGAAAGATTTAATCATTTTGGTATTAATACTAAAAACAAATGTGTAAGAGTTCAAGTAAATCATCCAACAAAACCAGAAGAAAAGATAATACTAGAATTTAATCATGAAGATTTATTTGATTCTTTAGGTAATCTTAAAGTTACAACAGTAGATGGTACATATAAAGAGAGTAATCCAAGGGGATGGGACGAAACAAAATCTCATAAATTTTCAATAAATAGAACAAATATAATAGATGATTGTTCAATTACTCCGAAACCATATATTACTGAAATATTAAATGTAATAAATCATTATTTCTCAGATGAAGAATTTTTAGAAAAAACTGAAATTCTAGAGAAAAATTTGTTATTATTACCTTTAATGGCAAAGAGTGATTTTGATAGAAACACTCTAAGCCAAATCAACATAATAATATCAAAATATCCTCTTCATAATATTAATTATAATGTGCATAATCAATTTTCATTAAACAATTTAACAAATGAATTATCTTTTGGTTTTTATACAGATGTCAATATACCCAAATATTTTTATGATTTATTACCAAGATATTATCTAATCCCTGATATAAATAACTTGATTAAAAAAGAAGATATAATAATTGGAGAAGATTATAGAGCTGAATCACATAAAAATCTATATCAAATGAGTTTAATGAATGTGTCCTTACAGAAATTAAATGAATCAATAAGAATAATGGATATAAAAAAAGACATTAAAAATAAGATAGAAAAAACACTTATTATTTGTTTATATTCAATATTATATGCAGCACATATTCCATTTGATGATACAATAGAAAAAGAACATTATAAAAATGTTAACATATTATTAGATATAATTAGTTATTTTAAGAAACATTTTGAATCAGATGATTATTTTTTTAATGAATTTTTAAAATTAATAATTATTTATCTAAACTTAAAATTAAATTCAACTAATAACTCTGTTATACAAAATTATATTAATATAATACTAAATTTTGATTATGGTTCAATAAATTATATTAAATCGAATATAACTATTACTGATGACTTTATAATAGTAATTAAAAATATAACTTTTGATTCAGTATTATATTTAGATAAATTTAAAAATCAAATATTTACAAAATCAATAGTTAATACATTTTCAAAATCAGTAACTTTCAATACCATATTAAAAGATGTCACGCTTAATAAAATAATAAAATATTACAATATAAATAATTATTCAGCACTAAATATATCAGATAATTTATATATGTATACTAATAATGATGTTGTATTAGAATTTAGTAGAATTAAAGTAAATGAAGGCACTGGAGGCAATATTAGGGAATCAATGTTACAACCAAAAGGTACAATACATAGCAAAACATCTACTAAATTATTTTATAATAGTGTTCATGGAGAAATAGTTTTTTATTCAGATAAAGAAGATTTTTATAAAAACGGTAATTATTATAATGTTTATTTAAATAAATTTATGGTTTTAAATCCTTACGCTTATGTAAATTTAGAATATCCAAAAGATTTATTCGATGAATATATATTAATGTATAAAGGCACAGAAACTAATTATCTAAAGATTGGAAATAAAAATATAGGTTTAGTATCATTTAAAATAAGTTCTAAATCACATGATTTTTACTTTAAAATAGATGATGTAGATTATGTATTAGGTAAAAAAACAAATTTAATAAATATTTTAGAAAATTACGGTCTTCAATATATTTTTGAAATTGAAAAATTATATTTGCTTAAAAATATTTCTGATGAAAACTTATTTTTAATCTGGAATCCAGATAATAAATACAAATTATATTTTGATGCTAGTGGAAATAAATTATATTATTATAAAGATGACGAAGAATATATTTGTATTAATAAAGAAAAATATTATTACAATTTATTAGCTAATTGTGGAAGTGTAATGATAAGTAGAGGAACAATAAATAACAAAATATTAATAACAATATTTAATCATTATGGAATAAAAAATTTTGTATCCTCTGAATCTGTACCAATAAGTATTGATAACAGGAAAAAATACTTTGACACTACATTATCAAGATATATTAAACCTAATATAATAATGAATAATATAGATAACGATGATATACCTGATTATATTAATTCAGTATCATACTATAAATCTAATATAAATTTAACAAAAATAATAGAATTGGACTATACTAATAGAACATTATTAGTATCTAATTTTGATGATCTATTAGAAGGATTTTATATTGGATGTATTAATAATAATTTTTTGTTGACTACAGTATTTTATTTATTAATGATTAAACAAATAACAATGACAAAACTTGTTGATATCCAAAATTATTTAGTAGGTGCTTATGTATACAATAAATTATTTATTTTAGAGTTAAGTCAAGTTTATCAATATGTTATTTTAAATAATCACATACCAAAATATTTGAGACTACCTAAATCATTCTTTAACAAAATTGATACAAATAACTATAATATAACTACTATAATTGAAAAATTAAAGAGTAATGGAAATTGTAATAATGATCCAGAAAAATATTTTTCATCAAAAATTTTGTTTTCTTTAGACCCATCAAGAGATAATTACCAAGAAATAATTATTTTACTAAAAAAACTTAAAAATAAATTTGATGATGGTGAAGTTGTTCTTAAATATGTATATATGAATTATTTCATTCGTGATATAAATCATGAAAAGTTAGTAGAATACTGTTCAACAAATAATATTACTAATATAGGAATCAAATATGAAGGAATAGTATATGAACTAGATTATGGAACTATTAAAAATTTCTTTTATAAAAACTTTCCTGAGATTAAAGATAATAATTTATCATATTTAAAAACTAATGGTAATCTCCAATTAGCAAATAATTCAAAATCTATAGAATGGAATATTTTAGAAATTAATAATAGATTATTAGAAAAATATTGTATAAATCCTGAAATAAATGGTATCTTATGTAAATTGGAAAATTTCCTAATTATCCCAGATATAAATATACAATTAGAAGATTTAGGTATAGTAAAAAGTAAAATTTTCAATGATATTAATCAGTTAATAAATAAAGATTTTGAAAATATAGACATTAAAGAGGTTAAAACAAATGTTCAACAATATATTGATAATACTTTTATTTATAAACACACAGAAGAGCTTGGTTTTGAAGATGTTAAAGAAAATATAAGAAAATATATTAGTAGTAAACTTGATTTAGTAAATACAAGAATTCAAATATATTATAATACAATTGAAGCTTTCCTTCAAACAAATAATTTATTAAATTATACTGGTAATAACAAGATAGCAGAATATGTTTTCTTTAAAACTCTACAACTTAAATATCAAACTGACTTACTAAAAATTTCGGATCCTAAATATGATATTAAATCAAACTTTAACTTGTTCATAAAAGATATGATACAATTACCAGGATATATCAAATTATCTTCAGATTCTAAACCTTATTTTAAAGTAAATACATTAGTTGTCTTCTTTGATTATCACTTTAGTTTAACAGAATCACACAAAAATAAATTAAGAGGTGGTACAGTAATAAGAAAAGAACAATACGATTTAATTCAAGATATTATAAGTAGTGAATGTATTGTAAATGATGAAAATAAGTTTTACCAATTAATTATGGGTGCAGGTAAAAGTTCCTTCATAGCCCCACTTCTGACATTATTATTAATAACAGCTGGTAAATATCCAATACACGTAATGCCTGATTATTTGACAACTCAATCTATGAGTAATTTTAGTGTATTAAGTGATTTTGGAGTAAACACAATTTTTAGAGAAATAGATCGTACTGAAAACAGCTCATATTTATTAAATGAAATAATAGGTAGAAATGTATATAATATAAATTATTTAATGAGTGATAGTTCTGTAAAAGCATTATTATTAAATGTAGTTGGTACTAATGATATGTCTATGTTAAGTGTATTAAGAGAAAAATTAAATAATTCATTCTTAATTTTTGATGAAGTAGATGATATTTCTAATCCATTTACATGTGAACTAAATTATCCAAGTTCAACATCAAGACGTAAAATAGAATTGCTGGATGACAGATTAGATTTAATGACAGGTGTGTTAAAATATTTTTACATTAAGGAATTTGTTGAGGAAAATAGAATTAAATTAGATTCTTATGAATTAATGGAATCAGGTGTAGGTAAAATTAATAAATATTTTGTTGATACTGAAATGAATCAAGAAGTAACATCTAGTCTAATAAAAAATAGATTAAGATATATTGTAGATGTTATTAACAAGGATTTTATGCAAAATTTAAATTTTATAACACCAGAAACTTCACTAACAGTACTAACTAATAGAGATGAGTTTAATATATTCTGTAAAAACTATGTTCAAAACAAATATATTGAAATTTTAGAAACTAATAAGAGTATAATTAAAGAATCAGGAATTCAAGAATCAGATATTAACAATTTATTTAATCTATTTAAAATTCTAATAAATAAAACAGAATTCATAAAATCTTTGTCTCAATCAGAAATAAGTACTTTAAGAAATATTCTTACAGAATTATCAAGTGAATCATCAGAGAAAAAACAAATAATGGGATATTATGATTGGGTAATAAAAACTAATGTAACTACAGAAAAATATAATTTTGATACTTCTATTTCTCATATACCTATAAAATTAGTTTTAGATAAATTACATCTTGATATTTATCACGATTATACAAAAGATATTTCCAAAATAAATATTCTTTATGAATTTATATTCCAAGTTTTACCATTTATAATAACCAATAGATGTAGATTAAATTATGGTTTACTTGATTTAGATGGTTATAATAGAACAAAACCTAACTTGATAGCTATACCATTTAAATCTACTGAAAATCCATCAATTAAATCTGAATTTACAAATGTAAATATTACAATTAGTTTTACAATAGCATCTTATTTCTCAAATAAACAAATATTAAGAAAAGGTGATTACGATTTCTTACTTAATGAATTAAAAGATAAATATTTACAATATGAATCTAAAGAAATTTGGGAAACATCAGATCATTACTATGACTATATAAATATAATAACAGCAATAAGAGGTAAATCTATAACGCAAATTATACCTGACTATTATTATGATATTAATATATATGATACTTGGGATAAAATAATTGAATCTCTAGAACTTGATAAACTTGATTCACAAATAGAAGTTGATAAATATCAACAAAAGGAAATGCAGTTATTTATTTTTAAACAATATTTTAGAAATGTAGCAAACAAAAATTTATATGAATATACAAATCAACTCAATAGTACATTTTCTGATATTGTATCAAGTGACTTCTCTAGAGGAGGAAGAAGTGGTTTTTCAGGAACACCATATTTTTCATCACCCTATGATAAATCAGAAAAGAAAATAATAAGAAAAGAACCAGTATCAGATTTATCAGCAGAAGGTTCAATATTTTATTCTGTTTTAGAACCAAAGTCATCTGTTTATCACGTCACCAATATAAAACATATTATGTGTTTGATTAAAGAAAGAGCAATAGCTAATCCTAAAAATAAATATTCAGCTATAATTGATGTAGGAGCATACTTTTTAGGTTATTCAAATATATACATAGCACAAATGTTATTAAAATATTTACCAGAAATATACAATCACGTAATATATCTAAATGAAAAAGATATCCAATGTTATATAAATATTGATAATCCAGATAATGAAAGATATGTTATTGAACAAGAATCTGGTTATTGGACGAATAAAAATATTCTTGTATTTTTTGACCAAAAACACATAACAGGTATAGATGTAAAGATAATGCCTTTAAATGCAATTGGATTAACATTAATTAAATATAACAATTCGATCCGAGATTACTCTCAAGGTGCTTTTAGATTAAGAAAGATAAATGTAACACAATATACAGATATAGCTGTAGATAAAATTATTAATAATAAGTGTGGTGATCCAACTCCAACTATATACAAACAAAATATTTTAGCTTATTTAATAGCTAGAGAAAATGAGAACAAAGAAAGTAAATATGAAGCACAATCATTCCACAATTTAAGAACTATATTTAGAAATACTTTAATAGATGAAAAAGATACACTAAAGATATATTTTTATTTTAACTATATCGCAGAATCAATATATATGATTAAAGCAGTTTTAGATTTATCAAAAGATATAAATAAATTCTATTTAAGTATGGATGAATTTAATATACGTGAAGCAAATTATCTTGCAAAATTAATTTGTGAAAATTTTATTGATTTTAAATTTAATGAAAAACTTGATAGTCTCTTAGAAATAATTAATAACTATCTTGACAAAAAAACTAATACACCAAAAACTAACGAAGCATTACAAATTGAAGAAGAGGAAGTTGTAGAACAAGAAGAAGAGGAAGAAGAAGAAGAAGAGGAAGAAGAAGAAATAGAGATGAAGAGAGTTATTAGACAGTCGCTGATTGATTTGTATTCTAAATTTCAAAATATTAATCCATCTTACGAATATGAAGAAATTATAAATTTACCAAAAGAGAAAATTGGTATAATTAGTGTAGATAGTGAATTAAATTTTTATATTAAAGATTATACTGGTAAAAATATTACAGATATACGAAAATATACATTTTTTACATATGAATATGCACCCAATATACTAATTTCAAAAATATATTTAAAGACTTTCTATACTATGTTTGGAATAGATGAAAAAATCTATAAAACCTATAATACAATATATAATATTGTTCAAAATAAGATTATTCTAGTTACTCAATACGAATATTCACAAATACAATCAGTTTCATTAAAATTCGAACTATATTCAAACAATCTAAATTTCTTTTATAATATATACAATTACAATAATCCAGGATTTATTAATATGTTTTATTACATAATGGATAGGGAAATATTTAATCCAAACTATTTAATTAATATGATTGATGGATATCTTGATGGTACAAAACTTGATGTGTTTAGAAAATTCATATACGCTTTTGATATGTTTGATATTATAGAAAATCAAGATTTTAAAATAAAAATAGAAGACAAAACAGCTATAAAATTAATTTTAACTAAATCTATTTGTCCAGATATAAAATTAGCTAGTCTTCTTACTAATGAAAATAAAAGAGAAATGGTTAATAAAGATTTTATAGATAGTACGGAATGTTTTGCTAATATTCTAAAAACAAAACCACATTATGAATTAAAAGTATTAACTTATTATATTTCTAAATATAAAATAAACATAGCAAATTATATTAAAAATAATACTGCATCTATCGATCTAAAAGAAATTAAACACCAATTTACTTTGATTTTCTTGAAGAGATTCAAAAATTATAAAGAAAACATAAAGGAAATTATAATTAGAAATTATAATATTGATAACTTTGGTATTTATTATAATAATATATCAACTTTGTTTATTATAAGTATGATATATCCTAATATGGTAAGATATCTTCAAAACGAAATTGTAAAATATTCTAGAGAATTATTTTCTTATACAATAACAAACCCAACAAGTTTCAATAAATTATATATGATGTTAGATTTACATAAGAATTTTATTAATAATATTATTGTTAAACTTAACAGTACTCCCACTCCTGATGAAAATATTGTTTCATTCTTACTAACATATCAAAATTATAATATAAATGATGAACCTGATTACTTTGAAGTTGTTTCAAGTAGATGTAGAGCTATGTTAGTTAATATTTTGTCTGAACCAGAAACTCCAACTATTCCTAAAAGTCAACAAATTGGAGGAAGTAAAAAATACAAAATTATTTATTAATTTTTAAATTTAATTAAATCTATTTAAAGATTTATTTACTATATATAGTATGAACTACAAGGTAGTAGTTCGTGCTGGGATTCCCGAGCGGTCAAAGGGGCGAGACTTAAGTTCTCGTGCGTTAGCTTCGTGGGTTCGAACCCCACTTCCAGCAAAATTTATAAGATTTTATTTATCCTATAAATTTAAGTTTTTAAATTACAAAAAATTGATAATTTTGTATAAACATACTATATATTAAATAATAAAAAAAGAATGTTAGAGACTACAGAATATATACCTATTAAAAATAATGGAAGAGACTATACAGATTGTATGGAATTTTCTCTTTTAAGATTTTTACACATGATATTTTATTCTAAAGAACAAATTAACCAAAATAATTATTCAGGATGGGTAATTAATCCTGAAAACGAGTTAATAAAAATTAATCCAGATTTAGGCGAATGGATTGGACGATTTCCTAAAATTTATCCTAAGGCATCATATTATCTAAATCCTGATGGTAGAAAAGAAAGAGAAAAATGGGCAAAATTTGTTTCAGACAGAGCATACTTTGATTATTATAGATGCGATAGCGCTGAATTATTTACAAATATTAGAAATATAATAATACTATGTAAAGAATTATTAGGAATGGATTTGAATATTGATGATTCTGATTTTGATAATTTGAATAAACTATCAAATATATTAAGTGAATATACTGGTAAAACAATTAAGATGATTATTGGATTTGAGGAAGATGCTTTAATGAAAGAGAAAATATCAAATATTAAAAGACTTTTTTCAAAACCACAACCTGATATTGATAATCTAGATGATATATATTATGAAATTATAAATAAAAGTACTATTTTATTTTTGACAATTGATGAAAAAAAGTATAATTGGAACCTAACTGA
>JACCDW011577379.1_pt1 | contig 14327 bp, 11 predicted proteins | sample 7449781 | NCBI WGS metagenome assembly JACCDW01 (sample SAMN15323449, study PRJNA562643) | freshwater metagenome | isolation source: river surface water | place: USA:Blue River Watershed | collected 2017-08-18
TAAGCCCTCAGCCTCTCCGCCTGGGCACGTCCCTGCCCCGCCCGGACCTTCATGGCCAGGCCCACCCCTGCGAAATAATCTGCGATACCCTTGAGCACTCGCCTCCACTTTGCCCAACCACCCACCGTCCGCCAGCGCGAAGGTGCCTCGGAAGGGAACAATCCTGAACGTTGAACACCCCGAAAGTTTGCACGCCGAACCAAAAAAAGACCCGGTCAATGACCGGTCCTTTTCACACAGAGCCTGACGACGGATCAGGGCTTCGCAGGAGCTGACTCCGGCTCCAACTGGACCATCAGGGGATTCGGCTTATGTTCGTACATGGCGCCCGTTCCGGCGTCGACACCGGCGCCGATGATGCCGCCGAAGATGACGTTGCCGGCCATGGCGGCGCCGCCGCCGCCGCCGACTTCGGACTGCACGATGACCGTCCGGCTCTTGTAGCCGGGCTTGCTCACGAAGACCGTCAGGGTGTCACGACGTCCGACCTCGAAGCTTGCCGGCGTGCGGGCGACCTGGCCGGAAGACAGACGCACCTCGGCGTCCTGAGGCGTCGAATCGACGACGAAAACCTCTTTTGTTCCTCGGGTGATGGAAGCGCAACCGACGAGCGAGGTGGCGACCAGCGTAACGGCGAGGAATTTATTGATCATAATATTTTAGAAAATTAATAAGCCCAAAAGTCAAATATAAAAATGCCAGAATTGACGTGAAAGATAAGCTATTTCACGTATGCGGCCGCCGAACTGATATCCGAGAGCGGTTCAGGAAGGAAAGCGTATCAGAAGGATGCGTCCTTCGGGATTAAGCTGGAGCTGCATGTTGTTCACGACCTCGACGACCTCTCCCTTGGCGATCGATTTCTTGGCGCCGCGCTCAATCATGCCTTCGAAGCCGATGTTCTCGAAAGCCCACCCGGTCTGAGTCCGGATGAAACGACCTTTGACAGGTCGGTCCTGGTCTTTCGCCGACATGTTCTCATAGCCGATCTTGCTCTCATGCCAGGAGCCCAGCTTACGGTCATGCACGACGGTGATGCTGGCGCCGTCCGGGGCGTAGGTCCGCGACTCCCCCATGCCTGACGGGGAATAGAAAGTGCCTTGCGGGTAAGAATAGGATGTCGTCCCGCAGAACGGACACTGATACTTACCGAAGTAAGCGAAGGTCTTCTGCTGGCATTGCTTATTATTGCACGGAACCACCATCGAAAGCGCCTGTTCGATACCCCTGATCCAGTCAGTGGCCGAGGGACGCTTGTTCGGATCATGCAGCCCGTCGACGAAGGCCCTCAGGAAAAGCTTCATCAACGGCTCCCCGCAGACCGACATGGGAATCAGGTCCGTATCGCAGTAGGGAAGGTATTCGGCGTTGTCGGGGCTCTTAGCGTTGATACGGTTACGCACATCTGTCGGATGTTCGACGAACAAGGCGTCCGCGCCCATCAGCCGTACCTCGTCATTGCCCGCATCCCCGGGGTTCAGAGTTCCGGCTAGCCGGCCGCGCAAGGGATGTCGGTAGAGCAGATATTGATAGATCAGCACCGCCAAGGCGTGTAGATCGGTCTTCTGACTGGGCAGGACGCGCCCCGGACTGCCCAAGGGAATGTGTTGAGTTTTGTAGATTTCCGGGGCGATGAAATCCGGAGTACCCACGACGTCGGCAGGAAACATACCTTCGACGACCAGCATATCACAATCGATCACACAGGCGGTACCGGAGGTCGGATCGATCAAGACATTGTTATATGAAAGGTCCGAATGCGCGACGCCGGCTTGGTGCATCTTGGCGATGGCACGGCACATCTGCAGGCAGCACAGGAGATGATTCTCCCAAGTGCCGACCTCATCCGGATGCAGGAACTTACGACGCAGCTTCGCAGACGCGAACCAACGCCCCTTCTTGTCGGAACCCTTGATCTTAGGCCCGCCCGGCTTCGCGCCCACCTTGAAGAAGAACTCTTTCGGATAAAGCGGAAGGATCACGAACTGCGTGTCGACGCCTAGGCGCGGATGACGAGCTTCACCCGTCGTGAAAGGCAGGCCGAAGACGCCGCCGTAGTAGGCCTCATTGCCGCGCAGGATGGAGTCACGATAGACGCCCGTGATCTTCTTGAGACGGACGAGATCGCGGGAGGCGAGCGGCTTCTTGAAGAAGGCCGCGACGTTCGTCCGGTCTTCGCAGAACCAGACGTCTTTCATACGGCCGGACTTCTCGTCGAGATCGGTGTTGATAACGTATTGACGGCCATCGGCCGCCCTGAGGGTCATCTTCGGCATGTCAGGTGAGTTTATGTAGGAGAACCGCGATGGTCCGGTCGTCATGGTGGCCCTTCTCGTACGAGTCGAGCCACTGGCAAAGCGCACCGCGCTGGGCATAGGTCTCTTGCCGCTCGGCCTCCTGGTTCAACGGCTCAGCTTGGACGAGCGGTGTCAGTTCCCGAGCAAGTCCATCCCAGAGCTCGCGTCGTGACTCATCGCCATGCGGCATGCGGGGATCGCTTACGCCATCGCTCATCAGGAGCAGCGCGAAAGACTCAGGGAGCAGCGTGTGCATGAGGCGCTTCTCGGCGTCGTCCGCGCCTTTGTTGAGCACGAAAAGCGTCTGCCCGGCCGACTGACCGTGGTCGGGCACGCATTTGAGGCCGGCGGTATCACCGGCCAGGCCGATTCCGATGGCGCCGTCGCCCGCCGAATATGAGAGCAGGACATGACCTGCCTCCGTTGGCAACACGAGAGCTGCGAGGAAAGTAGCATACATCTCCTTGGCCAGGAACTCCGGTCGGTGCTCCCGGATGTTATCGGCTTCGAACTCGATCTGGGAACGGATGGCTCGGACGGTCTCGGCAAAGCCGTCGACCGCGGCCTGCGAACGCGACTTCAGGGAATCCGGATCGGCAAGCAGCTTCTGCCCGAGTTCGATCAATGATCTGATACCCACCGAAGTGACGATGCACGAGCCGCGCCGGGAAAGCGGTGCCGAGCCGGCCCCGTCGGAGACCACGATGGCCACGGCCTTTCCATCCGCGAAGAACCTGGCTTCGACGTCATCTTCGCGGAAACTCCCGCTCCGCACGTGGCTGCGTCCGCGAATGGAAGCATAGGCCAGGTCGTGATGGGTTGAACGCTGGCGCCGGGAGACGCGGTGTGGCTTGGCAAACAGGCCATCAGGCTTGCGCACCTCGTAGGCATTGGCGGTCGAGCAGACGGCCTCGGACATCTTGGCCAGTTTCAGCCGGTCCTCGTCGGACACCACGGCGTCCTTATCGGATTCGTCCGTCTCAATTTGCCGCCAGCGTTGCTCCGCATCCATGTTGCAGGTGAGCAGGAGATCCATCTCGTGACGGATCTCTTGGCAACCGCGGCAGGCGAAGACCACGCGGATCTTTACGTCGGTCCCGACGGTCGGCTCGCCCTGCAATCGATGCGCATCGAAATCAGGCTTTAGGGAACCATGGCCTTCGGCCTGAACCCAGACAGCCCAGTCTGGATCCGAACCGATCAGGGTCTTGAGATCATAGTCGACGCCCTGCCCTTGCTTGGCGTTCTCCAGCCTGAAGACCCCGGGAGCCTTCGCTTTCCATTCAAAGAATTTCTGGGCGGCGGCGGGGTATTTGGCGAGTAAGACCACCTCAAAAGTCTCCGGCTTGACCTGGTCTTTGAGGTCGGGGTCGTCGGCCGAAACAGGGTCGGATACCTCAAGCACGAAGCGCGCCTTTCCATCCTTGAAGAAGGCATACGGGTCATTGACCTTCAATGTAAGGGCTCCCTGATCCCAGGTCAGATAAGAACGGAGCGAACCCTCCTTCATCGTTACATTGAGCGTACCGGCCTTGAATTTATCCGCGAACTCCATGCTGCCTCCGACGATGTTCAGATCATAACTACCAGGGATGGCATTTTTGAATGTCAACGCCTTAGCCTTGAAATCCTTCTTTGCTTTTTCGACCTTATCGCGCTTCTCCTGCTCGACCTTCTTGCGTTCCTGCTCGGCCTTCTTGCGCTCCGCCTCGAGCTTCTTGCGATCTTGCTCGGAAGAGGCCGGAGCGGAAGCCGCGGCGGCCTCAGCTGAGGCGGCCGGTTTGGCCGACGACTTCGCGGCCGTCTCAGCAGGGGGAAGCTTAGGCTGACCGGGCTCCTCGGCAGGCTTCCTCATGATTGTCTGTAAAAGCAGCGCCAAGGAAGCCCAGACGACGAGAGCGAACCAACAAGCGCACAGAGTGATGAGGGCCCAGAAAGTCAGGTGACCAAGGAAACCTGCCCAGAAAGCATCCGGAGGAAGAGCGGTCAACTTCAGCTGCCCCCATTGGATGGGCGTAAGCTTCTGATCTTCGTTAAGCTTTAAACCGACAAGGACTGGAAGCGCGAACAGGATCAGCCACCCCAAGATGATCGCGCAATAATGGAAGATGAGGCCTAGTTTGTAGAGATCGGCCCTCCTCCACTTATACTCACGTCCGCCAATGGGCTCGCCCATTTACGTGAGGATGGGAGGAGGCGGGGGCAGCGGAGGGTTCCCGGCGGAGCTAGGACCAGGGGACGGAGCGCCCGGAGCAGGAGGCGGAGAACTTCCCGCCATGTCATCAGGATTGGCGCTGCCCGACACGGCGGCGATGGAAGCCGAGACCCACTTGAAGAAAGCCTGCATACGCATGGGATCGGCGGTGCTGACGTGCACGAGATTCGTCGCAGACTCGTCGGGATAACCGGCAGGAGCGTCCGAAGCATCCAGGAAGCGGATCAGGTTCGATTCGTCGGCACCGTTCACGGCACAGGCGACGCGTACGCCCCAGCGCAGTTTCTTGAATTCGCGAATCCCTGCGTCAAAATCATCGGTCGGCACTCCGTCGGTCAGGAAGAACACCATCGGGCGCCAGTCACCCGCGGTGGAGCCTGTCTTCGGTACGAGGTCCGCCTTGCGCGTCCGGACGAGCAGTTCGAGGGCTTCTCCCATGGAGGTAGATCCCGCCGCGTCAAGGACGGCAGGAACGTTGAAACTTTCCAACGAGGTCAAAGGAACTTCCACCTTGGCGCTGGCCCCGAAGGTAATGAGGCAAAGATGCGCGGTCTCGAGGGCTTGGGGATCGGCACGCAGACCGTCGATGATGCTGCTGAGCTGGGAACGGACCTGGTTGATAGGATCCCCGCTCATGGAGCCGGAGGTATCGACAAGGAAGTAGATGGGGAGACGTCGAGCGGAACTCATGAGACTTTGGGGTGTATCTGTGATTACCCCCTCCGCCCCCTGGCCGTCAAGCGAATGGATTTCTTATGCGGTTATAAATATCCAGAAAACAGCCAAGGCCTCGGGCCTGCGACATTCTGGGCTCCCTGCACCCATGCAAATACCCCGGGCTTGGGTACAGCGAAGTTCAGCCTAAAGAACCGTCGCCTGCAGGGATCTGCCAGTCCAAGCGGAGAAAAGCGTCGTCAGCGGCGCGGCGCCGTCAGTTGTCCCGCGATGATGCGGACTTCGACGACGACGGTGCCCAACGTGAGCTTGTTCCCATCCTTGAGCACGTGCGTGGAGCGGGACATGTGGTTCGTCAGGATGGCTTTTCCGTCTTTCAGCTCGAAGCTCGCGATCGCCGCAGGATAACCGCTCTGGGCCGGAAGCCTGACCGTCGCCTCACGAGAAGTCCCGACCATCACCGGCCGTGAACCCAGATTGACGGTCGAAGTTTCGTTCTTGGCCCAATGTATCACGATGTAGGCCTCTCGGGCGACCGCTTCGGCGATGGAGACAGCCAAGGCGATGAAGGCGCCTAGGAAGGCACCCCCGAGCAGGCGGGACGTGATCTCAGCCCCACCCATGGAAGCGACGAACAGATATCCGCCTACGGCGACAAGCCCCCCCAGGGAACCGAAGAGCACCGCACGAATCACATTGAGGTTAGGGATGGCCAGCGAAATCGAGAGACCGAGTCCGGCTCCCACGAAGATCCAGGAAACCACCCGCGGCAACGGTCCGAGGTCGCTGCCCGCTCCGAGCGCATACGCATAAAGCGCCTGGGCGATGACACCGGCCGCAAAACCGAGCGCCAGGCTGATCGCCATGGCGCGCAAGACGGGCAACGGACGGACGACTCCGCCCAGCAGCAGTTGCTGGATCGTCTCGATGGCCACGCCGACCCCGAAACACACCAGCGCCACCCAAAGGCCGGCCTGCATCGCGTCCGGCCAGAAATTCTTCCTGACGAGCGCGACGTCGATCTTGGCCCCTGGTGCGCCCGTTCCGCGCAACACCGAACTATCGGCGACCGAAACCGCCACTTCCTTGAAAAGATTGGCCAGACCTTCCGACTGCCTGCCATATTGATCCATGGTGAACACCTTGCCGGGAGCGGCCTTGGTCAGGAAGCCGTAGTCGGTCTTCAAGGTAGACAGCGTCACGACGTCGACCTCATCGACCCTCGCGCTCCGGAGAGAAGCCACGACCTCGTCGGTGGAGAAGATCTCGCCATCAGGCAGGTCGAACGTCTCGTCCGTGATGAGAATCACCACCTTGCGCGCATCCGCCTGGAAAGGGAGCCCAGAGGCGACCTTCAGGCCGGCCAACGAACTGTCTCCGGCCGGACGGCCACCGGTGACGAAAAGCGGTTTCATGACCTCCACGATCGCCTTGACGTCAGCGGTCAAAGGATGGGCGACCCGGGCCTCATCATCGAAAGTCACCAGACTGAAGCGTCCCTTGATCTTACGGGCTTCGAGCTGGCCGAGGAACTCCGTCAGGCTGTTCCGGACACCCTCGAGTTCACCGGACATGCTACCCGAGATGTCCAAGACGAAGACGAGATCCACCGGACGCTGGTCTTCGGCGACGACGATCGTCTGAGTCCGCTGCCGACCGACCCAGCGCTCCGCGAAAAGCGCGAGGAGCAGGCCGCCGAGCAAACCGGCGAAACCAAGGACCAACCACTTGGGGAGACGATTGAGGAGGGAGCGCATTGGAATAAGTCGAAAGATCAATGGATAATCCTGACCTCGATGACGACCGTCCCGAGGGTGAGCTTGTTGCCGTCCTTGAGCGTGTGCGTGGTCCGGGACATGTGGTTATGCAAAGTCGCCTGGCCGTCGACCAGCCTGAAACTGGCGACCGTCGAGGGATAGCCGGTCTGGGCCGACAATCTGACCGTGGCTTCGGTGTTGGTGCCGATCAGCACGGGCGTCCGGCCGAGATTGACCGTGGATTTCTCGTTCTTGGCCCAATGCACGACGAGGTAGGCGTCCCGGGCGATGCTCTCGGCCATGGCGACCGCGATGCCCACGGATCCGCCCAGCATGATGGCGCCGACGAGCCGTCCGCCGACATCGGAGAAATCCATCGCTGAAACGACGAGGATGAAACCGCACACGCCGATCAAGCCGCCCAAGGCGGCGCAGAGGACTGACTTGGAGCGCGGGAGGTTCGGAATCACGTAGGTCATGGCCAGCCCAAGGGCGCCGCCGACCAGCACCCATGCGAAGGCTCGTCCGATCTCATCGGGCAGGCCAACGGCCGAAAGGACGAAATAGGCCGTCTGGCCGCAGACGCCAGCGACGGCGCCGAGCCCCGTCGCCGTCGCCAGGACCCGCGCCAGCCCCGTCATGCGCAGCATCCCGGAAAGCATGAACCGTTGCGCCGCGATGAGGACGAAACCCACGCCGACCGAGACCGAGGAGAGCCACGCGCCGACGGAGAGGACCTGCGTGAGGTATGATTCGAAAGAATAGTCCAGTTTTGCTCCAGTGGCCGACCTGCTCAGCATCGAGGGACTCACCACCGCCTGCGCCACGCCTTGGAACAGTCGGCTGAGACCTCCGGCCGTCCGGCCGGAGGCGTCGAGGACGAAGCGGCCGCCGGGCGCAGCCTTGGTCAGGAAGTCAAAGCGGCCGATGACAGCGGCCGCGGCCACGACATGCAAGGACTCGACTCCGGTCGCCCTCAGCTCCGCGGTCAGATCTTCGGCCGACCGGATCTGGCCGTCCGGCTCATGCCAGGTCTCGTCCGTGATGAGGACGATTACCCTGCGCGAGACCGGGCCGAAAGGCAGCCCGGCGGCCATCCGGAGCCCGTCCAGCGAGCTCTCGCCCTCATTATTCCCTCCCCCGCCCGCCCGCAGGACGGACATGGCCGAAGCGAAAACGCCAGGGTCAGCGGTGAACCCCTGAGCCAAGAGAGTCGGTTCGTCACAACTGAGATCGCGGAAGGTGACCAACGCGAAGCGCATCCGCACGCCCGAAGCTTCGGACTGGCGGGTGAATTCGGTGATGCTTGCGCGAACCCCGTCGATTTCCCGCTGCATGCTACCGGAAACGTCCAACACGAAGACCAGGTCGATCGGCGCCTTGTTCGCCGGCGGCGGAACCGCAGGTCGCGCCGCAGACACGAACGGCTCCGCGCAAAGCGAAAAAAACAAGCCACCGACCACGCCGATCACCCCGAAGACCAGCCACTTCGGCGAGCGATTCAGGAGCGAACGGATCATCGGTCAGGAAAAGAGGTGCACCTCGATGACGACCTGTCCCAAGGTGAGCTTATTGCCGTTCTTCAGGGCATGGGTGGTCTTCGACATATGATTGACCATCGTGGCCTGACCGTTCTGGAGACTGAAAGTAGCCACGACAGGGGGATAACCGGCGGAAGCGGACAAGCGGACGGTCGCCTCGCGGGAACTTCCCACGATGACGGGCTTCATCCCCAGATTGACGCGCGTGAACTCGCCGGGCCCCCAGACCACCCGGAGATGCCCTTCCTTTGCGGTGGCCTCGGCCACCGCGACCGAGAGGCCGACGAATAGACCGATGATCGAGGTGCCGACGAGTCGCGCCACGACACTGGCAATTTCATCAGCGGCTGCAGAGCCATGAGACGAAAGGGCCGCCATGATAACCGCGGCGACGATCACGAATCCCACACCGCCGGCAACGCCGCCAACTATGCCGAAAAAGAAAGCACGCAACCCCTTGAGATTATGTATGGCAAAAGACAAAGATATACCTAACGCGCCCCCGGCCAAACCCCAGACAAACACGCGGATGGCCTCATAAGTAAGCCTTGATGAACCTAAGGGCGCGATAGTCTGAAAAATACCCTCTGCCAAAGCCCCTGAGACGAAACCAAGAACGACACCAAGAGTCAATGGCACCAACAAAGCCCGTAGGAATTCTTTGGAACCCAAAAGAATGCTCTGGCACAAGAAAAGAAGCAGCACTACCCCGACCGAAGGGAAACAAAACCACAAGCCAGTGTAGAGAACCCTTGCTGACAAGGACTCCTGCTGAAAATTCCTATCGGGGAAGAACAGAAATGCCATCAGCTCATGGCCGGCGTTGAAGATCCCAGCCCCGAGCAAACCGGCGACCGCGAAGACCAGCCACTTCGGGAAACTCGAGAGGAACTTGCGCATGGTTTCAGGAGAAGAGCTTCACCTCGATCGTGACGGTACCGAGCGGCAGCTTGTTCCCATCCCGCAAGGCATGCGTAGCCCCGGTCATGTTATGGAACATGACGGCCTTGCCTCCCTTCATGGTGAAGGTGGCGATAGTGGCCGGAAATCCACTGGACTTGGGAATCCTGACGGTCGACTCGACGCCGGTCCCCACGGTGACCGGCGTAGCGCCGAGATTCACGGTCGTGAACTCACCTGGCCCCCAGATCACCCGAAGATAGCCTTCGCGAGCCATCGCCTCGACGACCGCCACCGAAAGGCCGACCGAACCGCCCAGGATGAGGCAGGCCAGCAGTCGTCCGTAAACGCCCGGCAGGAGCATGAGCACGACCCCGGCCAGCACGCCCCCGATCAGGCCGCCAAGGAGCGCCTTACCGCGAGCCAGATTCGGAATGATGAAGGAGAAGGCAAAGCCCAGCAGTCCGCCGACGATCACCCAGGCGATCACCTTGAGAAGCTTAGCCACCCCGGCATGAGCGCCGGAAGCGAACACTTCGAGCAAAGATTGTCCCACGAATCCGGCCACCACCCCGGCGGCGAGACTCAGCAGCACGACTTTACCGAACTGCGCAGGGAACCATGCGTCGGAACCAAGCATCCGCGCCTGCGTGACGGAGATCGCAAACGAGGTCCCCAACGCCAGGAAACCCAAGGTCAGCCCTACCGTGGCGACCCCAAGGAGGAAGGCGAACAGGCTGGTCTTACGGACCGGAGCCGCCTCCTTCTGGTATTCGAATTCGAAAGCGACCTTGCCATTGTCCTCGGTCGAGCCCGCCGAAGACAGGGTCGCCGTCTTCTTCACGAGCATGTCGCCGATCTGTACCTCGAGCTTGAACGGCACATCGGCTACGTTGGACCGACGGGTGTAGAAATAGACCTTGAAGACATATTTTCCGGGCGGAGCCTTGTCGGTCGGCCAGAAGATATGCTCGACGGGATCGTCACGCAGCGGGGGGCTGACGTTCTGATCTACGTCAAGCTCGCCGCCGGTCGTGGAGCGTCGGCGCTGGAAGTAGATCCGGGTGCCGGACGGATCGAAACAATGCAGATCGAGGTCATCCTGGGTCTCCCAGCTCAAGGCTGCCATGATGTCGCCCGACATGGCCGCCCCCGCCGCGACGAGCCTACCCTGGACGGCGGAATCAAAAAGCAGCGACGGGGAGGACCCGGCCGCGACCGCGTTGCGGCGATAAACGCCGGGCGCAATCTCTTCGACGAGGGAGACGGAAGTTTTGCGAGGCGCCTTGGCGTCGATCAGCTCAGCGACCCCCCAACCCAGCAAGGCCCCGAAAGAACCAACCATGAGAAACAGGAGAGGCTTGGGGAGTGAAAGCAGTTTCACGGGCTTAGCGAAAGAGACGGCCTCCCCGGTGGCAAGCCACAAGCGAAGTTAGAAGAGATGAACTATAAAAGGGACTCAGGGCTGGAACCCCAGCCAACCCAGCAACCGCTCCTGCTCTTCCATATGACGCCGGTAATCAGCCATGCGCTCGCTTCGGCGCTCGGCCATGACATCGTCCCGCAAGGCAATGAGCCGCGAGCGGAAAAAGCCGTGCATCCGCCGGAGGTGGGCGACCTTTGCCTCACGCGAAGTCAGGAAATCGACCTCTAATTTTCTTTCGAGCTGCAGACGCTCCTCATCCTCCGCCAGAGAAAGGTCCACCGAGCCGACGACCACGGCAAGCCGATCCGCAAGGTCTTGGACGGCTACATGCACCGGCGACCCCGCCTTTGCCGCCGCGAAGGCCTCGCCGCAGAAATGGACCAGATCGGCCATCTCTGCATAAGTGGCCGAAGCAGCCAGTTCGGCGATGACGGCCTCATATGACGCGGCGTCGGCAGGAATATCACGAAGCGCCGCGGCCATCGACTGGCCGGCGTCCACGGGTCCATCGGCCATGCCTAGCCCCGTCATCCTGGCCTCGTACCATTCCCGGAAAAGCCCCAGTGGAAAACCGGTCGGATTGGCTGATGCCACATAGCCCACAAGCCTGGCTCCCAGCGCAAGTCGGTGGGAGTACCCTCGGACGGCAGCTTTGTCCGTAAGCTCTAGAACAGGCGGAGGACGCAAGCGCGGGGGCCGTGGAGCGCCCTGCCGAAAGGAATAAGGCATAGCTGGACCGCCAGAGTCCGGAGTCAATGGCGGAGGAACAGATTGAAGCTGGGACGACCCTGCCCTGCCCGCCCGCAGCATGGCCAGATACCTTGAAGCAAGGTAAAGCACAGCCATGACGACCAAGTAGATCAGGATGAACACTAAGACTGCATCAGAGACGCTCATGGGAACTTATGACACAGACTTGTCTTGGGACGAGACGCAAGCCGAGCCGAACAAGCCACGCCTAAAGTGTGCGTTCATTTGTTGGAATAAGGCAACTCTCCCGCCTTGAGCAGATCAGCGGACGCCCTCGTTGCATACTCTTCAAACTTAGCAGGCAGCTGGTAGAAATGAGCCGAGCCGAACTTCAGCGAGTTTTCATACCTCACAGGTATCACCCAAGCGCGTTTCTGGATGCCGAAACCGGAAATAACCGCATACTGGTAAACGGTAAGGCCGATTTCTCCGGCTATCTCCACGGTAGAATCCGCGTCCGCCCGGCTGATTCCTGCGTTTATAATCGTATTAGCGAAGTCTTTCGAAGACTCCGGCAGCACCGTGAACCCGTTTCTGATCAAAACTGCTTCGATCCTCGCGCGGACAGCATCCACGCTGATCGAACGCCTAAGGACCTCATCGAGATATACGAATACCTTGACCTTTTTTTCCAAAACCGGAAGCAACGCTGTCGCGTCCACGCCGATCTCCCGAAGATTAGCGTCATTTCTTTGCTTAAAATAGTCCAAAGCTTCGGTTTGCTCAGCCGTCAACAAGGCCGGCACATCCACCCGCTTTTCGACGACTCGGATAACCTCGACAGGCTTTTCGACGATTTTCTCGACCGGCCGGTCGACCTGCACGATCGTCGGGAAGAAATGGGTCGTGAGCAGGCCGATGAGGGCGCCCAACGAAACCCCGACGACCACCCACCAGTATCCGGCCACGGAAGGCGATGGCGCCTGATTGACTGCCGATGCCCCGGCCACTGACTGTCGAGGTCGGCGAGCAGAAACCACAGGACCTGGCATCGCCACGACCGGAGGAAAAGCCTTGGCCGCGGCGATCTCCGAGCGGAGGTTCGCCAAAGGAGCCCAACCTTGCATCCCTTGGCACCAGCAAAGGTCCGTCCAGAGGAACTCGCCGGAATCCAGCAGGTCGACGATCCGATCGATGTCGAACTCTCCCATGACATGCCCGCCCCGGGAGACACGGTAGATCAATGCGCGGTCCGGCTGGTTCATAGGTCAATTGTCCTGGGCCTTCCTCAGGTCATTGGCACCTTCCTCTGCAAGGCGCTCATAGACGGATGTGATGTTGGGGACATTGCTGATGCCGTAATTAAGGCTGCCTGCTTTTTCATAGATCCTGACATTCCCCTCCATTATCATCCGCCTGTCCGGGCCAGAGGTATCATAAGGATTAAAGCAGACCATAGGCTGATATATCTCCAATGCGTAAGACCCTGATACGCCTACGACATTCCCATCGCGCCACTTTTCCTCTAGAAACACCCCCCCGACGCTGACGACAGAGTATGGGTAATCCATGGAATCTTTGGTCAGCACTTTGAAACCCTGTCTCCTGAAAGCAGCCTCCACCCGCGCGATGATCAACCCGGATGAAAGTCTGTCCGCGCCAGACCCCTCGATGTTATAGAAGACCTTGACCTTGTCGGACAGCTTGAACAAGCGAATGTCAGCTCGCTCCTGCACGGGGTCCAGCAGCCGCCGATTGAAGACCACGGCCGCCGCTTGCTCCGCAGTCAGCTCCGCCGGCACATCCACACGCTTCTCGACGACTCGGACGACCTCGACCGGCTTTTCGACGACCTTCTCAACCAGCTTTTCGACCTGGACGACAGTCGGGAAGAAATGGGTGGTGAGAAGGCCGATGAGCGCGCCCAAGGAAATGCCAGCGACCACCCACCACCAACCGGCAGAACCAGCGGCGGCTTTCGGTGCGGCGACCATAGGACCGGCGACGGGCTGCCGGGGACGGCGACCCGAAGCCACGGGGGCAGGCATCGCCGCGACAGGAGGGAAAGCCTTCGCGGCGGCGACCTCGGAGCGGAGGTTCGCCAAAGGCGTCCAGCCGGACATCCCCTGACGCCAGCAAAGGTCCGTCCAGAGAAACTCCCCGGAATCGAGTAGGTCGACGATGCGATCGATGTCGAATTCACCCATGACATGTCCGCCGCGGGAAACGCGATAGATCAATGTCCGGTCGGGAGGGTTCATCAGGGTCAGTTGTCTTGAGCTTTACGAAGTTCCTTGGCGCAATCTTCAGCGACGCGAGCAAAGACATCCGGCACCTTGTAAAAATTGCTGGAACCATAGTCGATGGAGCCGCTTCGCGAGTAAAGATCCACCAAGCCGATTTTAATCTCCCTTGAGGAGGATGGCGCCTTGTCGAAAGGATTGAGCACCAATCCCGGCTGTGACACCGTTATGCGGTAACCGCCGGAAATACTCATCACTATTCCGTTCGAATTGGTGTCCTCCAGGAAAAGACCGCTGATTGATACGATAGTATAGGGCGACCCCCTGTAATCTCGCGGAAGCACGGTGAACCCGTGACCACGAAATGCTGATTCGACCCTTGAGACGATGGCACCTGAATTCAGATGGCCGCTCCCGGCGCCCTCGACGTCATATACAACCTTAACCTTCTCCGATAGCTTGAACAGACCGACGCCGACGGTGCGTCGTTTAGGGTCGTGAAGCCTCTCCACAAGGACGAGCGCCTCCTGCTGCTCGGGCGTCAACGCGGTCGGAACCTCGACGATCTTGTCGACCATCCGCA
>JACCDW011950037.1_pt1 | contig 14326 bp, 12 predicted proteins | sample 7449781 | NCBI WGS metagenome assembly JACCDW01 (sample SAMN15323449, study PRJNA562643) | freshwater metagenome | isolation source: river surface water | place: USA:Blue River Watershed | collected 2017-08-18
GGGTGTTCAGGTAGATCGCCGCGCCGCCGAGCTGGTGCATGCCGGCCTCGAAGGACAGGCGGGTGCGCGTCGAATTTTTTTCGAACACCATCACCAGCGTGCGGTCAAGCAGCGGGTGATAGGGCTCGTAATTTTTGAATTTGCGCTTGATGATCGTCGCGCGCTCGATCAGGTACTGGTATTCTTCGAGCGAGAGATCAGCAAACTGCAGATAGTGTTTGATTGCCATAAATGAAAACGGCGGCCAGTCAGGCGCCAGCCGCCGAATCTTGTAAGCCCATGATTATAAGAGATTTAGCCTGGTATTGGCAGTTTTGCTGATGCAGCTAAGACCGGGCTTAATACAGCTTTTGCGAGGCCTCATGCAGCAACTGGCGATAAAGATCATGACGCGCTGCTGCGATGTGTCCATCCTTTAGTGCCTGCAATATCTGGCAATCCGGCTCATTGAGATGATGGCAGTTATAAAAACGGCATTTCCCGAGATGGCGGGCGAATTCCGGGAAAGCGCGCTCCAGCATGCCCTCTGTCAGCTGGTAAAGCCCAAATTCCTGAAAGCCGGGCGAATCAATCACCGCCGTGTTGGCCTCCATGCTGTAGAGCCGCGTGAAAGTGGTAGTGTGTTTGCCGGTATCGAGCGCGGCCGAAATTTCACGAACCGCAATCTGGGCACCGGGCACCAGCAAATTGACCAGTGAGGATTTGCCCATGCCAGACTGGCCGATCAGAATCGTCTTCTGTCCTGCTAACAGCGGACTGAGAATCGCCACTGCAGATTGGGGACTGGCGGTGGCACTGACTTCATGCACCGGATAACCCAGTGCCGCATACAAGGCCAGTCGCTTGCGGGTAGCGTCAAGCGTCGCAGTGATATCGATTTTATTGAGAATCAGGTGGGCAGAGATGCCGGCCGATTCGGCTGCGACCAGCGCGCGCGAGACCAGGTCTTCAGTGAAGCCCGGCTCGGTCGCTACAACGATGAATAGTTGCGTAACATTGGCTGCCAATAATTTTGATTTGTATTGATCTGAACGATAGAGCAGGCTGTGCCGGGGCTGTATGGTTTCAATGACGCCCTGATCGGCAGAAGTGAGTTGGATGCCTACCTGATCACCGACAGCCACATCGCTTTTTTTCCCGCGCGTCACGCATTGCAACAGGCGACCTTCTTGTTGCACCAGATAATGACGTCCGTGTGCAGCGACGACCAGCCCGGCAAGTTCAGCCATGCTCATGCAAATGACTGCTGAAAAACGGCATCGATCTTGGCTGCACAAATAAAATCATTTTCTGACAGCCCGCCCTTACCTGCATTGACCGAATGCGTGTCATATCTGACGATGCAGCGCTTATAGCTGATGACGAGTTCAGGATGATGGTCTTCTTTATGGATGAGAGGCGCGATTGCGTTGATGAAATCGATAGTCTGGTGGTAATCGACAAAGCCAAACGTGCGCGTCAATTTATCTTCTTCGATATGCCAGTCTGGCAGAGCCGCCAGCGCAGCCCGGATGTCATCTGCAGATGCTGCCTGCACCTGATGTCTGCAGGATTGTTGCAGCAATGTGGCGCGGGTCAGCATCAGTGATTCCTCTTATTGGGTCAGCAGGCGCGCGACGCGTATGCTGGCAGGAGGATGTGAATCATAAAAGGCAGAATGCAGCGGATCGGGTGTCAGCGTCGATGCATTGTCTTCGTACAGCTTCACCAGTGCCGAAATCAGGTCCTGAGAATTACTGTGCTGTGCGGCGAAACGATCGGCTTCAAATTCATGCTTGCGCGAACCGATCGAGGTCAGCGGCGAGAGCAGGAAGGTGAATACCGGCAGTACGAACATAAACAATATCAATGCCATGGCATTATTGTTGGAAGCATTGTTGAAGTCCAATATCGGCATGACGCCCAGCCCCTGATAAAACCAGACCTGATTTTTCAGATAACCCAGCAAGGCCAGAAAGCCCAGCGACAGCATAAAGATCAGTGCGATACGCTTGATCACATGGTTGAGCTTGAAGTGGCCGAGCTCATGCGCCAGTACGGCCTCGATTTCATTTGGTGCCAGACGAGACAGCAGCGTGTCGAAGAACACGATACGCTTGGCAGAGCCAAAGCCGGAAAAATAAGCATTGCCATGTGCGCTGCGGCGTGAGCCATCCATGACGAATAGTCCCTTGCTCGCAAAGCCGACACGCTTCATCAGATTTTCAATTCTTGTGCGCAGTCTGTCATCCTCAAGAGGGGTGAATTTATTGAATAACGGCGCGATCAGGCTTTGATAAAAGCCCAGCATGAATACCTGAAAGCCGCACCATATCAGCCACGCATACAGCCACCAGAGTGCACCGGCCTTTTCCATCAGGGTAAGCGTGACCCAGACCAGAGGCAGGCCGATCAGTGCGCCAATGAGTGAAGTTTTTATCAGATCCGAAAAAAACAGGACGGGGCTCATCTTGTTGAAGCCGAATTTTTCTTCCAGCGTGAATTGCTTGTAATAGTCGAAAGGCAGGTCGATTACGCCGGAAATCAGTGCCACGGCTGCGATGAGTGCAATCTGATACGTGATGCCGGCGCCGATGATGCCGATCAGGTAATGGGACAGCGCCTGCAAGCCGCCCAATAAGGTGAAACCGACTAATACAGCTGCGCTGACGACGATCATGACCATTTTCAGGCGCGTCTTGGCCATGGTGTAGTCGGCAGCTTTCTGATGCGCTTCAAGCGGGATTTTTTGCGCAAACTGTTCTGGCACAGTATTGCGATGCATCGCCACATGCTTGAGCTGGCGCGTGCTGAGCCATAATTTCACGCCCAGCGAGGCGATCAGCATAACGGCAAACAAATAAGAAAAGCTTTGTGAATCCATACCCTGCCTATGAGAAAATGTGTAGTTTGCAGCCGCAGAAATGGGCCGCTCAACGAGAATTAATCAGGAAAGTAATTATGTCACAAGCGATCGAAGTGCACCCGCAGCCGGAAACCCCGGTCAGGCCTAATGAATTCAACCTGGTCTGGATAGACATGGAAATGACAGGATTAAACCCTGATCAGGACAAAATTATCGAAGTGGCAGCAGTGGTGACCGATCCTGATTTGAATATCCTTGCTGAGGGTCCGGTCTTTGCGATCCATCAGAGCGATGCGGTGCTAGATGGCATGGATGCATGGAACAAAGGCACCCATGGTCGCTCAGGGCTGATTGACCGCGTCAAGGCTTCAACGGTAACCGAGGCCGAAGCCAGCGCCGCGCTGATCGCGTTCCTGAAACAATATGTACCGGCCGGTAAATCACCGATGTGCGGCAATTCCATTTGTCAGGATCGTCGCTTCATGGCGCGTGGCATGCCTGAGCTGGAAGTATTTTTTCATTATCGCAATCTGGATGTATCGACGCTCAAGGAATTGTGCAAGCGCTGGAAACCGGAACTCGCTTCAGGCTTTAAGAAGCACCAGATGCATACGGCGCTGGCCGATATCGTCGAATCCATAGAAGAGCTGCGTTACTACCGCGAGCATTTCATCCGTTTGTAAGTTGATCGTTCAGTGCAGGCTGCCCTTGCTGCGCCAGCTCTTGTAAATCTTTTCAATGCCGCTTTCGATTTGTAGTGCGAGCTGATGGCACTTGGCCGGATTATCGACCAGTGCCATTTCCTCTTCCTCGATTTCTTCGGCGCCCAACAAATAAATCAGTCTGAGTAGATCGGCCACAGGCCCGTCCCACACCGCTTCCCAGTCTTGCTCGCGCAAGCGCGTGCCTTCGATAAAGCCCCAGGCCCAGGATTCGGCATCCAGAACTTTTTTGCCCTTCCATTCATGTTCGCAAAACAGCGGCTCAAAATCTTTGGGCGCAACAGCTAATGTCAGCGCAATGTCTTTTTGCATGCGCAGCATGAGTTCACTGATGCGACCAGATTCCTTTGCCGATGCGAATACCGGTGCATCTTCCGGATCCGGCCCCCATACCAGCGGCAGCCATTCTTCGATTGCAATCGGTTGTGGGTAAATCGCGATAGCGGTCAGTAAGCCGTGCAGCGCATCCAGGGTCATGGAATCTTCGCCGCAGCGATCCGACATCAGGAAGCGATCGAGTTCTTCAAATTCCTTGTCGGTCAGTAAAGCATCGGTTGTCATGGCAAGCTTCGGGCAAATAAATTCAATACGCAGTGTAACCGCATCTGGCAAAACCCCCTAAGGCGCATACAATGCTGGCCATGGATACCAAAGCTGACCATTCTTTTGCTGGGCTCGGGCCCGAAGTTGTGCTGGATGCGCTTGCCAGCGTTGGCCTTGCGCCTGACGGTCGTCTGTTGGCCCTGAACAGCTATGAGAACCGCGTCTATCAGATCGGCATGGAAGAGGGGGCGCCACTAGTCGCCAAGTTTTATCGTCCACAGCGTTGGGAGGATACGGCGATTGAAGAAGAACATGATTTCGTTCGCGAACTGGCTGAACATGAAATTCCTGTGGTCGCACCACTGGTATTTAATAACCGCACTTTGCTGCACTTTCAGGGTTTTCGTTTTGCCGTATTTAAGCGCCAGGGTGGGCGCGCGCCGGAGCTGGATCAGCCGGATACGCTGCAATGGCTGGGGCGGCTGATGGGCCGTATTCATGCCGTGGGCATCAGCAGAACATATGCATCACGGCCTGCAATTGATGTGCAAAGTTTCGGTATTGTGCCGCGTGCATGGCTTTTGGAGCATCAATGCATTCCGGCCGAATTGCTGGAGAGCTGGCAGAGCGTCAGTGCACAAGCAATCGAGGGCGTGCAACGATGTTATGCGCGCGCAGGAGAGCTTGCCGTATGCCGGCTGCATGGCGATTGTCATGGCGGTAATGTACTGTGGACGGACGCAGGTCCGCACTTTGTCGATTTTGATGATAGCCGCAACGGGCCGCCGATACAGGATCTGTGGATGCTGCTCTCCGGTGAGCGCGCCGAGATGGTCAGGCAGCTTGCCGATGTATTGGCCGGTTATGAAGATTTTTTTGAATTTGATCCACGCCAGTTGCATTTGATTGAAGCATTGCGCACCTTACGTCTTTTGCATTATTCGTACTGGCTGGCCAGACGATGGGATGATCCGGCATTCCCGCAGGCCTTCCCCTGGTTTAATACGGTGCGCTACTGGCAGGACCGCATACTGGAATTGCGCGAGCAAATAGCCCTGATGGATGAAGCCCCTCTCCGGGTGCTTTGATACAAGTCAATTTTTTTTTAAGTCTTTTTGTTAAAGTCAGCCTTATTCGGTTGCACTATTATCAAGAAGGCACAGCCATGTTCAAGAAAATTCTCGTCCCTACCGATGGTTCACCAATTTCCGAAAAAGCAGTCAGGGCGGCGATTGATTTTGCCGCCGTAACCGGTGCATCGATAGTCGGTTTATCCGTCGCGCAGCTCTATCCTTATATGCTGATGCCGGAAGCCGGCGCGATGGTGGATAACGCGATGCTAGAACAGGCGCAGGATCAGATGGCGCAGCAATGCGTCAGTACACTTGCTGATCAGGCCAGGGCAGCACACGTCGCATGCACGGCTATTGCCAGGCGCGCCGTGCATCCGTATGAAGAAATCCTTGCGCTGGCAAAAGAGCAGCATTGCGACCTGATCTGGATGGGTTCACATGGACGCAGGGGGCTAGATAAGCTCTTGCTCGGTAGTGAAACCCAGCGTGTGCTTGCACACAGTACCATTCCTGTAATCGTCTACCGCGAACCGGCCTAGTACTAATGTGCCATGATGACCGGCAGCGTCATGGATGACAATATCGTGCGCGTGACACCGCCCAGCATGATTTCACGAAAGCGCGAGTGACCATAGCCACCCATGATGATCAGATCAGCGTCGATATCGGCTGCCAGCGACAACAAGGCTTGGCCGTTATCGCCATCGACCTTCCGCCTGATCACGTTGATGTTCACGCCATGTCGTGCGAGATAAAGTCCTATATCGGCACCAGGTTCCTTGCCATGCACGTCATCCTGATCTTCCGCATTGAAGATCACCAGATCAACCTGATGAGCGCGGGTCAGCACAGGCAGCGCGGCGGTAATTGCCTGCATTGCAGTTGCACTGCCATCCCAGGCGATCAGAGGGTGTGTGCCGACATGATCATAATGGCCGGCGTAAGGCACAATCAGTACTGGGCGCATGCTATGCATAATCACCGTTTCCGGGAAATCCGGCATTACACCGGGCGTGATGGCTTTGGGATCGGTTTGCCCGATGATGATCAGATCGGCGTAGCGTGACTGCAAGACCAGGCCGCTGGCAGCATCATCATCCAGCAGCCGGGATTCGGTCGATGCCAGGCCTGCCTGTGACACCAGTTTTTCAAATCTATCCAGTGCCTGTCTGGCATAGTTGCGCAAGTAATCGACATGATGCACCAGTGTCGGATCATGCGCATTAGCAGCACCGCCCTCGAATACGTACCGCGAGATGCCAGTCATCGCAGTACCGATCAGATGGGCGCCTTCCTTCCTGGCGATCGTAGCGGCGATGCGGATGCGTTCTTCGGTATGAGACGACTGGTCAACATGAACCAGAATGGTTTTATAAGGCATCTGTCAATCCTTGCTAGTGTGTTGAAATCCAATACGCGAGTAACACGCGTCATCATGCATGCTTGCACAATCATGGCCATGTGAGAATAGTAATGAGTACAGCGAAAAGAAAACCAGCGTTATATAAAATTCTTTTTATAAAATTTGATACAAGTCAATTTCGCTCTGGTGCTACGCTGCTCTTAAAAAAGGAAATGCATCCATGAGCATCCGTAATCTGCGCTATTTGTTCAGCCCACAATCCGTAGTGATGATAGGCGCCAGCGATCGCCTGCATAGTGTGGGGGCGACCGTATTATCAAATTTAATAGACGGGCGGCAGCCAGCAGAACTTGCAGGCCGCATCATGGCCGTCAATCCGCATCACCGGGAATTACTGGGCATGCCGGTTTATCCGACTGTCGCCAGTTTGCCGCAGGTGCCGGAACTGGCGGTGATTGCAACACCACCGGCAACCATACCCGGCCTGATCAGTGAACTCGGTAAAAAAGGAACGCGTGCCGTCATTGTGCTGACAGCGGGTATGGGCGCTGACAGTGGTGATGGCAACAGCTATCGAAAAAAGATGCTGCACGCTGCGCAACCGTATTTACTGCGCATACTAGGTCCTAATTGTGTGGGCTTGCTAGTGCCGGGAGCGAACCTCAATGCGAGCTTTGCCTATATTGATGCACTGCCGGGCAAACTTGCATTCGTATCGCAATCGGGTGCGTTAGTTACTGCGGTACTCGATTGGGCGCGTACGCGCAATATCGGTTTCTCCCATTTCATTTCTATCGGCGATGCCGACGATATAGATTTTGGTGACGTGCTTGACTATCTTGCCAGCGATGCACAGACACAAGCAATACTGATGTATATCGAAGATATCAGGCAGGCACGAAAATTTATGTCGGCCGCGCGTGCTGCTGCGCGCAGTAAGCCGGTACTAGTCGTGAAGGCTGGCCGCGCGCCTGAAGGTGCGCGTGCTGCAGCTTCTCATACTGGCGCGCTGGCCGGGTCAGATGATGTCTATGATGCCGCAATCCGTCGTGCCGGCATGTTGCGCGTGTTGACGACTGATGCATTGTTTGAAGCGGTAGAAAATCTCGCGCACGCAAAGCATTTGCAAAGTGAAGAACTGATTATCCTGACCAATGGCGGTGGCCCCGGCGTGATGGCTACGGATGCATTGATCAAACATGGTGGCAGGCTGGCAAAATTATCGGATGCGACGATGCAGGCATTGCAGGCTGTGCTACCAGCGAACTGGTCGCATGGCAACCCGGTCGATATCATTGGTGATGCGCCGGCAGAGCGATATCGTCTGGCACTGGAAATCGTCCAGAAACATCAGCCCGGCAATCCCGTATTGTTTATTCATGCGCCAACCGCGATCGTACCCAGCGGAGAGATCGCGCGCGTTCTCAAACCGGTCGTGCAATCTTCACAGCGTTATCTGTCCGCATGCTGGCTCGGTGGTGCAGCCGTGGCAGAGGCAAGGCAATTATTTTCGCAGGCAGGTATACCGCAATTTGGCACGCCGGAAGCAGCAGTTGATGCGTTCATGCAGATCGTCGAGTATCACCGTAATCAGCAATTGTTAATGCAGGTGCCGCCAGTCGATGCAGCGCACCAGCGTATAGACCTTGCCAAAGCGCGATCCATTATTTCGGCAGTACTCGCGGCAGGCCGCAGAATGTTGAACGAACCTGAATCCAAAGCGCTGTTACAGGCCGCACATATTCCGGTAGTCGATACGCGTATTGCCACTTCAGCGGTAGAAGCAGGCGTGCTGGCAAGCCAGATAGGTTTTCCGGTTGCTGTCAAATTGCTATCGCCGGATATCAGCCATAAAACCGAGGTGGGCGGCGTTGCACTTGATCTGACCAGCACAGAAGAAGCGCAGAGCGCAGCAGAGCATATGCAAAAGCGGCTTGCGCAATTGCGCCCGGATGCACGCTTGCAGGGATTTTCTGTGCAGGCGATGGCGCGTCGCCCTGATGCACGTGAATTAATTATTGGCGTCACCACTGATCCGATATTTGGCCCGGTTATTTTATTTGGGCAGGGCGGTATTGCAGTCGAAGTGATGAAAGATCATGCACTTGCACTGCCACCGTTGAATTCGGTACTTGCACATGATCTGATCAGTCGTACCCGCGTTGCCAGCCTGTTGGCGGCTTACCGCAATAAACCGGCAGCCGATCTGGATGCAATCTGTGCCGTGCTGATACAGGTGGCGCAGCTGGTGGCCGAAATTCCTGAAATTATCGAGCTCGATATTAATCCTTTGCTGGCTGATGATAAGGGGGTTATCGCACTGGATGCGCGCGTGAAGATTCATGCTGCACCGGCCGGCAGCGTGGATGCAAGACTGGCGATTCGTCCTTATCCACATGAACTGGAGCAGCAGGTGAACTGGCAGAATGAGACCATACTGTTGCGTCCGATACGGCCCGAAGACGGCGCCGAGCATCTGCGGTTCTTTGCTGCGCTGGATCCGGTCGATGTACGTTTCCGCGTATTTATGCATATGCGCGAATTACTGCCATCGCAGCTGGCAAGGCTGACGCAAATTGATTATGACCGTGAGATGGCTTTTGTCGCAGTCAGGAAACGTGCTGACGGCAGCGATGAAACTTTAGGCGTAGTGCGGGCGATCGCCGATCCCGATAATGTCAATGCAGAGTTTGCCATCATCATCCGATCTGACCTGAAAGCGCAGGGCCTGGGCCAGATGCTGATGAATAAACTGATTGATTATTTTCGCAAGCGTGGCACAGATATGCTGGTTGGTGAAGCGCTGACTGAAAATATGGGCATGCTGGAAATGGTCAGGCACCTGGGATTTGATGTACATACCGATCTGGGTATAGGCACATCAAAAATGACCTTAAAACTCTGAACTGATCAAGCAGGGACGTGAATTGAGCAGTCAGATAATTGATCAGCAGTCGTAGCAGTGTTATTCCGTGGCGCCGGCCAGTTTCAGTAAATTGACGATTGTGGATTTTCCTGACTCTCTGGCGATGGTTAAAGCCGTCTTATTTTCATTGTTGCGGATGTTGATTAGACCGGGAAACCTGCAAAATCGCGATATTGTATTGCTGTCGAGTGTGTTGATGGCTAAATGCAGTGGCGTGTTGCCGTCATTATCCTGGAGTAATGCATTTGCACCAGCTTTAATGAGTATATTCATAGCAGGAATATCTCCTTTTTCTATTGCCAGATGTAAGGGTGTGCGTCCTTCGTCATCATCAAGGTTGATTAATTTTCGATTGTTGGCCAGTAGCTGAATCACATCAGCATTACCTGCATCCACTGCATGCCATAACGCGCTACATCCATCATCATCTTCCAGCTCTTGCGGTGCGCCTGCATCTAATAATATCCGGACTATTTCTGCTTCACCGACTTGTGCAGCAATATGTAGTGCACTCATACCATCATTGTTTTGATATCCCAGACCATCATATTCTCGGATGGACTCAAGGCTGATCAGATATTGAACCAGATCCGGTATTTTTTTAGTCACTGCAAGCTGCAGCAGATTGAATTGTTTTTCATAATAATAATTATTAACGTCAGCCTGATTGTCAATCAGGCATTTGACTAGATCTGTAGAGCCTTGAAGCACAGCTTTTTCTAGCGGCGTTTTATTTTCTGTATCGCTTGTATTGACAGAAGCGCCCGCCCTAATTAGCGCATGCAGTAATCCGATATGCTTGCCATCAATTGCATAAAAAATCGGTTGAAATTGTGCCGGAAATTTGTCGACCAGTTCGGGCATCGCCTCGATCAGATTGGCAGCGTCATCGAACTTTTCCAATTCAATTTTTCTGATCAGCGTATTGAATGCTTTATGATATAAATGATCGCGTGTGCTGGGCCTGTCGACTTTTTTAGCCTGCAGCAGTTTATCGATATCTTTGGCATTGCCCTGTATGAAATTTTTATCGCCGATTTTATTTTTGATATTTGTTGTCAGTAGATAGCTTGGAATCACATGTTCAGGTTTCCATGGGGCCCGCATCAACAATGGTGCTTCGAGACTGGAGCCGACCAATGTTAGTGCATCCCCGGTTATTTCATTTACCCGGCATGCCATCGTTGCATAATCCGGTGGCGTACAATCATGTTTGCATTCGCTCAGGTAATCAATAATGGCGGTGGTATTTCTTGCAATGGTGTGGAAAGACACGAATTCAGCACTACCATGCAGCATGTAATTCCCATTTTTTGCAAGCAGCGGATTGTTCGCAATCTGCTTATGGGTCTTACCGAGTTCGCTGCTAAATACATGAATAGTGCCGTTATATGAGGCGCTTTGCGTATTGTTCGGTGAAGAAGCTGTTTGACTAAGATTACCCCTCAAAGCTTGCAGAAAATCGATCGTTGCAGCGTAGTTGCCCTCAATACCATTGGCTAATATATGCATGTTATTTTGCATTCCGCCCTCCATGGCAATCAGCGTATGCGTATTTGGGCCAAATGCGCCAGATTTTAAGGATTGCTCAATATCGGATTGTGTAATTTCATTCTCGCCGTTGCCTATGAGTCCCACGGATAATCCTTTTTTTTCAGCATCTGCGATTATTTCATCCACCCAGCCTTCAGAATCCATATCGGACCCGAGAATGATCACCAGATCGGCTGGCTTATCCCATTTTTTTATTTGTTCCTGGGAATTGACCGGTTGACTTTTTTCAGTGGGCGCTAAAGGTCGGTTGGCTGGTAAATGATTAATCACAACAATTCCCCCGTTCGGTTTTGTAGATAATTTGACATATTGCCCATGCGATGTGCGATCAGCGAATTAAACATATTTAATATTTCTTTTCGTAACCTTGTCGCAAAGTGGGTTCGAGGATTTTTTATCGCAGTCCTGCCTGTTGCGATGATTTTGACTTAGGTCAAGGTAATTGCCATGTGGCATCAGTAGACTCCAAACCGTCTGGAAACTGCGCCATTTGGGAAGCGCAGGTGGTGAGGAGCAACGAAGATGGCGGTTTCAACAACCCTGGCGTCGACGATACCGAATGTGGATTTCGATGCGCAGTTAATGAGCAAGCTCAGTCAGTCTGGTCCGCGCTATACGTCCTATCCGACGGCCGACAGGTTCTCAGAGTCTTTTCACTATCGTGATTATTTGCAGGCAGTCAATGCAGTCCGCTCAAGAGGCCTGCGACATCCGATCTCGCTCTATATTCATATTCCTTTCTGCAATACGGTCTGCTATTACTGCGCCTGCAACAAGATCGTGACCAAAAATCACGATAAGGCAGCGATTTATCTTGGCTATCTCAAGCGCGAGATCGAGATGCAGGGCCGACTTTTTGCCGGCATGAATCAGGTCGAGCAGCTGCACTTTGGCGGCGGCACGCCGACTTATCTGACGGATATGCAGATGAATGACTTAATGCGCCATCTGCGCCAATGGTTCAATTTTGCAGCTGATGATGTGGGGGAGTATTCGATCGAAGTTGATCCGCGCACCGTGACGCCTGCGCGCGTTCGGCATCTGCGCGAGCAGGGCTTTAATCGCATCAGCCTTGGCGTGCAGGATTTCGACACAGATGTGCAAAAAGCCGTTAACCGTATACAACCGGAAGACAAGACGCGTGCCGTGATTGATGCAGCGCGCGAGGCAAAATTTCGTTCAGTGAGCATCGATCTGATTTACGGTTTGCCTAAACAAACTATATTTAGCATGGCACAGACGCTGGAGAAGGTCGTTGCATCCGATCCGGATCGTATTGCGATCTATCACTATGCGCACATGCCGCATTTATTCAAGCCGCAGCGACGGATTCATGAGCAGGATATGCCGCCGGCTGATGTCAAACTCGATATGCTGGCGCTGTGCATACGTCGTCTCAACGAGGCGGGTTACGTATACATCGGTATGGATCATTTTGCCAAGCCGACGGATGATCTGGCGATCGCGCAGGGGCAGGGACGACTGCACCGTAATTTTCAGGGCTATTCAACGCAATCCGAGCTTGATCTGGTGGCCATGGGCGTATCGGCCATCAGTGCAGTGGGCATCTGCTATAGCCAGAACATGAAGACGCTTGATGCGTACTATGATCATCTGGATCGCGGCGAGCTGCCGGTGGCGCGCGGTTACAAGCTTGATCTGGATGATGTGATGCGACGTTTCATCATCCAGATGTTGATGTGTAATTTTGAGTTGTCGATACGCTCGCTGGAACAGGCTTATCCGATCACATTCCAGATCTACTTCGCTATCGAAATGCAAAAGCTGCAGGAAATGGTGGCACTGGGCCTGTTGAAAATCGATGATGACTGGCTCACGGTGACCATGAAGGGGCGCCTGTTGATCCGCAATATCTGCATGATTTTCGATCGTCACCTAAGAGAGTCACGGCAGTTACAATCAGAGCCATTACGTTATTCGAAAACTCTCTGAGTTATTAATCTTTTGAATAGTCTTGCACTTCTACCGTTATTCCTGATCGGCTTGTTTGGCGGCGTGCATTGCGTAGGTATGTGCGGCGGCATTGTCAGTGCCTTTTCATTGGCTGCACCTGCACGCCGCGCTTTTCCTGTTCCCGTTGTCGCTGCCCAATCAGCGCATGTGCCCTATGCAGAGGGTCTGCTGCGCGTGCTGGGTTTTAATGCCGGTCGACTGGCCAGTTACATCCTTGCCGGCGCGCTTGCCGCAGGGCTGGCCGGCAGCGTGCGCATGCTGACGAACATTACCATGCTACAGACGGCAGGCTATTGGATGGCCAACCTGATGCTGGTGCTGCTCGGCCTTTCGCTGATGCATGTATGGCACGGACTGTCGTATCTGGAAATGGTAGGCGAATTCTTGTGGCGGCGGATTAAGCCTATGATGCGGCCTTTGCTGCCAGTGGAACGACCATGGCAAGCCTTCGCACTTGGTGCTCTATGGGGCTGGGTGCCTTGTGCGATGGTTTACAGCGTATTGATGACGGCCATGCTGACGGGTTCTGCGGTGCAGGGAGCGCTGGTCATGCTGGCCTTCGGGCTGGGTACGCTGCCGCTGTTAATTAGCATGGGATTGTTGGGCAGATCGGTACAGCCGTTTTTGCAGCGGCCGCGCATACGACTGATTGCAGGCTTACTGGTACTTGTCTTTGGTTTGCTTGGCATGGTGCGCGTGACAACGGGCCTCTCCTATGGCTTTCTCGATGCGGTATGCATTTCGCCAGCGGGGCATGAATGAGTGCTCAGCAGCAGGCATGTTTTCACTGCGGCTTACCGGTGCCCGCTGGCAGTCAGTGGACTGTGCGTATTGATGCAGTCGTGCAGCCTATGTGTTGTCCCGGATGCGCTGCGGTTGCACAAACCATCGTCGACAATCAGCTCCACTCCTATTATCGCGACCGTGCCAGTTTTTCCACCAGACTGGAGGAACCGGTACCGGATGCATTAAAGCTCTATGACAATGCTGCCATTGCTTCTCGCTTTACGACCGAGCTGCCAGATCAGGCGCAGGCAACCTTGTCCATAGAAGGCATACGCTGTGCTGCCTGTGTGTGGCTGATCGAGCGGCGCTTGTCGCAAGTACCTGGACTGTCTGCTGCCAATCTGAATGTCGCCACTGAAAAACTGCAGGTTGCCTGGGACCCGGCACACTGCAAGCCCAGTGATATTTTGCAGGCGGTACGCGATGTGGGTTATGTCGCCTATCCGTTTGATCCTGTCAAACATGGCGAGTTGTTGCGCAAGAATGCGAAAACCTTGTTTCGTCAGCTCTTCATAGCCGGCCTGTCGATGATGCAGGTCA
>JACCDW011564155.1_pt1 | contig 14325 bp, 7 predicted proteins | sample 7449781 | NCBI WGS metagenome assembly JACCDW01 (sample SAMN15323449, study PRJNA562643) | freshwater metagenome | isolation source: river surface water | place: USA:Blue River Watershed | collected 2017-08-18
TAAATAGCAAAAGCAAGAATAACCAAAATTCCTGCTGTACCAATTCCCCATCCAACTTTTTTCATTTCTGTATCAATCTTATCTTGACTTGAAGCTCCATTATTGATAGCAAAAACTTGTAAGATTAATACAACAACAAATACAACAATTCCTAAAGCACCTAAAATACCTCCAAGACCTCTATAAAATTTATCCTGTACTTGTATTTTTTCTGAGTTTGTTTTTGATGTATTGGTACTATTCATTTCTATTTTGATGTAGGTAGTTTATTATAGGTAAAAACATAAATAGCTCCTAAAATGAAAAGTAAAGCTCCATTTGCTGCTGCTGGTATCCAAACAAGACTTTTTGGATCTCCATTTCGAGAAACAGTATTTGTCATTCTGTGTAATATTAATAGTATTAATGTTAGAATGGTAAGGTTTTCTCAGACCAGAAAACAGAAAAAAGTACCACCCCCAGGTCCTAACCAATGTCACCCAAGAGTGAAATCTGGAACCTGCTTACCTTCTTCTGTACTTGAAACAGCAGCAGGAAGATTAGGATTAGAAGGTAGCAAAAGCTTAAAATCATATGCTAACCCTTCCACACATGTGGAAGGTGGCGCAAAGAAGAAAAAAAATATTATTAAGAGTCTTTTCCAGAAACTAGGTGTAAAAGAGGGAAATCAGTTGAGTTTATTGAAAGCACTTCCTTTTACAGAACAAGAAAAAGCCACTTTAGCACAAAAGTATTTACGTCCTCCAATGCCTGAAGAGTGGAAATCAGATCCCGATAAATGGTTGGATAGTAACAATATTCGGGATGTTATGAAACAGTATGAAGAGGCCCATCCTGATTTTAAATTCTTAGGTCCATATCCAATTGACTTTGCTGCTCCAGAAGATTCAACCGCAACCAGCAAAGGACATTCTAAAGAATGTTTGATTGATGAAATGTGTGAATTAGATTTAGGTGAAGAAGTGTTAAAGGGAAAGAAGAAGATCGGTATTGTATATAACTTGGATCCTCATTATAAATCTGGTTCGCATTGGGTTGCTAATTATATCGATATTCCAAAGAAAAGTTGTTATTATTTTGATTCGTATGGAATGAAGCCACCCAAACAAATTCATGAATTTATGCAATGGTTGACTTTACAAGATCCAAAGATGAAACTTGGTTTCAACGGAAGACAATTCCAGCACCAAAATTCGGAATGTGGAATGTATTGTTTGTATTTCTTGGATCGTATGATTGCTGGTGATCCTTATTTGAAATTCTGTCGTCGAGCACCCCCCGATAAATATATGCTTGATTTTCGTGATTGGTTATTTTCCACATAATATTCTTCATTCATTGTCATAATTAAATTTTTCCAAAATTTAATTTAACGTAACATAAGGTTTTCCAACGTAAAGGATTTATACGTTTCCTTATAGAAATGTCTAAGGAACAGTTTTTTAGTCAAGCCAACGAAGGCAAAATACAACAAATATTATACAAAGATATTTGTCGTAGAGTTGGTGGTGATTTATCTGAAGGACAAGCAAAACGTTTAATGAGAACTGTAAATCACTACATGAATGAAGTGTATAATATTCATGGTGGTCAAAAAAATATTAATGATTTAAACAAAGAAGTTTTAGTAACAACTTTACCTGATTATTTGATGTATTTAAATCGTAAAAAACATGGTTCAGCAAGTTCAGTTATTTCAGATATTGATTCAGGTCCAGGTGAAGTAGAAAATATAATACCACAAAGTCAACGATATATTGAAAATGCACCTCAACCACGCCAAAATATGGATATCAGTAATGCTTTTGCTGAACTTCAAGCGTCTAGACAAGGAGCTTCCAAAAGAACTCCCCAAGTTCCAGACTTTCGTGTGAATTTACAAGATGAACCTCCAGTCAGTTTAGACTATTTTGAACGAATTAAGAAAGACCGTGAAGATGAAGCTCGCAGACAAGCAGCAATCTTACAAAAAGTAAATACAGGCAATCAAGGACAAGTTGACTTTGGTAATGCTGGCTATTCTTTTACACAAGATAGACGTAGATTTGAAGAAGAAGCAGAAGAACAATTGGCTGAAATCCAACGTAAAAAGTTGGAAGCACGTGTCAATAACACAAATACTCAATTAGCTTTACCACCACCTCCTGATATGCGAGCAGTCTTTATGGGTGATAAGACACAAATTGGAAGAACCATGAATCAACCTATGGATATTGTTCCAGTGATTCCAAATAATTTTTCTGCTGGAAATCCAACATTAGCTTTACCAGATCCTACTCTAAAACCCCGTGAAACTTCCAGTCAACAAATGATTATCACACGTGAACCTGATACAATGCCTTATAAGGAAACTGAGCTAAACTTGTTTGTTTATTCTGGTGATCGTGATTGGATATCCAATTCAAGTGAAACTCGTTATAACTTTAGTGTCAATTTTGACCCTGCGAACTTACCAGTTGGACTCCGACTCAGTCCAACAGCAACTATAAAATTCAAAAATATTTCCCGTGTTGAACTTGTCAAAGCAATTATGCCTGGTGAAAACTTGGATAACTTTGTAACAAGAACTTATTCGGGTTCTGCTTTTACATATTCTTCTCCTTACAATGTGAATATTTTATCCTTTCCATATGTTCAAGTCAGAATTCCTGAATTAGAAAATAACAACTATGGAACGAATCAAAGTTTAAATGCTGCTTTTGGTGTTTTACAATATGATGCGAACTGGATTTATGATACCAGTAACTCCAATCAACGTGGTTACTTTGCTATGATTCCTAAGTTTCTCAAATGTCAAAAAGTGTATCAACCAACCCCTTTAGCAACTTTGAACAAATTAACTTTCCGTTTTGAACGTCCTGATGGAACTCTAGTCAGCACAACTCCAGATACTTTGGATATTGCTCAACTCTATAGTTCAAAAGAAGTTGCTGCTTCAACAGGATTTCCTTATGGTTATGATGCAACTGTTGAAAATGGTACTTCAGCAGCATATTATTTTATTAAAACATCAACTTATTTTAATTACTTGACTGTGACAAAGGGGGATCGTATTGTTGTTAAGAATATTACATGGGCTTCTGCTGCTTCTGGAAACGCTGTTCGTCAAAGTGAGTATTTATTACAGTATTTACAACAAGATGCTGGTTTATTAGTGGTTGATGTTGGTTATGGAACAAGTGCTACAGGTGGTATTACATTAGGTCCTAACTCACAAGGATATTGTAACTTTATCATTGTACGAGGACAATTCACAGATCCAACTCTTGGTGGTGTTGCGACGGTTAGTTTAGCCAATTTAGCAGATACAAGTACTCCTGGTTCTTTAACAGCAAACTCCTTATCTGCTTATTTAAATGGAACAACAGTGTCAAAGGGAAGATTATTAAATCAAAGTCATCAAGTTCAAATTGCTCTTCGTGTTATTACGAGAGAAATTGATTCAACTGGTTTCTTGCGGCCTGATAACTTGTAAAGTTATCAGGTATTTTTTAGATAACCTATAAATACCAAGGAAAGACAAAATCTAATAACCTCTAAAGCTGATATAGAATGGAGAAAAAGATAATTATACTCTTGACAATACTTTCAATTGTTATAACCCTTTGGTTTGTAACAAATGGACTCAAAGAAGGATTTATAACAGAAACTGATTTACAGGACCGAGCAAACCCTTTAGCAATTCAACAGAATCCACTTAGAAATCCAGTAGCGCAAGCAGGTATTTCTGTGGAAGAAGCAAATGCTTTACGTACTTTATCACAAGCTGCTTTGAATATCCCGACCGCAACACCAACAGGAACAGGTTCTTTTATTTTTTCTGAACCTCGTGATCCTATTTCTCCTCGATTGGATACGGAAACAAGTTTATTAGGAATGGTTGAATTTTGTAAGAAAAGAGGAAAAGAACCAAATCCATTCTCTGACTTTAAATTTAATGCGAACTGTGGTATGTGTTTAACATCAGGTTCTTTAATTACTGGAGAAGTATTTGACTCTCCCACAGGTGTTTTCTTACCAGATAGAGATAAGGTAAAGGCAAATACAATAGCACAAAATAATGGATATCCATTTCCACGTGTAATTCCTTCTTTACAAGCAGCAACTTGTAAAGGAGCTTCCACAGGAGAAGATAGTTTACCAGTTTTAGCAATTGATCAAAAAAGTTATGAACAATTTAAAAAACGTATGGATTGTAAAGAAAATTCACAAGTTGGAAATGACTGTGGTGTTTGTAATACAAATAAACAATTTTCTTGGATTGATCCAAAAGGGAATTTGAAGCCAGTAAAATTATCTTTTTATGGACAAGGTTCAATTTATTTAAAAATAAATGGTGAGGGAGTGAGAGCAGCAGAACCTTTATCAGAAACAACTCCAGTTATTTTTAACTTTAAGACTTTACCCGAAGGTTCTATTTTTATATTTGAATGTAAAAAAGAGAATTCTGTTGAGGGTCCATTTGTGTATGGTGTTTTAGAATCATCGAATCCAAATGGAACTCCATTCCGTATTGCTTTAGAAAAAATTATTGATACAGATATTGTAACAGGTTCAACACCAAAAAGAGGAAATACTCGATATTTTACACAAGAAAAATTAATGTTATCCAAAATGATTCCAGCAGGAAATGGCGATCGTTTAGTCTTAGGTGGAAAAATCCCTTTTACATTTGTTGAAGCAGATCAATTAGCTACTTTTGATTGTCCTGGTCCTTATATAACCCAGAAAGCATCAGCAGAACTTTTGATTGATGATCCTTGCTTACGCCCAAGTAATCAAGTTCCAGGGGCTTATACAAAAGAGTGTTTACAACAAAAAGTACTTGATGCTGGATGTACATCCGAAGGAAATTGGTTTAAGAATCCACTTGCTATTGCTGGAAATATGAATTTAGGAAGTTTTTTAAATTTCTTACGTGATAAGAAAAAACTTTCTGACCCACAAACAAGTTTAGATTGTTCTGGTGAAGATATCAGAACTCCTTGTGATGAATTTATTGGAAAAGATACAGTTCCAAGTACAAAGTGTATTCAATATTTATATAAAAATTCGAGTGAAAAGAACAGACGTTTGGGCAGAACATATAAATCCAATACTTCTTACACAAGTTTGGATGGAAAGACTTTACAATTCTGTCAACCTGAAGGAAGTTTAAATCCAGAAAATCCAAATGGTTTGGCAGAACTCACTTCCGCCGCTGGGGGTTACAAAGGATATAAGGGTATAGAAGCAATTAGACAGTATCTTTCTGATACCTTTGATAAAGCAATAAGTAGTTTAGATATAAATACGCCTGATGCAAAAGGGGGTAAAAAGGATAGTTTTATGAAATGTTTTGGTCGAAACATTGCTGATGCTCCACTTGGTTCTGTAAAAAAGAATGCTGCTGGTTCTGTACAAAATCAAGAAGCTGTACCTGCTTGTTTACCAATAATTCCTTCCACTTTAACATTACGAAGATCAACAAGTATAGCAACAAACTTTTCTTTTCCTGAAAATTATAGTTTTTCATTTTCTGTAATTGTTTTAGGAAAAAGAGGTGATTGGTCAAATATTTTTCGTTTTGGTCAAGGAGGTGATTGGTCAAATACTATGCATTTAGGAACAAAAGGTGAAAGAGCTTTAGGAATTTGGCTTTATCCAGGAGATACACAGTTACATGTAAGAATTGGTGTAGCAGGAAATGGTAATTGGGGAATTGATACTGATAGATTGCCTATTGGACAAACTTCAAAGGTTCGTATAACATGTGTAGGAAATTCTGTGAGTGTTTCTGTAAATGAAAAAGTGTATTCTCAACAACAACCAGCAAAACGGTATGTGGGTCCAGTAACAATTTGGGCTTCTGATCCAGGTTATGAAACAGCAAATGTTCAAGTAAGTAATATCTGTATGGCCAGATTATAGATCTAAAAATAAGTGTCAACAACGGAGATATTTATAAGAATTTAGTAAATCTTTATAAATAGAAGATGTCACAGGGAAATTTAATGAGAACCTGGAATCAAATGGAGCAGATTGGAAATCCCAATCCTCCCAATTTATCAAAAATTCCAGATAATTTAATAAATGCTGCTGTTCCTGGATTAGCTGATATAGTAAAAACAAATACAAACATATCCGAACAAGCAGCGAGTAAGTGTAGAAGTTATTCTGGTATAGATGGTCTCCGTCGTCTCCAAGTAAGCCAAGCAAATCGTTCTTATTATGAAGCAGGTTGTGGATGGTTATACAAACCTTCCAATGGAATCAATCCAGAAATCAATCAAGGTGTTTTAGGAACTGCTGAAGGACCAACTGTTGATAAAATTCCAGGTGGTGGAAAATACTATTGGGATTTAGAAAAGGCAGAAAAAGAGATTACTCAAGAAATCTGTTCTAATGCTCGTCGTTGTAGTCAATTGAAATATTTAGGACAGTTTGCTGAAGTTTGTGGATTTTGTAAAACAACAAATTCTGTGATTCCAGTTGAAAAAACAGCGAATGGATTCAAAGCTCGTTATCGTGGAGATTGTGAAGCAAGAAATATTGTAACCGTTTCTTCTGGAACTTGTCCAACAACTGAAGGATTCCTTGGAACAAGTAAAGAAGGATTCGCCAGTGGCTATTCAAGGCTTCCAGCCGAAGGATTCCTAAATCTCAATTTTGATGATTTAGAAAAATGTAATAAAACTCCTTTATCACGTGATTGTGTTGTTTTAGCTGCTCGTATGAGTGGATGTAGTGATCAAGGTTCATTAATACAAAGTTTATTAGGAAGTACGCAAGGTGATTATGATGCGATGTTAAAAACAAAAGCTTCATTTCAAGGATATCAAACAAGTGCGAATCCAGCAATTACAAGTGCGGTGTTAAAGGATGGTTCTTCTTCTCTAGATACTGCTTTAGGAGACTTTGGACGTTTATTGGATAATACTGGAAAACCTGATAATAAAAAACGTTATTTAGCTGCTCGTGATTTATGTCTCAAAGCAGGAGAGTATGATAATTACAATTTCTGTGCTGAATTAACTCCAGAAAGTCGTATTGATTCAACAAATATTATTTGTATTCAAAATGAATGGTTACAAAATGGTGGAACCAAAGAAGGAAGTAGTTTTCCAACGTTACAAATGTGGCAAAGTCGTAAAAAAGGAGATTTTAATACTTTTCTAAATAAATTGATTGGATTCACAAAATCAACCAATAAGGAAGAAAATGCGAAAGCAATCAAAGATTTACTTGGTATGGATAGTTATAAACCAACCAAGTTTCCACCTCGTGATGATACAACACGAGGAGCGGAAACAGTCTGGATTGATTTAGTTGATGCTTCAACAGATGCAGCAATTCCAATTATTTTAAAATGTGATATGAAACTAGCTAAAGATGGAGAAATAATTCCCTATTTCACAAACAAAGATGAAATGTCCAGAAAATATCAGGTGAATGGTGATAATATTGCTTTAACACATGCTTTTGAATTCAGACCTGATATGGATGTAAAAGTACAGTTTAGTGTAACAAGTGATGATGGTTTTATGATTGGTGTAAATCAAAATCCCTTTGAAAAAACAAATTATAGTTTGAATGATTGGGGTTCTTGGAAATATCAAGGTCCAACTGTTTATGCGAGTGGTGGCCAGCATCAACTTTTTTCAGAAAATAATAAAGAAAGAAATATTGTTGTATCCAAATGGTTCCAAGGTGGAGGATTAGCGTATTATACTTTTTATTATCGTTATAATTCACAAGGACCATGGTTGGACCAAAATAATAATATGGCTGCGCGTAAAGATATCTATTTAACACAAGAACCTTTAGCTCCTTGGATGCAATATGAAATATGTGAAAAACCAAATATGAATGTTGGAAGACAACGAGGATTTTTTGAACGCCGCTGGAATGGACAGGCAGCTTTTGCTTGGGGAAATAAAAAACCAATTTGGAGTTTTGATGTGGATTCTCGAAGTGTTGGTGTAACAGGAGATGCTTTGACATTCCCAGGAGCAGGTGCTTGGTGGCATACAAAATCCTACTTTGCTTTTACTGCTTTTAAAACAATCACTTTATTAGTGAAACCAAGTGCAAATTTAGCCAATAATCAAACTGTTAGTATATTTCATCATGTTAATTTTACAAATTTCTTTGGAACAGGAATTTATTTAGCTCGTTATGAAGGAAATTATTATATTCGACATTGGTTTGGATCTACACAACAAGATATTCCAGTTGCTGTAAATGAATATAACTTGGTAGTACTCCAATATGTTGGTGACTCTTATGGTATTCGTAACATTACTTGTCACGTATCTCCCTTTAACACAGTAAAAACAGATCTTGGAAGAAGAACTTTATTAGATCAAATGAAAAGCAGACAGAATGCTACAGGAAGTGTTGTATATCAAAGTGCTGTAAATGATCGTAGTTTTGCTGGTTATTTAGTCTTAGGTGGAACATCACAAGATTATAAAGACGGTTCAGGCCGAGTCAGTTGGAAATCAGAAAGTTTCCAAGGAGAAGTAAAATGGATTCACGGATTTCGTAATTATATTGATACAGATGAATTATTAAAGACAGAAATTGAACAGACTTGGATTAAAGCTTGGTAATATAGACCTTAAAACTTGGCAATAATCATAGTAGAAATGGATTGGCTTCCACCAATTTATATTATTTGTAATCCTCATTATGAACAGAAACGTTTTCAGTTCCTAAGAGAGCATTTGTGTAAAAGGGGAATTCCATCAGATAAAATTACCTGTGTCTTTGGTCCCTGGGGTTCAGAAATTTCATCAGAAGAGATTTTTAAAGTATATGAGCCATTCCAGAAACGCTTTGGTTGTGAAATTGGATTATCATTCAAATCTGCGCATTTGTCAAAGGGAGAAATTAGTTTAAATATGACTTTTTTTAATGTACTTGTTAATCTTGAAAAGGAAAAAAATTCTGAATCAATTCTAGTTTTTGAATCTGATGTGATTTTACGAGAAGATTTTTTAGAACGTCTAAAAAATATTCTGGAGAGTGCGAAAGGGTATGAATGGGATTACATTAGTTTAGGTGAAGGAGTTGGCACAAGGCCAACAGATGTAGAACGTTTATCTTCTTATTACTCTCCTTCAAAACTATACAAACCAAAAGATCAATGGGTGTTTCGGTGTACAGATTCAATGTTACTTCGTGTTAGCTTTCTGAAAAAAATATTTCAAACCTTTCTTCCTTTCCGTGAATGTTTAGATTGGGAATTAAATTTTCAATGGATTCTTCATCAAGGAAAAACATTATGGGTTGATCCACCTCTTGTGGAACCTGGAAGTGCTAAAGGAAGAACAAATACTACTCTCCCTGCGTAGGCGGCTTGAAGATTTATACTAAAATAATATCCGCAGTTGGTTTTCCTTGTGCATCTGCTATAGAAGTTCCTAAACGACGAATACCTTTAATATCTCCTTCAGAATATAAAGCATATTCTGAAACAAGACCAGTTGCTTTATCTTCTTGTGGAACTGCTAAATAGCGTTTTCCATTTGCTACAATAATAATTGCTTTCTTAGTTGTTGGTTTCTGTTTAGGAACAGCAAAAGGTTTGAATCCAAGGTCTTGCTCTTTTGAAAAAGTAGCTTGAACTTGAGGAATTACTTTTTGAACTGGAGCTTCCCGTAAGTAAGTGGCTGTTTCCTTAATATCTTCTGTTAAAATGGGATGGTATGCATATTGTTCTGGTTTATTTGGGAGTTTTAAACAAGCAATTCCTTCTTCTTCATTTTCATATTCGTTGATTTGACAATCAACAGCAGCACTCTTCATTAAATCTTGAATATTTCCTAATAAATTTTTCTTTCTTTCACTTAAACTATACATGTATTCATCAGATGTTACGATGTATTCTTTAGCTCCATTTGGAATTGGATAGCCTTCTGCTTTTGCTTCTTCTGGTTTCATACCATCTCCATTTTTAATTGTTTCGTCAATGAGTGGATAACCGCCGTTTCCATTTGGGTGTAAAAGGGCATGATCAGAATAGACGGAACAATAGGTATATACTTCTACAGTTCTTTCATTTAGTTCTGGATTTTCATTCCATTCTAAATCAACATGCGAACAGATACGAACAGCACGACCTTTTACTTGGTCAGTTCTGACGTGATTCCAATAAGGTTCCATAATATGAACTCTTCTGACATTTTTAAGAGATAAACCTTCAGCACCTGCAGAAGTGATACAGAATACACGACAGAGCTCACCTATTAAATTTCCAGTAAATCCAGATTCCTCCAAGACTTCTGACATCGCGGCTGGTAGTTCTGAAAACTTTCCGTTGAAGACTTTGAGAGCTAAAGTTCTTATATCACGGTCTTCTTTTCCTGTAAAGGACAGAAAACGGTTGATACCAGGACCCTGTTTTAACGATTCAATTGTATCATCTGTAAAACGGTAACTACCAGCACCATCTCTTTCAATCAGAATCGCATCAAAAAAATTCACTTTCAGAACTTCTAAGAAAATACCAATTCCTTCCATTTCTAAGAATTGACTATAGACTAAACTACTCCCAGGTTTTTCAAGAATTTTAATCAGCATATTCGCAAATTTTGGACTATATTTCATTAAACGATTTGGATCTGGTTCTGATTTCTTTTCAATCTCTTCCATAATGTCTGTATTCAAAGGAAAAAGACGTAATTTAAATTTTTCTAAAGTACTCAAACAATTTTTAGCACGACGTATAGCTACTTCATATAAGTTCTTTCCTTTTTCTTTTTCATTAGGTAAAATTCCAGCTTTACATTCTGCTATTTTAGCTAAATGTTTTAATCTTGCTTCTTCTTTCATTTGTTGGGCTTTAGTTAGCGTCTTTTTTTCCGTTGGAGCAGTGGCTGGAATCATAACAGGTTCTGTAGAAATATTGGGTGGAAGAGCTTTTATTATAAGTGGAGCATCATCTGTACTATCAGAACTTACAACAACTTCACTAGAAGAACTTGAACTCTGATCTATTTGCTGTTCTGTCTTTTTCTCATCTAAAGCAAAGGCTAGATCTTCATCTTGAGCTGCTTTTACATCATCACTTGGTCCTGCTAAAGGAATATCTGTATCTTTTGCTGGAGCTTGATCATCAGCAATATCTTCAATTACCTCTTTATCTTCCCCAAATTCTGCTTGAATATCTTTAATATCTTGTGGACGAGGTCGAGTTACATTTTCAGGAAAAGTAAAGTTACAAGCTTGGCGACTGTACATACGATAACTATTGGATTGTTTGGAAGTAGATAATTGGTAAATTTGCGCCCAAAGTTCTCCTAATTTCCCAACCGAAACATCGGCCGCTCCTTGTTTTTGTTTTTTCTGCATTTCCACTTTTAGCTCCTCTAAACGAACTCTTTGATATTCTGCTTGAGAGTAAGGTGACATTGGAACACGAACTACTTCATCTTTGGTGACTAAAGGCATAAGTTCCTTTTTACTCCCTTTATAATAAGAAATTAAACCTTGTAAGCGTTTTGCTAAGACTAATTTATTTTTCAAAGTTTTTCCATCTTGACTCAAGAAATGATCACGGAAAACATCACCAATAGGGGGTAAAAGGGGTTCTGCTCTAAATGAAGGTGGGCGAACAACTGTCATTCCTCTTTGACTGAGTTCCGCAAGAATTTCATTTGTTACATCTGAAATATTTTTGGAAACTTCTTGTGAGGAACCAATATTTTGTTGAACACCTGTGATTCCAGCACTGTCTTTCACTTTCGTCATACCTTCAGGGAGGAGTGTAAAAAGAATTGCCAAGTTCGTTCCTTCTACCTTCACTTCTTCAAAATCAATTAATGGATGCTCACGTAAAATTTGGGAAATTAATTCACGATTTTTTTCTGAACCAGGTTTAACTGAAAAAGAGGAAATGTAAATATAACCAGCTAAAATATTACTTAAAATACCAATTTCTTCTGGAAAGTTGATTAAAGGAGTACCAGATAATCCAATTATTTTTGAGTTACGTGCAGTTGCTAAAAAACGATACAAGTAATAACCACGTTTGTAGTTAGTTGTTAAAGGGCGTGCTTTATCAAATGCTTTTTTACATAAAGCAGGATCCCATACATCTGGGGTGATTGGTTCAAAAGGAATTGCTCTTCCTTTTTTACCAGGGAGTTTCATTAAATAAGGCTCTATAACACCTTGCATTAAACGAGTCATATTGTGAATTTCATCAATTACAATAACTTTATTATCAAAATATTTATAATATTGTGATTGTGGATTATTATAATTACAAGCAATTTCACGAAGTTTAATAGCAGTTATACCGTTATAGGAAATAAAATCAATACGATTCATAATTTGTTCTTGAATCTGTTTTCGAACTTGGTCTTGTTCTTCAGGATCTAAATCATCAAAGTTTGGTTCTTCATTAAAATCAGGAATCCAAATAATATCCCCTTTTTTAAATTTTTTATCTAAATGTAAAATCTCTTTCGCAAATAATTGCGCAGTTGGATCATCAGCATTAAAAGGAACCCAATGATTCTGGAGGCGAAAATGACGAAAGCCACAGAAACTCACTTCACGAATAAAGTTATCTCGTAAGGAAGAAGGGGTCATAACAATAATTTTCTTGTTGGTAGTCGAAAAAAGAGCTTCAGCAGCCGCAATAGCTGAACAAGTTTTACCAGACCCTAATCCATGATAGACTAGAACTCCACGGTAAGGAGTCGCTTGACGAATATATTCACGAACAAATTGTTGGTATTGATACATTTCCACTTGTTGTTGTTGTCCAGTACTAATCTTTTTACACGCATCATAATCAAGTGGTTTTCCTTCTGGAATTTTAATAAAAGCATCAAATACTTTTAAAATCTGATTCTGAAATCCTAAACGATTCTGGATTGGATAAATTGGATTTTCTGATTTGTCTTGATAAGGATTATCTTTTTCTGTTCCAATAATTCCAATGGCTAAATCTTGCATTTCATCATCATATTTTGATAAATTAACTTTTGTTTCTTCTGGAACTACTTCTGTTATACCTGTTTCTTCTTCTAAAATATCATCGTTAAAGGGATTATATGTTCCAGAGGAAGGTGGTTTTTTGCTAACAATTTTTGTTTCTAATACTTTTTGCTGCTGTAGTTGTTGTGCTTTTTGTTGTTGTTCCTTTTGTTGTTCAGCTCTTTCCCTTTTAAATTCTTCAGCAATATTTGATGTAGAAATATCAGGGGCTCGTGTAAAAGTGGTGATATCGGATGTCTGGTCTTCTGCCAACAACGTATCAGCGATTGCTTTTGTGGCCATCGTGATTTTGATTCCAGAGGAACCTTTGAATTTTAACTTTGGAATCGAAGCCATTCTAATTATGAAAGTATGTTACAGAGAAGCATTTTACTCATTCATCATCATTACTTGAAGTGTCAGAAGTATCAGGAGATTCTTTCTCTAAAATTTGTAAAGCAATTCTACTGGCTTCCTGTTCAGCCACTTTTTTATTTCTCGCAGTTGATTTAGCAAGTATTTTATTTTCATCACGAGGATCCACAACCCCCATGGTAAAAACACGATCGTGTGGTGGTCCAACTACTTCCACTTCTTTATAACGTGGTGGCTGACGGAACTTGGCTTGAAAATAACGTAATAGTTGATCTTTAAAATTGTTATCATCCGTGATTAATTCAACAAAATTAACATGTTTTTGTATAATATTTGTTAAAAATCTTTGAACAATTGTGAAAGCTTTGCCGGGATTATTAGTATCTTCAAAATTTTTAAATAAAGCATGAACCCAAGCTTCCAACATAGAACCTAGTAATCGAAGGTTTCCTCTGCCACCAGCACATACCTCTTCCACATGACGACTGATGACAATCCATGGTTCTAAACCCATTTTTTTTGCCAAAGCACCCAACATTTTATTATTTACGATACGAGTACGTAATCGTGTAAGAAAACCTTCACCTTTCCCGGCAAAACGTTCATATAAATATAGAGCAACAACACAACCTAATAAAGAATCACCAGCAAACTCACATTCCTCATTGTCAGCCTCTTGAAGTGGCAGACAATTGGGTGGTCGTTCCGCTAAAACTTGCTCTTGTCCTTGGCCTTGATTCTCAAGAGCCCATTGTTCATGACGATCAACATAGGATTTGTGAATACAAGCTTGACGAAACAAGTCGGGTTTTGGAGGCATCTCTTTTACACCATATTTGGTTAGAATGTCAATAATTGTATTATCATCAATAATCTTATTTCGTGGATTCCACGGATTAAAAATTTTTGGTTCCATTCTAAATAACAAATGGACTTATGATTTAGATGGTTGAGTCTGAACCAAAATCAACTTTATTA
>JACCDW010529944.1_pt1 | contig 14322 bp, 14 predicted proteins | sample 7449781 | NCBI WGS metagenome assembly JACCDW01 (sample SAMN15323449, study PRJNA562643) | freshwater metagenome | isolation source: river surface water | place: USA:Blue River Watershed | collected 2017-08-18
GCGGATTCTGGGATTCATCGGATACAGGTGGAAGATGGCAAGGGCAGGCCGCTGGGGCGCGCCTTCGGGGTCAAGCTCTGGCCGACGCTTGTTTTCTTGAGGGATGGGCAGGAGGTAGGACGGGTGGTTCGCCCGACGACGCCAGAGCCTATTGCTGAGATCGTTCAGCGACTTTAGATGTGTTCAATCGGCCCCAAGTGGGGCCGATTTCGTTTCTGATAGGCTCTCGGAACGTGGTCGACGCTGAGACCCGTAATGGACAATGGAATAGCACAAGGAGATGTTGGCATGGTGAAGCGTATTGTGGGATGTAGTCTCGTGGGCCTGGGGCTCATCACAGGATCAGCGCAGGCAGCTGACTGGAGCGATACCTATATTGGTTACCGGACAGGCACACAGTTTGCCGAGCCCTTTAATCCGCAAGAGATTCGAAAGAGCATCCTTAACCTATCGCATGCCAGTGGCTACCGGTTGGGAACGAATTTCTTCAACGTGGACTACCTAATGTCCGACAGTAAAGATCCAAGCGCTAAAGGGTCATCTGACGGCGCACGCGAGTTTTATGTTGTTTACCGTCATACGCTTGATCTCGGGAAGGTCTCTGGACGTTCGTTTCAGATGGGTCCGATCCGCGGTCTTGGTTTTACTGCAGGTTTCGATGCCAATACTAAGACGGATGCTGGTTACAACTCGAAAAAACAGATGGTCGTCGCGGGTCCGACGGTGATGTTCGACGTACCGGGGTTTCTTGATGTCAGCCTACTTCAGCTCTGGGAGAGTAATGCGCCGTTTAATACCTACTCGGGTGTGAGCACGCCACGTTATCGCTATGACCCCCACCCAATGTTGTCGGCCGCTTGGGGCATCGCTTTAGGCAAATCTGGTTTTTCTTTCGAAGGCTATGCGAACTGGATTGCGGCAAAGGGGCTCGACGAGTTTGGTGCGGGAACCAAGCCAGAGACCAATATCGACGCCCAGATTATGTTTGATGCGAGCAGTGTCGCAGGGCTCAAACCCAAGACCTTTAAAGTGGGACTTCAGTACCAGTACTGGCGCAATAAATTTGGAAATGATCACCAAGGGCCTGCAGGTGACGGCGCTTTTGCAAAGACGCCCATGCTAAGGACCCAATTCCACTTCTAGTCATCGCGTTGGTAATCGTTGGCGATGGCTCAGATTCGCGTCGAGGCGCTGACCAAGGTTTACCCCACGGTCGTCGCGAATCGTGACGTCTCGCTAGCGGTCGAGCCAGGAGAGATTCACGCTGTTCTCGGAGAGAACGGCGCCGGAAAGTCTACGCTCATGAAGATGATCTATGGGCTGGTCCGACCGACGTCGGGTCAGATTTTCTGGGAAGAACAGCCTGTCGAGATCCTAAGCCCGGCGGATGCCCAGGCCCTAGGGATCGGCATGGTCTTTCAGCACTTCTCGCTGTTTGAATCGCTAACGGTCGCGGAGAATATTTTTCTATCGCTTCACCAAGGCCGTACGCAAGCACAAGTATCCGACGATATTCGGCAATGTTCCCTTGCCTATGGCCTCCCCTTAGATCCGAATCGTGTCGTGCACGATCTGTCTGTGGGTGAGCGTCAACGGGTAGAGATTGTTCGCTGCCTGATGCAGCGACCGCGGCTATTGATCATGGACGAACCCACTTCTGTGCTGAGTCCGCAGGCCGCGCAAGGGCTTTTCCAGACGCTACGACAGATCCGTGATCAGGGTTGTGCCATCTTGTACATCAGTCACAAGCTCGAAGAGATCCGAATGCTGTGTGACCACGTCACTGTGCTTCGGGATGGTCAGGTTGTTGGCAGCGCTGCAGTCGCAGGTCTGAGCGCCGATGATCTTGCCCAGATGATGGTGGGGCGTGAGATTCCTGTTCCGATTCGCACGCCTGCCGTACCGGGTCCTATCGTACTCAAGACGGAGTCGCTGTCTGTGACCAGTGAGGATCCATTTGGTGTGTCGCTCAGCGATATCTCTCTCTCGCTTGCCGCAGGAGAGATCTTCGGAATCGCCGGCGTGTCGGGCAGTGGGCAGCGCGAGCTGGTGCGGATATTGACCGGCGAAACGCTGTTGTCGCGTCCTGAAGCGATCTCTCTTTGCAGCCAGCCTGCTGGTGCGTTGTCGGTGACCGAGCGACGTGCACTTGGGCTTTTATCGATTCCCGAAGACCGTCTCGGATCAGCGGTGTTGCCCGGGCTATCTCTGACAGAAAATCTGATGCTCACTGGGTCTGATCGGCTCGATCTTGTTCGGCACGGATTTCTCTTCTTCGATCGTGCCAAAGAAATGACGGCGCATTGTATCGACCGATATCAGGTCAAGACGCCATCCTGTGACACGCCTGCAGGACAGCTTTCGGGGGGCAATATTCAAAAGTTTGTGGTGGGGCGTGAGCTCATTCAGTCTCCAAAGGTGTTGATCTGTGAGCAGCCGACCTGGGGGGTTGATATGGCTGCCGCGGCGTTAATTCGGCAGGAACTGATGTCGCTCGCGCGAGCGGGCTGTGCCGTGCTCGTGATCTCGGAAGAGCTGGAAGAGTTATTTGAAATCTGTGATCGAGTCTCCGTGATGGCGCAGGGGCGGCTTTCTCCGTGCAGGGGGATTACTGAGACCAGCGTGGAGGAGATCGGCCGATGGATGGGCGGTGCCTGGACGGTTAGTGAGGAGGTGCGCTGTGGTGCGACTTGAGCTGCGCGCCAACGCCTCGGGCTGGATGAGGGTTCTCTCCCCGGTCGCCGCGCTTGTGCTTACAGTGGTCACGGGCTTAGTCATTTTTGCCGCTTTGGGCAAAGACCCGTGGCAAGGGTTTCGTGTCTTTTTTGTCGCTCCACTGACGAGTGTATTTGGCGTGACAGAGCTATTACTGAAGGCCACGCCGTTGGCAATCTGTGCCATTGGTCTGGCGATTGGTTTTCGTGCCAACATCTGGAATATCGGTGCTGAGGGGCAGTTCATCGTGGGTGCGATCGCTGCGACAGGCGTGGCGCTATTTCTTCCGACAGTACCGGGTCTGACATTAGTCTTGATGCTGCTTGCTGGCGCGGCGGGCGGGATTGCCTGGGCTGCAATACCCGCATGGCTAAGAACACGATTCCATACGAGTGAGATTCTGGTCTCGCTCATGCTGGTTTACGTGGCAGAGCTACTCGTCTCCTGGCTAGTGTTTGGGCCTTGGAAAGACCCAATGGGATTTAATTTCCCGCAGACCAAAATGTTTGAGGCGGCTGCCTTGCTTCCGACGTTCTGGGAAGGCTATCGGCTCAATCTGAGCCTGGGGCTTGCGATTGTTTTATTGTTGGCAGGTTATGTCATGTTGACTCGTACGCGACTCGGGTTTCAGATGCGTGTTGCCGGGGAGTCCGCAAATGCAGCGCGGTACGCAGGGATCTCGGCCAATGCGATGATCTGGGTAGGGTTAGGCGTTGGGGGCGCAGCCGCAGGACTTGCGGGCATGGCAGAAGTCGCTGGACCCATGGGGCAGCTGACCGACAAGGTGGGCAGCGGTTACGGGTTTGCCGCAATCATTGTGGCCTTTGTGGGCAGACTTCATCCGCTGGGCATCGGCCTTGCCGCGCTGTTGATGGCGCTCTTTTACATCGGAGGTGAGCAGGCCCAGCAGTACATGGGGCTTCCGGGTTCAATTTCAAAGACGTTTCAAGGGCTGCTTCTCTTTTACTTATTGGCTGCAGACGTTCTGATTCATTATCGGTTGCGCTTTACAGATGGCACATCGCAACCGACGGGGGTGTCTTGATGAGTACAGAGCTCCTTACAGCGATTTTGTTTGCGACCGTCGTTGCGGGAACGCCCCTGGTTCTGGTTGCGCTCGGTGAGCTTGTCTGTGAAAAATCCGGCATGCTCAATCTTGGTGCAGAAGGGCTGATGTCTATTGGCGCCGTCTTTGCATTCATGTTGGCTTACGAGTCGGGTTCGACTTGGCTCGGCCTTGGCGGGGGCGTTATTGCCGGGATGCTGCTTGCGCTCATTTTTGGGTTTCTCACGATCCCTTTGATGGCCAATCAGGTTGCCACAGGCCTTGCCGTTGCCATCTTCGGAGTGGGTCTTGCCGCATTTCTCGGCAAGTCCTATGAGTCTCGGGTCATTGAGCCGATTGCGCCGATGGTGATCCCGTTCCTTTCTGAGATCCCTGTACTGGGGAAGGTCCTATTTCAGCAGCAGTCGCTGGTGTATCTCACCTGGGGTATTTTTGGGCTTGTTGTCTGGTTTCTTACCAGAACGCGTGCGGGGCTAATTCTGCGTGCAGTCGGTGAGTCGCCCAAGGCGGCCCATGCCACCGGGCTTCCCGTGTCACGTGTCAGACTGCTTGCAGTCTTATTTGGCGGGGCGATGGCGGGCCTTGGGGGAGGGTTTCTATCGCTGTTTTACACCCCGATGTGGACCGAGGGCATGATTGCAGGCAAAGGTTGGATTGCGCTGGCGCTCGTCGTATTTGCGACATGGCGGCCGTGGCGTGTGCTGATGGGCGCCTATCTGTTTGGCGGTGTGCTCATGACCCAGCTCTTTGTACAATCCTCTGGTCTTACGATTCAAATTCCAGCGCAAGCATTGTCGGCATTGCCCTATCTGGCAACGATTGTCGTCCTTGTGATGATTTCGCGGAATGCGAAGATGATTCGTCTTAATTCACCGGCTTCCCTGGGGCAGCCATTTAAAAAGGAGAGTTCATGAATTCACGTCGTCAGTTTGTGACTGCCGGAACTGCGCTTGCAGGAACTGCAGCCCTAGGAGTATCGCGCCTTGCGTTTGCGCAGGCCCCAATGAAAGTTGGGTTTGTCTATGTGAGCCCGATCGGCGAGGCTGGTTGGACTCATCAGCACGACATCGGTCGCCGAGAGATGGAAAAGGCTCTGGCCGGAAAAGTCACCACTAGTTACGTCGAGAAGGTCGCGGAGGGTGCAGATGCGGAGCGTGTTATTCGCGAGATGGCATCGAGTGGACATCGACTCGTTTTTGCGACGAGCTTTGGCTATATGAACTACGCCGAGCGGGTCGCGAAGCAGTTTCCAAAGGTTACCTTCATGCATGCGACAGGCTACAAGACCGCTCCAAATATGGGGAACTACAACGCTCGCTTTTATGAGGCGCGCTACCTGACAGGCGTGATCGCAGGCAAGATGACCAAGTCAAATGTCCTGGGTTATGTCGCTGCTTTCCCAATTCCGGAAGTTCTGCAAGGGATCAATGCTTTTACGCGCGGTGCCCGTAGCGTGAATCCAAAGGCAGAAGTCCGCGTGATCTGGGTCAATAGCTGGTACGACCCAGGCAAGGAGCGTGAGGCAGCAAATACGTTGATTGCTCAGAAAGCTGACATGTTGACCCATCACACGGACTCGACCGCAGTGGTGCAGGCAGCAGAAGAAAAAGGGGTCTATGCCTTTGGTTATCACTCAGACATGTCGAAGTTTGGTAAACGTGCGCACCTGACAGCAGCGACCCATCACTGGGGCGCTTACTACACAAAGGTCGTGCAGGACGTCATGGACGGGCGATGGAAGTCTGGCTCGATCTGGGGCGGATCGAAAGACGGCTTCATTAAGCTTGCCCCGATGAGCGCTGCCATTCCGAAAGAGACGCAGGCGCAGGTCACGAAGATTGAAGAAGAGATTCGTGCGGGCAAGTTTCATCCATTCTCGGGATCGGTACTTGATCAAGATGGTAAAGAGCGTCTTGGTGCTGGTAAGACCATGACGGATCAGGACCTTGGTGCGATGAACTATTACGTTCAGGGTGTCAGTTCTCGTCTTCCGAAGTCTTAAGTAACGTGTCAATGAGGCGATTGAGAGCGGGGAATCGGGCGTGACTACAGTAGATCTCAAAGAAGTGCAGCGCGCCCGTGATGAGGCGGACTGTGTATTGTCCGCCGCCGCGATTGATGCGGCAGTATCGCAGGTTGCGGCACAGGTCACCGAGCGACTCAGTCAGAAGAACCCGTTGATCTATTGCGTCATGAATGGTGGGTTGATGTTCTGTGGTCATCTCTTGCGGCATTTGGATTTCCCGCTTGAAGTGGCCTATCTGCACGCCACCCGATATGGCCATTCGTTAACGGGCACCTTTTTGGATTGGCGCGTTCGGCCAACACAAGACCTCCGGGGTCGCTCGGTGCTTGTGGTCGATGACATCCTTGATGAGGGGCAGACGCTAGAGGCAATCGTGGCGCACCTTCGGGAAGAAGGTGCTGCCGAGGCTCTGACGGCGGTGCTCGTCGATAAGCGTCATACGCGTAAGGTTCGGCCCGACATCCGGGCTGACTTCACGGGTGCAGAGGTTGAAGACCGGTATCTCTTTGGCTGCGGAATGGACTACAAGGGGTACTGGCGCAACCTGCCTGCTATCTATGCGCTGAAGGGTTCTTGACTTGGCTTCCAGTCAAACTGTCGAGTGACGTATTTAGGTACAACACCAAAAGTCTGGCAGACGAAATCCACAACCGTCGCATCGATTGGTGTCGTATCACTCCGGTTGAGATCGTTCTTGTGAACGCCGGATGTAATCAATAGGCTGTCGATATCTCGAGTTGCCGCCCCAGCGATGTCGTGTGGAATCGAGTCTCCGACTGCGAGAATTTTGTCTGGGGGAAGCTCAAAGTGCGCCAGTGCGGTGTCATAAATTGACTTTTGTGGTTTTCCGTGGATTCTTACTGTGCCGCCTGCCTCTTGATAGTAACGGGCGACTTGGCCGGGTGCTTCAACAATACTTCCATCAGGGCAGACTCGGTGAAAATCGGGATTCCCACAGACCATTGGGAGTTTCCGCTTTAGTGCCGCATCTAACACGGGCTTCCATGTGTCTAGGGAAAACTCAGGTGGTTCAGCGCTGAGCAAGAATAGCCAATCAGCTTTGGAAACGTCGTCTACCAGCGTCACACCTGGCCCCTCCGCGAGCCGACGATCGATTGGTCTCGATAGCGGTAGACAGCGACTGCCCAGTTGGCGATAAAACGGATCGGGACTTTTAAAAATAGCCTGTCGGGCGTCATCCCCCGCCGAAATTACTCGCTCAAATAAACAGCGGTCAATACCCATCCCCTGGAGAATTAGGGCGTTTTCTTCGCCAGACTTTGCGGTATTCGTGAGAAGCAGGACTCTCTTGCCCATCTTGGCAAGTGCTTGGAGTGTCGGAATCGCGAAAGGGTAGGGATTCACACCATCATGCAGAACACCCCATTGGTCGACGATAAGCGCACTATATGCGTCAGCAATTTCGGCAATAGAGCGAATGATGGTCGGCGATGCCATTGATGTCTAGGTAATACGCTCTCGTACCCACGCGGAGACAGCCTCACTAATCAGTACGATGATGCCAATAGCCACAAGCACCAGGAGTACCTGCTGCCATTGGAAAGAGTTAATTGATGCGTATAGGTAGAGTCCAATGCCCCCCGCACCGACAAAACCCAACACGCTTGACTCACGGATATTGATATCCCAGCGATAGATTGTTGTGCCGATAAGCACGGGCATGATCTGAGGGATAATCGCCACCCACCAGACCTGTAGAGTGGTCGCACCGGTAGCGCGCGCCGCCTCAATCTGACCCTCGTCGACCTCTTCGATTGCTTCTGCGATGAGTTTAGCGATGAACCCTACCGAACGAGCAGCCACGGCGAAGATTCCGGCAACGGCACCCGGACCAAAAATCGCAACGAATAAGAGCCCCCATACGACCGTATTGATTGATCGGGAACCCACTAAAATGGCGCGTCCGATTGCCCACGTGAATGTGTTGGCGGAAGTATTTCGTGCGGCAAGAAACGCAACTGGGACGGCAAGTGAGACCGCAATCATTGTCCCGAGCGTTGCGATATGAACGGTTTCGATCAGGGGGGCAATAATCGTTGGGGCATAAGACCAACGAGGAGGCCACATCCGCTCAGCGATGTCCATTGCCTGGACATGCGCATCCATCAGGAAGAGCCATTCGATATCCAGCTCAGAAATTGACCAGACTGCCGCTATCGCACATCCTACGAGCCATAGCCATTGAATCACTTTTTCCCTCGGTGTCTGCCGATCCCAGACTCTCGGGTAGTGCGAGGCACCCATGGATTTTGTCTGAGTCATCGGATTTTCCTTCTCGCCCAGTCGCTGAACCATTCGCCGAAAGCCACGAGAGCCGCAATCGTTAGCAGAATGGCGGCAGCAAAATCGAAGTCATACCGGGAAAACGATGCTGACAGCGTTGTTCCAATTCCACCTGCACCCACGATGCCTACAACGGTTGAGTGACGGAGGTTGGAGTCGAGTCGATAAATAAACACACCAAGTGTCTTCACAATCACTTGGGGGACTACAGCATGGGCGACGACCTGAAAAAAGCTACCTCCGGTGGCACGGATGGCTTCAAGTGGTCCAGGACGAATGTTTTCGATATCTTCTGCCAGCATTTTTCCTAGAAATATGGCTGAGCCGAAAGTAAGCGTAAGAAGTCCCGCAATTGGACCGAATCCAAAGAGCTTTACGAAAAATATCGCAATCAGAACCTCGTGAAATGTTCTGCCAACAACGATAATTCCTCTGGCTAGCGTGTAAATGAGTCGAGGTGCAAGATTTCGGGCGGCGCAAAGTCCGAGGGGAATCGCCAGCAACATCCCCAGCAGACTGGATGCGATTGCCATTTGAATGCTCTCGATCATGCCCCGAATGAGAATATCCCATTTGTCGCCGACTTCTGGCGGAACCATTCGAGCAAATATATCGAGTGCGCGTGGAAACCCTCGAAGAATACGATCCCAGTCGACCTTGAGTGAACCAATTGCAAAGACTAGGTAGGCAGCAACGACTAGCCAAAAGACAAGACGTCGTTGTGGACTCCCGAAAATACTGGGTGCCCGCCAGCTATTGGGGGTCTGTGTCGCCACTGGAGTCATGCGGCGATGCTATCTTTCTCGTCTGTATTCTCGGAGTCTGGCGATGAAAGCGTCCAGTCCTCTTCTCCGTAAATCATCGTCAGTGCTGCGTCATCAAGGCTAGATGGAGGCCCATCAAAGACGAGAGCGCCCGCCTTGAACGCAATGATGCGATCTGAGAAAGATTTAGCGAGTGCAACGTCATGGATGTTGACCAACGCCGGCGTGTCTCGTTCAGAGGCAAGCTCGCGAATGAGTCGCATGATCTGGCGAGAGGTCTTTGGATCAAGGCTTGCAGTTGGTTCGTCAACCAAAAGTAACTCCGGTCGCTGCATCAGTGCCCGAGCAATCCCGACACGCTGTCGCTGGCCGCCGGACAGGGCGTCCGCTCGTTGATTGTGGTAGCCCGAGAGGCCGACCCGATCCAGCAGCTCAAACGCTGCTTGAATGTCATCGGGGGGAAACCGATACCGAAGCGATGCGAATAGTCCAACGTAGCCCAGACGACCACAAAGCACATTCTGCATGACCGAGAGTCGCTCAACCAGATTGAACTCTTGGAAGATCATTCCGATCCGGCGTCGTACCTTCCGCAAAGCATTGCCATCAAGAGACGTAAGCTCAAGGTCGCCAAGCTTGACCGATCCATTGGAGGGTTCAACTAGTCGATTAATACAGCGTATAAAGGTGCTCTTTCCTGCCCCTGATGATCCGATGACGGCGACGACCTGTGGTTTGTCGATCAATAGGTCAACCCCCAGCAAGGCCCGTTGCCCCGTGGGGTAAGTTTTTTCCAATCCTTTAGTTTCAAGAATTGCCATAACGGATCCAATACTTGACTTGAGAAGTTGTCACTCTTCGCACAGGGTCACTTCTCATTGAGTTTTGAGAGTGCATCTGTCGTGTATTTGACACCGGTTGACTCTTGAATACGACGAACAGTGGCCCAATCATCTTTGTAGCTAATTGGCACGAAGCCTTTTGAATCTTTAAATTCCTTTGCGAGCTTAGAGTTTTTGAAGTCGAAGGTAATGAATGCTTCGATAATCTTCTTTTTTAACTCTGGAGAGAGATCATGCGCCACCCCAAAGGCTGTGCGTGGAAAGGGCTTTGACTCATAGACGACTCGAATATCTTCCGCCTTAAAGACGCCACGGCTTCGCATTCTGTCGACTACATTGTTGGCCACCGGGGCAGCGTCATAGTCCTTATTGACTACCCCCATAATGGAATTGTCATGCTTTCCAGAGTAGACAACCTCGTAGTCAACTCCAGGTTTAATCCCAAGATCAGAGAAGAGAACACGAGGAGCAGTATCACCTGAGTTCGATGAGGGTGAGACATGCGCTACCCGCTTTCCTTTGAGATCTTTCAAGCTTTTGATCGCACTATCACGATGGGTGATGAGCTGAAGGGTGTACCCCGTAGTGCCGTCGTCTTTTTGCATCGCGACGAGAGGGACAAATCCCCCGAGGTTAACTGCGTATGGTGTGGGACCCGTGGCGACCCCTGTGATATGCAGACGACCTGATCGGATAGCCTCAACTTGCGCAGCGTAGGACTCGGCGGCATACCAACGAACGCGTTTTCCGGTTACCTTTGCCAAATGTGCAGTGAAATCGGAGAAGCTATTCTCGTAGACAGCGGGATCTTCGACCGGTGTATAGGAGAAGACAAGCGTTGCGGGATCTTTCTGTAGCTTTTTGTCGGTGGGGGTATCGGCAACGAGATCTTTGTCGGCGTCACAGTAACGTGCATCGAGGTTTCCCCGATGCGGACATTTCTGTTGGGCTGAGACCGTTTGACTGGCAAGCAACAAAGTAGCGGCAATTAAGAACCAGCGGTGAATTGGCGTGGACAGAGGTGATGTGCCTGTTCGGTTCATGAGTGTCTCCTTTGTGAATTTTTTGTGACAGCTAGTTTAGTCGATGCGATTCGTCATGGGGTGTTCACACCAAAGTCAGCAAAAACCCTAGGTTGTTGTCAGTGGGTGAAACCAGACTTGATGGCTTACCCAGCGATGTTTGTCAATTAAACGGTGCAGTGCGAATCCTGGAAGTTCATCGTCTGGGTTACCTTTGAATTCACGGGAGTGATCGACTGCATATGGATGCGCAGTGCTTGGCGCAGAGACTACTGGGCTGTGCGTGATCCACCCAGAAACTGCGCGATGAAGGTGACCACAAATCACGAGTCGAATATTCGCTCTTGGCTTCAGCACTGACTCGAGTGCATGTGAGTTGAGGAGGCCAATGCCATCAAATCGTTCGTTCCCGGTCTTAAATGGCGGATGGTGCACTGCAAGAAGAATTTCCTCATCGGCGAACGTATCTAAGGCCTGCTCTAACCAGGCCAGTCTTGTCGCGCACAGAAACCCCGCATCTTGTCCTTGTTCCACGCTGTCGAGTGCAATGAGTCGATGTCCCGGGCATAGTGGGACTGAAAATTGAATCCAATCAACCTGTCGCATCGTTGATGCATCGAGAGCACCATGGGTGTTTGATAGAAAGTGTGCTCGGTGATCGTGATTTCCCAGAAGGAGATACACCGGCATTCGACGCCGAAGGGGTTGAATCAAACGTTCAAACGTCTGGTATTCGGTGGGGTCACCGCGATCGACTAGGTCGCCTGTAAACACAGCAGCGTTGACACCTATGCGAAGGGTGAATAGCCTTTCTATTGCAGTTAGGAGTCTTTGGTTGCTATCAATACCATTTTTTAGACGCGTTCCATCAGCTGTGATGTGAGGATCGGTAAAATGAGCGAGGACAAAGTCTGACATGTCGAGACCTTACATCAAAATGAGTCATAAAAAACTAGCGGAAATTACTAAGCGTATCTCTGAGCGAAGCCAACTTACGCGTATGGCTTACTTAGAAATGCTGGCAGCATCGAAGGGTCAGCGACCTGATCGATCGACAATGGGCTGCGCTAATTTGGCACATGCGTACGCCGGACTCTCACCGTCAGAAAAACTTCGTATTGCATCGGTTCCCCCGGAGAATATTGCTGTTGTTACTGCGTATAACGACATGCTCTCCGCACACAAACCTTATGAGCACTACCCGGCAATTATTCGTCGTGAGGCAGCCCGGCTTGGGGTGACCGCACAGGTAGCAGGGGGCGTTCCTGCAATGTGTGATGGTGTAACTCAGGGCTACGAAGGGATGGAACTATCGTTATTTTCGCGTGATGTGATCGCTTTGTCGACCGCGGTTGCGCTCTCTCATAATGTATACGATGGTGGTCTGCTGTTAGGGGTCTGCGACAAGATTGTTCCAGGCCTGCTGATTGGCGCTTTACAGTTTGGGCACCTCCCGTTTTGTTTCGTACCCGCTGGACCCATGCCCTCTGGCTTATCGAACTCTGAGAAAAGTCGAGTTCGCCAGCAGTACGCCCAGGGATTAGTCAATCGTGAGGCGTTACTTGAGGCTGAACGTGCGGCATACCATGGCGAGGGCACCTGCACGTTCTACGGAACGGCGAATTCCAATCAGCTGTTACTCGAATTTATGGGGTTACAACTCTCGGGTTCGTCATTTGTGCCGCCAGGCACTGCACTGCGCGATGCGCTGACAGCAAAGGCTGTTGAACAGCTCGTGTCTGTGATTCGTGAGAAGCGCTCTGAGGGAACGATTGGCTATGTGGTTAATGAGAAGACAGTTGTTAACGCGGCCGTCGGTCTTTTGGCCAGTGGCGGTTCGACCAACCATACGATTCATCTGGTTGCGATTGCTAGATCTGCGGGCATCCTTTTGACTTGGGATGATTTTTCGGCACTCTCCGAGATCGTGCCCCTCATTGCGAAGGTCTACCCGAACGGCAATGCAGACATCAATCATTTTCATGCTGCGGGTGGGACGCCATTTATGATGCGCAGTCTGCTCCAGCAAGGCCTACTGCATGATGATGTTGAGACAATCTTAGGTCCTGGGTTGACTGATTTCTGCCGTGAGCCTTCATTGAACGGTACGCACCTTCAGTGGCGTCAGCCGCCTTCGGTCTCTGCTGAGCCGAGCGTATTGCGCGATGCATTCGATCCTTTTGAGTCAACGGGGGGGATTCGTTGTTTATCAGGAAACTTAGGTACCGCAGTGTCGAAAGTGTCGGCTGTTGATCCATCTGCCTATCGTGTAGTGGCGCCAGCGGTGGTGGTGGAGTCTCAGCGGGCGCTACAAGATTTGTTTGATGCCGGGCGACTTGAGCGTGATTTCGTTGCCGTGGTGCGGTTTCAAGGGCCAAAGGCGAACGGGATGCCAGAGTTGCACAAACTGACCACGATATTGTCGGTACTTCAAGATCGGGGTCATCGCGTTGCCCTAGTGACTGACGGACGAATGTCTGGTGCATCGGGCAAGATTCCTGCAGCCATTCATGTCACGCCTGAGGCTCAGGATCAGGGGCCAATTTCTAAAATTATTGATGGGGACCTTATTGAACTTGATCTCTCGGTCGGCGTGCTGCGTATCGTAGACGAGTCGCATGGTTGGTCTGATCGACCCACAGCAAACGCACCTGCACAGGCGTCGACCTTTGGTCGAGGGCTATTTGGACTCTTCCGAGATCAGGTCTCGGGAGCGGATTCAGGAGCGACGCCATTTGGGCTGCCGTGCGATTCGAATCGCTAACCGACACTGCAAACGCTCATGATCTCCAGTCATTCATTTCCCCGTTTCACATCAAGGGTCATTCCCGTAGTTGCATTAGATTCCCCGGACCAGGCCCTTCCCCTTGGACAGTCGTTATTGGAAGGGGGTATCGATGTGATCGAGGTGACGCTGCGTACGTCTGCAGGACTCCCCGCGATCTCTTTGCTGAGACATAAATTCCCTGAGATCGTTGTCACGGCAGGGTCAATCATCTCCCCACAGGATCTTGATGCGTCGCGTAATGCAGGTGCAGTAGCCGCCTTTTCCCCGGGGGGCACGGCAGATCTCTTGGCGGCAGGCGCTGCGTCTACGATACCGCTCATCCCAGGCATTGCGACTCCCTCAGAGTTGATGCAGGCGATGACCTACGGCTATCAATTGGTGAAGTTTTTCCCCGCTGAGACGTGCGGAGGCCTGGGGGCACTGAATGCCTTTACTGGGCCGTTTGCAGGCATGCGTTTTTGTCCAACTGGGGGGATTAATCGCTTAAATCTGGCTGACTATCTTCGACACCCGGGCGTCGCATTCGTGGGTGGCACCTGGATCGCACCCTTAAGCCTGGTGCGAGATCAGCGCTGGGAGGAAATTACTCGGCTTGCGAGAGAGGCTACAGAGATCGTCCGCAGCGTAGAAGAGACCCGTTGAGTTTTTAGACGACCTCTTTGGCCCAGGCCGTCACGGACTCGGAGAGTTTTCGCATCAGCCGTTCTGTTCGCTCGGTTGTTTTCACGATTCGACGCCGGGTATCCGTGGGATCGACTTTGACGCTGATAAGACTGTGCTCTTCTAAGATCGCTA
>JACCDW011462099.1_pt1 | contig 14321 bp, 27 predicted proteins | sample 7449781 | NCBI WGS metagenome assembly JACCDW01 (sample SAMN15323449, study PRJNA562643) | freshwater metagenome | isolation source: river surface water | place: USA:Blue River Watershed | collected 2017-08-18
ACGTTGGGATCAATCAACTGGGGTGCTTTCCGTAATCCGGAAGACATGCGTCGCGCTTGTCGTATTCTTCAGCGTAGCCTTTGCAATATATTGGACTACCAAGACTTTTTATCAATACAATCTAAACTCAGTAACGATGAAATACAACCACTAGGTATTGGTGTTACTAATCTAGCCTACTGGCATGCCAAGCGTGGACACAAGTATGGGGAGAAAGATGCACTAGCTGAAGTTAAAACTTGGATGGAGCATCAGGCATATTACTTGACTGAAGCCACTGTTGAGCTTGCCAAAGAACGTGGCGCATGTACACACAGTTCTAAGACACGTTATGGACAAGGAATTTTTCCTTGGGAGTTACGTGCTAAAGGAGTTAATGATCTTACCGACTTTGCACCGGAACTTGATTGGGAAACTCTACGTAAGGAGATGAAACAACATGGTGTACGAAATGCTACTCTTATGGCTATTGCTCCAGTTGAGTCTAGTAGTGTTGTTATTAATAGCACTAATGGAATAGAAATGCCAATGAGCCTAATCACTACTAAAGAATCAAAAGCTGGTTCTTTTACTCAAGTGGCTCCAGATTTTCAAAAATTAAAAAACAAATATCAATTAATGTGGGAACAAACAGACTGTGTTGGTTATATTAAAACAGCCGCAGTTTTGGCAGCGTATGTTGATCAAAGTATTAGTACTAATACTTTTTACAATCCTGCACACTTTCCTGATAGAAAAGTTCCTACTACATTGATAGCTAAAAATTTAATGTTGGCACACTATTGGGGATTAAAAACTTTTTATTATAGTCTTATCAATAAGGCTGGATCCAAAGTTGATTCATCTAATAAAACAATGGAAACTGAAAATACAGCACATCAGATATCTTTAATGAACGGTTACCATGAAGAAGAATTAGAAGACTGCGAGGCTTGTAAACTATAATGGACGCTTACGATCTACATCAAGAGATTTTCAAAGCATGGCAGCAATTGGCGCATCAGCCAAATGCTGGAACTATTAAAAAAGCATGGCTTGAAACTCCAGTTTATGTTGAAGGTCGTAAAATAATTGGTATTAAAATAATTGACGGAAGAATTGAATTAGAGACAAAATGAGCAGACAACAATATAACCTAAATACAAAGACAGACTATTTACAGCGTAAGATGTTTTTAGACCCAGCGGGGCCTGTGACTATCCAACGTTTTGAAGAAGTCAAATATAAAAAAATCGCAGACTTTGAAACAACTGCACGTGGTTTCTTTTGGGTCCCAGAAGAAATTAGTCTAAGCAAAGATGCAAATGATTTTAAGGACTCATCAGATGCAGTTAAACATATCTTCACTAGCAACCTGCTTAGGCAAACTGCTCTTGACAGTCTGCAAGGTCGCGGCCCAAGTCAAATCTTTACTCCGGTCGTGAGTCTTCCAGAACTAGAAGCATTGGTCTATAACTGGACATTCTTTGAGACTAATATTCATAGTCGCAGTTACAGTCACATCATTCGCAACATTTATAATGTACCTAAGGAAGTGTTTAACACTATACATGATACTAAAGAAATTGTAGAGATGGCTAGTAGCGTGGGAAAATATTATGATGACTTACATGTAATCAATTGTCGTAAAGAAGCCGGTGAAAAGATCGAAGAAGAAATTCATATTAAAGCAATCTATCTAGCTTTACATGCCAGCTACGCATTAGAAGCCTTCCGATTTATGGTGTCTTTTGCCACAAGCCTCGCAATGGTAGAGAATAAGATCTTTATCGGTAACGGCAACATTATCAGTTTGATTCTACAAGACGAACTGCTACACAAAGGTTGGACTGCTTGGATTATCAATCAAGTAGTTAAAGAAGATCCAAGATTCTCTCGAGCCGCACAAGAGTGTCAAACAGAAGTAATTCAAATTTACAAAGATGTTATTGCTGAAGAAAAAGCCTGGGCTGATTATTTGTTTATGAAAGGACCAGTTATTGGTCTAAATGCCAACATCCTTAAAGACTTTGTTGATTACACTGCGATGGATGGACTAAAACAAATTGGTATCAAATATTGGGATACAGCGCCAAAGACCACACCAATACCTTGGTTTAACAAACACAGTGATACCAGTAAAAAACAAACAGCACTGCAAGAAAATGAAAGTACTAATTATGTAATCGGTGTGATGAGTGAAAATATCGATTATGATCTATTACCGGAACTATGATTCATTTTCTTATCTAAAAAGTATATAGGATAATAATTATGGTTAAGTCAGCTGATTTTTTAAAAATGTATGAATTTACTGTCAGAGTAAAACAGTCTGCAGGTAATATCATTCAAATAAAAACCACAGTACAGGCAAGCTCAAGTGCTATGGCAAAAAAATTAGCTGAAGCACAATTCGGTAAAGGATCAATTATTGGGACTCCCAGGGAAATAAAATAAAATGGCAAAGATGAATGAAGAAGTATTAGTAATTAAAATTACAACATTGTTACCAGACAATTCAGATATGACTCCTATTATGGGTGAGGACAATATCACTGCATTAAGACAAGTGATAGAACAATTAGCAGGTGACAATCGTACATTAGTTGAAATTGAAAGAGCATAATATGAAAGCAATAGTTTGGAGTAAAGAGCAATGTCCTTACTGCGATCAAGCAAAGGCGTTGTTAACACAAAAAGGTATCGAATTTGAAGAGCGAAAGATTGGAAGCGGTTGGACTAGAGAAGATCTTTTAGAAGCTGTTCCCACAGCTCGTACTGTTCCTCAGATCTTCTTAAATGAACAACTTGTTGGAGGATTCCAAGAGTTGCGTAAACATTTACAGGGATCTGGAGCAATTAATGGATAAAGATCCCTACGATTATAACACTATTGATTTAGGTGGTTATGATTCTAATTACGATATCACGTATGACAGCAATGATATAATGAACGGAATTGGTACTATAACTATATCTGGAGCTGGTGCTTCTGGAACTTCCACTCTTACTACAGGATCATATGTGTTGGGTGGTTCAAATGGTGCCGGATATACTATAGCAACACCTAATCCCTATGGCAACATTTCTTGGGCAAACGCTTCGTCAACAAATTCTTCATCGATACATGTTAACGGCGATGCAGAATTCGAAGGTGATATTAAAGTAAAAGGCAAGAGTCTAAACGAATGGATGGAGACGATGGAAAAGCGTTTAGCAATACTAGTTCCAGATCCAAAAAAATTGGAAAAATTTGAGGCTTTACAAAAAGCATACAAACATTACAAAATGCTTGAAGCTCTATGTGAGATCGAAGATGAAAAGCCAGAAAACTGAAATTAATAAATTTTTAGAACATCATTCAATAAGAGTTTTAGACACTAATAAACGTGCCTATAGAAAAACTAGAATGAATTATGATCTGTTTCAACATCCAGATAATTTGAATGTAGTTGATTCTGTACACCCATCCGTGAGATTCGAAACTGAGCCGTTATACACAGTAGAAATTTCCGAAAGTGAATTGGATCGTATTGCACGGTTTGAACAACAAGTCTTTAATAATCTAGAAGAAAACGGTCATTATAATTTGTTTGAAGTTTTGATGAAACAAAAAGAAGAAGAACGAAATCTTATCAACTCTTTCCCCGCAGTTAAAAAGGCCTATGAGCAGTATAGTTTGATGCTTAATTTGGCAAAAAATCATCAACTGTGATATTGACTTATCGTTAAATTTTTTATATTATATTAATATCTGTCATTAAAGGAGAAATGTAATGTATGATACTCTGATATATCGATCAGCAAGTGATATCAACAGCGCAATGATACGTGTTTACAATAACATGTTTGTCGCTGTTTTGATTAGTATGGTAACTAGTCTAGTAGTAAGTTCATCACCCGCATTGATGACTTTCTTTTTCACAGGCATTATGAAATGGGTTACAATTTTTGCCCCATTGGCGGCAGTTTTAGTTTTAGGATTTAAACTTCAGTCAATGACAAAATCACAGGCAAAAACGGCCTTGTATGCTTTTTCAGCATTGATGGGTTTGAGCTTTGCCACAATTTTTGTTGTTTATACAATAGGCAGTATTGTCAGTGCGTTCATGGGTGCGGCAATACTTTTTGGTACAATGAGCTTGTATGGTTATTTTACTAAGAAAAGTTTAGAAAGTTGGGGTAGCTTCTTGTTTGTGGGACTAATAGCTATCGTTATTGCCAGCATTGTCAATGTTTTTATTGGCAGCGCAGTAACAACTATGGTAATATCAGCAATGGCTATTATTATTTTTCTAGGGCTAACAGCATATGATACACAGCGTATTAGGGAAATGGTAAGTTTAGAAAATTCAGAAGGATCCACTGAAGTTATGGGAGCTCTAAGTCTTTATCTTAACTTTATCAATATCTTTCTTAGTTTGCTACAGCTTTTTGGCAATAGAAACGATTGAGGAAAGGGAGCGCAGGCTCCCATTATATAATGGAAATTAAAAAGCAATATGAGATTAACGATGATGTTTGGATACACATCGGAACAGGTAAGTTGCACAAAGGAAAAGTAGTTGAATATTTTGACCTAGGCCATATTGGTAGAAGTCGTGATATTGAATATTATGTTATTGAACTACCAACTTCAATTGAGCCAATTTTAGAAGTTCGTACTTGGGAAGAAATCAGTCAAGATGCCAAAGGTCCTTTGGCATGCTATCGCAATTTGAAAGAAAACGCTGAGACTTTTAAAAAATTAGGCAAGTTAGGCATTGAGATGCCAATTAAACAAGATATCCTAAGCGAAGTCTTTGATGACTGTCAAGATGAAGATCCAACTCCAGAACAGGTCAACGCCGCACTGGATAGATCCATTAAATCTAGAAATGATAATTTTGTTTCAACTTTGTCAAACGCACCTAAGAAAAGAGTTTATAGGAAGAAAAATGAAAGACGCTCTAGACCAAAAACTGTGTGAAAAATATCCTTTGATCTTTAAGGATCGTCACGGGAATATGAAAGAGACTCTAATGTGTTGGGGCTTTGAATGTGGCGATGGTTGGTATCAGATATTAGATAGTCTCTGCGGCAATATACAAAGTTACATTGATTGGAACAACAAGAGTGCTGAGGCTGGTTATAAAGACTTTCAACCAATTCAACAGGTTGTGGCTGTACAGATAAAAGAAAAATTTGGCGGACTTCGCTTTTATTATGAAGGTGGCGATAGGCACATTGCTGGTATGGTGCGTATGGCAGAAAGCTGGGCCGCAGTTACTTGCGAAGAATGTGGAGCTCCTGGAGAGATGCGCCCGGGAGGTTGGATCAAGACACTGTGTGATACACATAAAAAGGAAAGAGATGAGAGATACAACCGACGAAGCCTACAGGAAGTATGAAAAAGTCACTCAGGTAATGCTGGAAGACCATCGTCCATTGGAAGTGGCAGCAGTGATGATGACACAGGCATTAAGTATATACAAGACTATGCTGTCCGAAGAAGACTATGACAGAATGGTATTGAGCATAGTGACAAATAAAGACAAAATAAAAAAATTAGCGTAACTATGAATCTTGTACCAGAACACGAGTATCACGGTGTGGTGATAGATTTCATGCCTAAAACTATTTTTGATTGGATGGAAACTAGATTTGGAAAAAACTCTGATAGATGGTTTTTAAAATCGAGCTTTGGATCTACTACTGTTTATTTTAAAGATCAACGTGATCATACATTGTTTTTATTAACATGGGGTCATAGTGAGTAGAGCATTTGCAGATCAAACAAAAGGTTATTTAGGCGAAGAACCTAAAAAATTAACATATGATTATATGGTAATAGAAGACAGAGTTCATAAAATACACAAAGTCATTGTTCATAGATTTACTATGGGAGATGTCGAAGATCCAATACTGTATGCCGCAGAACCACTTATACAATGGCAAAACAGCGAACAAGGTCAGTGGGTAATGGAACATGCTGTTGAAACTCCTGAGTGGAATAGATATGCAGACACTTTGAATTGGGGTCACAGTTTTTATATCACAGCAAAATTAAAAGCAAAAGATTATTCTTTCTTTTTACTAAAGTGGGGAGAAGGCGGCACTCTAAAATGAATAGGAAAGTAAACGCAATAGTAGCAGTTGATGATCATTGGGGGATTGGCAAAGATGGTACTATGCCGTGGCCATATCTATCAGACGATCTAGCACGATTTAAGAAACTTACTGACAATTCTATGATAGTCATGGGCAAGAATACATGGCTAAGTTTGCCTAAACGTCCTTTGCCAAACAGAGACAATATCGTTGTCAGTAGAACACTTGATGATAATTTCGTTATCAAGGTTCATGGGGATTCAAAAGCGATAATTACTAAGTTAAAACAGGCAACAGAATCAGATATTTGGATTATCGGCGGAGCCGAAATATATCGTCAATTTTTACCATTTTGTAATAGCGTATATATTACCAAAATATATGGAGATTACGACTGTGACACCAAATTTCCTGAAGCTGTGCTAACACGTTATTTTTCACTAGATTACATAGAAGATAGTATAGTGGACAATGATGTAGAAATACATTACGAAATATGGGAAAAACATGACTCTTTTAATTAAAAAGCCAGCAAAAACTGGTGATATTGTGACTATTAAACTAACTACTGCCGAAGAAATTATTGCTAGGCTGGAAAAGGACGAAACAAATTCTGTGGAACTTTATCGACCACTGACTTTGACATATGGTCCTCAGGGAGTGGGAATGACACCTTGGATGATAACAGCTGAAGCAGATGCGTATATCACTATCGAAAAGCGGTTAATAATGGCTATGACGCCTACTATGAAACAGGCCGCAGATCAATATATTCAAGGAACTACTGGTATAAAAACAGTGCCCAATCTATAATAAATATCCAAAAGAGGATATTTAGATGGCAACAATTCCACGTGTCAACACGTTTGTTATTACACTTCCGACATATACTGGTGTAGGAAATTTAGGAGCACCAGTAACATCTCTTCCAAATATTCCGGGAGGCACATTAACAATCGCTATCCCAGATAACGCATTGGAATTTTATGCAATTGGACTGACTTTAGCAGGAATAGCATCTTCAGTTGTGAGTTTGGCAACATCTATTCAAACTATTTTTGAACCAACTGGTGGTCTTAGAGTAAAAGATGCATTGGACCCATATCAATATCAAATCGTAACTCAGGCATTAACTGCATCAGGAATACCAACACCAGCTGCACCTCCAACGGAAGTCACTACACCCAATCCTTTAGGTGGGGCGATGTCAGCGGCTGGCGCATTAGCAGGTCTGGCAGGCACTGCCAGTTCATTGACCGGTACATCGTTTATATCAGCATTTATTCCTGGAACAGTCACTACTGGTATTGTAACAGAAGTTGGCGATACTCCTTTAACAGGATTCCCAGATTATTCTCCAGCACTTACTTTGATCAATGCTAGTTTGGGAGTTATCAGCACAGCGATTGGACAGGTAGCTACTATTGTTAATGCTTCAGTAGATGTGCCTAGCAGAGCATTAGTATTAAAAAGTGTATTAGGAGCTTTTGCCGGAGCATTGAACTCACAAGCAATTACCACAGCAGGAAGAGTTCCACCAGTACCACCTGTGGGATTATAATATGGCAGCACCAATAGCAAGAATTGGAGATGTAGTAGGTGGCGGAGTTATTGTATCCGGAATGCTGACTGTAACAGCAGGTGGTGTGCCAGTGGCACGAATTGGTGATGCTGTTAGTCCTCACGGACCTGGTATCCACGGTGCTACTGTTATTGCTTCAGGAAGTTTAACAGTACTTGCCGGTGGAATACCAGTTGCAAGAATAGGCGATACTGCTAGTTGCGGTGATGTGATTGCTACAGGCGCACTTACAGTAATCGCTGGACCTTAATTACCAAAGATCTTTTACGTCTGGTTTGAACTCGTTAAGTGGCTTAGGTAGTTTACCTTTGAATCCACTCTTCTTCAATTGATAAATTAAAAATGTAGTTCCAAATGTATCTTGATGTGTGCCAGTACTGGTCATCAATTCATATTTTGGAAGGTTTTCATTTTTCTGTGACAACTGTTCAAAAATTTCTTTTCGTTCTTTTTCAGTATCAGGAATTTTAAACTTAACATTATGCACAGCTTGATACCAATTATGATATGCAGTGCGCAGTTTCTTCCAAAACTTATTAAGTGTTTTGGTGCTAGTAAATTCACATTCAAAAGTTTCCCACATGATGTCAGTAATTTTGTCAATCATTTTATCATTTAGTATGATACCATCTGAATCAAATGCTCTGATCAAATTAAAGAACATGATTACTTCTTTGTTTTCTACCCTACGATCTTCGTAAGTTTTACGACGCTTCCAATACTTGCAGAAGTATTCGACATGCTTGACAGGAACACCGTCGTCAGTGAAGTCCACTACTTGCGTTATGGCACCTGGTTCACTGGAATCTCCATATTCCTTACTGGTCAAAAACAAGCCTGCATCTTCGAGCAATAGTTGTTTTTCGTTGGCACGTACCCAATCCAGACGAGTCGAGCCATCGAGCCGGACCCCAAAAACCATGTTACCAAAAAATGCCAGTGGGCTCAAAGGTTCCTTACCTTCACCGTTGAGAACGATAAAATTCTCACGGATCTCAGCCTTATTGTGTGTGTCGTAAATTACGACTGGCACATCAATAGAACTTGCACTCTGTTCGTAAATCATCACGTAGATGATATACAACACGATGCTGGTATGTTGGCCGTCCCAAGCAATCATTTTACCAGGCAATGAAGGGTCTTCATAGACACTGATTCCCATGATCTTTGTCTGTTTAAAATTCTTTAGAATTTTGATTACGTGTTGCCACTGCAACGGACGATTCATCGTGTCGTCAATTCGAAGATCTGCCAGCTTGCATTTTGCCGCACGAGCAAGACGAATCTTATCATGTGTCAAGTTAGGATTATTTTTCTTAAACTCTTTGATGGCCATTTCGAGTTCATCAGAAGCTGTGTCAACACGAGCGCAATAATCTTGTATTCGTTGTTTAACTGAAACAAATTTACTGGCTGTCTGCGAAAAACGGCTGTTGACAAATTGTGCTCTTGTCATTGGCTTTTGAATGAGTGTGACAGAGTTAACCATTTTAACCTTTCAATGTACGTTCGTTGTCTTTAAAAGTTTCGTCGTTTGCTAGAGGTTGTAACAGATGAATCAATGCTCCTTCTACTGCACTGCGTTCAGTTTGCTTATGTAAAATAATGTAGTTAAGTGTCCAATCTTTTGGACTTATCTCTACATTTTCACGTAACCAACGCCAGCCATCAGTGTCAGTAGTTCCTGCTTTGAGCTCATTATGAGCTTTTTGCCAATGTTTGGATTGGCGAACTTTGATCTGCCCTTTGCCCACATAAATGACACGATCTCCCTCGCTCAAAATATAGATACCATTATGGCGACTAGGCACATCTGCGTAATGTTTAAATGGTTTGGTTACGATATTGGCTTTGAGATCAAAGAAGTCCAAAACTTTTTGGATTGTCTGCTCTACCATTTTGGGCCTTTCTACTAGTGTCTATAATGTATATTATAACACAGGTTTTATCAAAAGTCAATCTGGAATCTAACCAAAATATCTTTTATTTTATGCCCTTCTTTTTAGCAGTTTCGCGCATGCCTGACTGTATCATTTTTTTAAACATCAAAACCACACGCTGTTTTTCTTTTTCGCTGAGCAATTTAACCAACACAAGTTTATCATCGTAGCTCTTTGCATTGTCCAAAAAGTCCGTAGGAACTGCCAGTTTAGGTTTCTTTTTCTTTAGTTCTTTTTTAGCGTTTTCTAACGCTTTCTTTGCGTCATCGTCCATCGTCTATCTCACAGTCTACCCACTTTAAATTGTTGTAATGTTCATAAGGCCACTGACCTTTGGGAATCAAACAACGTCCTAATTCAGGATTGTTTTCAATCCTAATTTGTACAATCGCCCATATCAACCATATAAAGTACAATATGGCCATACTGGACAAACTCCAACACATGATTTTAAATTGCAATTTTTTTCTACGACGTCTTGCTTTTTTCTCTTTTTCTGCATTAGCTCGCATTTCTAAAGCAATAGCACCTGCTTGCTCTTTACCCACCTTCTTCATCATTTCTTCGACGTCAGTCCATAATGCACCTAGTTCTGGTGGACTCTGATAAACCATGAGTTCACGCAGTTCTGCGCTCATGTGTTCTAATTGTTTTTTAAGTAATACACGTTGTAGGGCACGTTTGCCTAGGCTGTCTTCTCCGTGGTAAACTTCTGTTTTGCTACGACGTTCTTCCTCTTCAAATACAGCGAAGCATTTGTAATAGTTGTCGAAGTATGCCCCTAATTGTTGTCCAATTTCTGTATAAACATTTGTGGTATCACCGCTTTGTTTGTTTAACTCAATTACTCGATTTTTTTCTTGTATGTACTGATTTTTCTCAGCGATGGTAGGGGGATTATTGGGCGGATGTTTTTTATTGAATTGGTCGTCCAGGTCCTTGAGGACTTCTTTGACGTCCCCGGCAGCACCTTTGATTTCTTTATATAGTTCACAACCCTTTTTAACAGCCTGCACAGCACCGTTAGCTAGGGCAAACAGGGTTAACGGATCCATTTTCGCTCCTGGTCCTACGACTATATTTACCCATAAAAAAAGGACCCGAAGGTCCTTTAACTATTTTTGGTTACAAGGCATAGTTGCCCCGGAAGTGCAGTTTCTTAGGCTGCTAGAGCGTAACGGCTTTCGTTAGCTGGAAGATCCCAGGTGAAAGTCATTACTTCTGCTTCTGTCGTAATTGCGTTTGCATTTACTAGTTTTATGCGATTAACGTTCGTCATCTAACGTGCTGTCCACTTGCCTACTCTTGACCCTGTCGAAACCTTGTCAGGCCCATCAGAAAGAAACTTAGCAATGACCAAAATGTCTAGCTCGGATAAATGCAACAATAGACTTGGCAGTCTGCATATACATTTCTCTAAGTTTTAGTTCTGTCTCGTTCATAAGTTTCCTTTTGGTGGACCTGGGCGGAATCGAACCGCCGTCCAGAACCCTTTTTGGGTCGCTTCATACAGCAATAAACTATAGTAGAACAACTATCATAACAACAACTACTATTGTGAATCCAACCATAAATCTTGCTAGATCGTCATTCATACTAATCCTTTTTGACAAAATCCGCAGGGCGTGTGTGACCTTTGTCTAGTCATTGCGTCTTTCACGGCAACAACTGATTATATCAGTTTACCCCTGCCAGACAATGTATTTAATCATCAGTCTTTAAATTGTTTTTAGACTTTTCTCGTCTTGGCTGGATCAATGATGCTAATTCGGCATTGATCATTGCTCTTTTGTATTCACTTTGCTTGATAGGGTCTACTATCGTAGCCATAATTCTTTTTGTCTGTTTTGACAACCTAAAACTAGCTGTTGCTCTCATCTTTGATCCTTTCTAAATTGATTACTTCTATCTTTGATTTTTTTAAAAACTCTATTCCATCATCGCTACGGTAATACTCTCCAAAATAAACACGTTTGATACCACTTTGATAGATTAATTTTGCGCACTCCATACACGGACTATGAGTGATAAAAATATCTGCACCTAGACCAGACTCGTTACTTCGAGCTAATTTTGCAATAGCGTTTGATTCTGCATGAAGGACTTCTGGTCTTGTTTTTAGACCAAGATTGATTACATTTTGTGGTTGACCATAAACTGCATCTGAAAATCCAATGTCTTGATATTCACAGTTATTGTCCCAACCACTTGGCATTCCATTGTAGCCAATACTGATAATTCTATCGTCTTTGACTACGATGGCTCCTACATGTAGTCTACGTGCATGACTTAAATCTGCAAACCTATATGCTGTATCCATATAGGCTTGTAGTAATTTTTCTTTCATTAGATTAGTTTTTCGTCCTGCAAAATCTTAACTACTTCTTCGTCAAGATCGATCTCAGTTCGAACATTTAGTTCTAGAACTTCGTCATTGATTTTTTGTTTTTGTTTTTTAAGATCTTTGATAAAGTCATTGATCTCACGAACTTGTGACTGTTCCATAACAGTAGTTTCCACAGTGTCATCACGACCGTACAAACTAGCACGACTTTCTTCTTTGCGGTTGCGGATTTTTTCCAGTTTGCCTTCAAGTACAGAAAACTCTGTACGCTCTTTGACATTCGCCATATCAGACAGTTGTGCCATACGTTTGTCAATGTAGGCGGCTTGTGTGAGTTTGGCATCAATGCCGCTAGTTGCGTTTGCGGCACCGACTAGGCCACGGATTTTGAACTGAACCATTAGTAGGTCAGAACGCTTTTTATCTGCAAGGAATAGTTCCTTGTTGGCATTGCTGACTTTATCAGCAACATTTTGAAATTCGTTGATTTCGATACTAGTTACAATTTTAACTGCTCGGATAGCTTCTACAATATTGTTTTGGATGGCATTGGCCTTACGTAGTGTGATTTTCATTTTGATCCTTTTAAATTTACTTTGTCTTTTTGTCTTTGAGTTTGTCTAAAATTCTTTTATCTACTTTATTTTCTAAAATATCTGATAGTGCCCTGTAAACTGGATTTGGGATGTTTTGTCTGCTCAGTTCTCTAGTACGAAGACTGGCTACTAAAATCATTTCGAATTTGTTTGGAATTTTTTCGCATAATTGTTCAGTACTAATTTCATGAGCTTTTTTCATAATCATCCTTTGTAAAACGGTCTAGTAGAAGGTCAAGTAATAGACCGGACAATTGACAAACGGGAATATGTATTATCCCTTGACAATGTACAATAGACAGGCTACAGAGGCCTGAATATTTCCGATCAGCAATTGACAGTCTAGTTAAAGATATTTGGGATCGGTTCACTCAAGCACGAACAGTTTTCAAGACTGTTTGCCAGAATTAGTCATGTAGCATGAAGCTACATAGCGTCTATCCTCGTCTACCCTCTACTTCGCCGGACAGTTCAGCTTTCGCTTACTGTCAAAAATTATTATACTACCTTAATAGAAAAATATCAAGTCTTTTTGGTTAAAATGTGATCAGCGATTCCTAAGTTCACAACTTCTGATGCTGTAAGATAGACATCAGAAGCATTTAACAATTTAGTTCTTACCTTAGGTGCTGTGAGATTTGAATTTTCGACAAGAAGATTTACCATTTTACTGTTCATCAAATCGCCGTCTTTGATAGATGCCTTGATATCATGATGTTTTCCAACGATGTTATCTGAATATTGATGACACATAAAACTGGTATTAGATCCAGCATATCTTAGTCCTTTTGTACCAGCTGAAAAAATTAAAAATCCTGCACTCATTACAGCTCCAATACCAATAGTTCTAATTGGATGCACACTGCTTTTCATCACATCGATCAATGCGAAAGCACTGTAAAGATCGCCGCCAGTGCTGTTTATATACAGTGTCAGCATTTTTTTATCAGGATTAAGATTTTCTGATATTAACCATTGGATTGCATTTTTGATGTTATCATCTTCTAAATCACCCATTAATAGATGGGTATTGTGACTGAGGAGACTGACTCCAACAAGTGTTTCTGCTTCTAAGCTAGTTTCTGAAAAGGGCCCTATTTTCATTTAATTTTTCTTATTTTGGTAGTATTTAGTAATCATTGTGGCTGGGAGGGTTCGAACCTCCAAAGCACCAACTAGGTTAGTGCCCGACCCAAAGCATCGCTTCCCAGCGAGCAAGGAGCTTTTCCGATTTGCTCACAGCCACATTGTAATTATACAAAATAACCGTACGAATGTCAAGATTTACTTTTTAAATGCTTCCATTGTAGCAAAAAGCTCTGCCCATTGTTTAGCAGGATTTTCTCCCTCGTTCAAATCATGTAGAGCAACAAGGGTTTTATTTGAATCTTCTGGAATTTTAAAGTAGATATTAGCATAGGTACAATCAAAACTGTCGTCTTCGTCGTGGCTATACCAAGAATGCTCTGACATCTCCTCAAAGACGTGTTCATAGTCTTCCCGATTGCCACCACCATTTCGAGTGTGAACAATGATATACCCATCTTCCATATAAACAGTACGAAAACGACCAAAATCTTCTTTGGTCTTGCCAAGAATTTTCAGTAGTTTATCAGAATCAGGGTTCATCCCAAAAATCATGTTATACATACTCATTCCCAATTCTCCTCTTTCTCTGGTGGCATCCAAATCTTTTTGTTGCCTAGTTCATCGTATTCGAACGGCACACCATTGATAGTGTGCGGTTCGTTTTCATCGTAGGTCCAACCTAAGACCTTCATCATCTTGTG
>JACCDW010736075.1_pt1 | contig 14314 bp, 4 predicted proteins | sample 7449781 | NCBI WGS metagenome assembly JACCDW01 (sample SAMN15323449, study PRJNA562643) | freshwater metagenome | isolation source: river surface water | place: USA:Blue River Watershed | collected 2017-08-18
CGTTGACTTCTACTTGAGCTATCGCCTGCGCCGCCGCCGCCTGAACCACCTTTTTGTCCCAAACCGTCATAGCCACCTGTGCCAGTGTTGTGATTAGCTCCAGCTCCGCCGCCTTTGGCTAATAATTGATCTGCGCCAGAACCAAACGTAGTGTCACCACCGTTAGTTGCTGCCGCTCCACTAGTTCCTCCAGAACCACCACCACCAATTGTATAGGAAATACTTGCTCCAGGAGTCACTGGGTAAGACGTACGATGGACAACGCCACCGCCACCACCACCGCCTCCAACTTGATATCCGCCACCGCCACCACCAGCTACACACAATATTTCAATACTAGTCACGCCTGCTGGAACTGTCCAAGTGCTTGTACCAACAGTTGTTAGTTGTACTACTGTAGCAGAAGAAAATATACTTGGTCGTTGTGCCGTAGTTCCAACTGGAAGTGATAAAAATCCAGTATCGCTAAATGTTGTAGTTCTTAAAATTGCCATTCTTATGCGTCCATTATAAGGTTATTGTAGTATTACTTCCAGTATAGCTGTAAGTAGTCACTGTACCATTTTTTGTTATTCTTGCGTAGCCATTGTTGCCTGCGTTACTTGGTGTGCCACCGTAGCCCAAACTTCCGCTAGGGGGATTTGGTGGAGTTCTCCATGCGCCAGTTAATGTGCCGCCACCAACAACTCTAGTAGGGTGTACGAACCCGCTGCCGCCACCTGCACCTGCCATAGTGTGTTGTTCGCTGTAGCCACCTGCGGAGCCTCCCCAGTATCCACCGCCACCACCACCGCCATATCCAGCACCCGCCGTACAACGCCCACCTTGCAGTGCGCCTTGTTGATCGCTTGAATTATTACAAGTTATACCATATCTATCTCTGCCACTTGATTCACCAGCAAATGTTTGTGTGCCGCCGCGACCACGCCATTCTTCTTTTGAATCATACGGACTATGACCGTCTCTGCCTTCAAGTCCACCTCCAGCACCACCCTGGTTACCTGTATTAGCTCGACTACTGCCTCCGCCGCCTCCGCCGCCTGCAATTAATATAGCGTTAGCTTGTGTAACTGATGTTAAAAATAAACCAGTATAGCCACCTCCAGCACTACCATAACGATTGTCGCCGCCACCAATTACTGCGCCACCACCTGGAAACGTAGTACTGGTTCCGCCCAATGCGCCGCCGCCACCAACTTGTAAGATTAAAGAAGACCCAACGGTCACGACTTCGGTATTAATCCAACCCCATGTGTATCCACCAGCACCGCCATCAGCTCCATAGCTCCACCCACCAGGTCTGCCACCGCCGCCTCCGCCGCCCCAAAGCTCAACAAACATGCCACCACTATCAATACTAGTTGGCCAAACGTCAATCAGTCTAGCACCGTTTTCAATGTCATACCAACCATTGTTCATGTATACTTCAGTAACACCTAACGAAGTATTAAATCTCATTGCGCCGTTTGGTGGGCGCAATGGACGTTGTGCTGTGGTACCAGACGGCAGAGTTAACGTGCCGTTGGTTCCGCTAAAGGATGTGTTTTTTAATATGGCCATAGTATATTACTTACCGTTTCTTAGTTCATCAATTTCTGCTTTTAAGGACTTGATTGCTTCTACTAAGTAAGCAGTCAATTTACTATAGTGGATGCCATCAGGATTTCCTTCTTGATCTTTAGTTACTAAGTTAGGTATTACTCTGTTAACTTCCTCAGCAATTAGACCTGGTTCGTCATTTCTTGTACCGTCCTTACGATCGTAAGTTACGCCAACAAGTTGTAGAACTTTATCTAACGCATCATTGATTGGATTAACATTTTCTTTTAATGCAATACTTGAACTTTCTGTTAAACTTGTAACAGTTAATAGTCCACTGCTTGGATTAAATGTAAACTTAGTACTAGAAACTCTTAATGAGCTTACACCACCAGTAGTTACTGTGGACAGTGCTGGATAATAAGTTGCATTAGTTGATGTATCATCAGTAACAGTTGCACCTGCTTGTCCCCAACTTAGTACACCAGAACCGTTTGTAATCAAACTAGTTCCTGCGGCACCGTCTGTACCTGGTAACACATAAATTGTGCTGCCTGCACTTGCTGGAGCTTGGAAACCAGTTGTACCACTTGTTGAACCAGATAGTCTTAACTGTTGTCCAACGCTGATGTTTCCACTAAAGCCAGCACCACCAACAACCACAAGTGTACCAGTACCAGTACTTGTACTATTTGTGTTCTTAGTGAACTGAACACTGTCATTAGCACCTAGTGTGGTAAACAACGCTGTGCTACGTGTAGTTGCACCAATTGGTGTATTATCTAAACTAGCACCTTCTAAACTACCAGTTGTACTGATATTTCCGCCTGCGAAAATATCTCCAGTAATACCAGCACCACCAGTTACTCTTAGTGTACCAGTTGTTGTGCCAGTTGATGCTAAACCAGCAGTTAACGACACAATGCCATTAGCACCCACAGTAGTAAACAATGCTGTACTACGTGTATTTGATCCAATTGGTGTGTTGTCAAGAGCGGCTGCAACTAAACTTTGTGTGTTTACTGTTCCGCCAACAAACACGTTACCAGTTACACCAATACCACCTGGAAGAGCTACTGTTCCAACTCTAATTGTACCAGTTGTAGTACTTGTGCTATTTGCACCTCCTTCAAACTGTAGACCTGGAGCATTGGTAAATCTAATTGGTACACCGCTTGTTGTTGTGATTTCATCACCAGTGATCAAAATCTCACCAGCAATAACCGCGTTAACAGCAATGTTACCACCACCAGAACCTAATGCAGACTGAATGTAAGTCTTAATAGCTTTCTGTGTTGGAACAATATTGTCGCTGTTGGCAAAGAATGTACTGTCTGTTGAGAATTCTCTAATAACAGCACCTGATCCACCAAGTGTAACACCACCAAGTGATAGTTCGTTTAGACCTGACAAATTAAACGCATCAGCGTTCAATGTAGCAATACCAGTGGACTGTTCAACGCGGAATAGTTCACCAACTCTAAAGTTACCATCTTGGTCAGTACTTGTATAGAACACACGACCGCCGCCAACTTCAACAACTTCGTTAGCTTGTTCTGGCGCATTTAAAGGAATACCAGGATAGTTAGTATCATTCTTATTACCAGTACCAATATTCAAGAAGTCATGTCCAGTTAGACGAACTTGTGAGTACTTACTACGTACCACAGTGTTTGTATCATGTGGAGGACTGATTGTGATCGGAATCTCTGGGCTAACTTGTAGTCTAGCGGCATATCTACCTGCAGGCAATGCGCTTGGTCCGCCTGCAATAACACCCAGCAACTCGTCAGTAGCTGTGTCAATTTTTGCATCTACTAACAATTCAGCAACATGACCAACTGAATAAGCAACACCTAATATAGATGTTGCGGCACCACCCGATCCAGTATCAGTGAATGTCAATGATCCTGATGGAGTTGTATCTGAAATAGCACTTAGCACGACAGATACACCATCTGGATTTACGGTTACAACTTTTTGGTTACTTGTAAAACCTGTACCAGTTACAACCATGCCAACATATATCCCAACAGTGTCGTTCAAAGTTAATGTTGTTGATGAAATATTAACGTATGTCTTTGTAACTGCTGTTGGTTTAGTGATAACTAAACCTGGAGCACTAGTATATCCAGAACCACCGTCGGTGACATTTGCTTCAAGAATTGCACCAGTTGTTGGATCAATTACTACGTCAATCTCTCCAGCTACAACTCCGCTACCTCCGCCGCCTGCTAATTCAATAGTAGTTCCTTGGCTATAATTAGAGCCAGCAGTTACTGAAACAAATGCAATTGAACCTGAGCTAGTAGTTACTTGTTCTCTTGTTACAATTTCTTGGAACTGTACTGAAGGATTTTGATTAATAATTACAGCTTGCACCAACTGTCTTAGATAGTTGATAGCAGTTGTTGTTGGAATTAATTGATCGCCTGTAATAGCAGCCAAAGCACTAGCACTTTGATAGTAACGTAAACCTGCTTCACGGCTTCTACTTAATCCACCATAAACGTCATAAATTAATGCGTCAACAATTAAACCTGCATCTCTAGAACATAGTGTTCTGCTGTAATTTAGGTTTTCATAAGTAGCATCAACGAACGCAATAACTTCAGCTTGAATGTATGCCTTATTATCTAAAAGAATTTGTTTAACTTGGTCATAGAATGCACCATATTCAACGATTCTTCTAATAATACTTACACGCTCATGAATAACTGGCAGTGCTTCTGTCATGCCAGTCAAACTTGGGAAACGTTCTTGGAATACACGATTCTGTGTTCTTGTCCATGTTACGTTATTAGTAACACGTTGAGCAATTTCATTGATCCAATTTATAGCCGCAATAGTTTGTGGTTTCTGATCACTTATAACCAATGCCGCTGTGGCAGCATAGTAACGTTGTCCAGCTTCAACAGACTTAGCAACGTCACCGTAGATATCATCTGCTACTGCTTGTACAATAATACCAACGTCTCTTTCACATTTTGCATTATCATATGTAAAGTTTACAAACTCTGCATCCATCCAATCTGTGGCCAATGTTTGTAGTGTACTCTTAGCGTTTAGAAGTTTAGTTCTCTTAGCAGTTTCACCACTTGCAAAACCTGCAAAGGATGTTGATGTAGCTGTAACAGTTGTACCAATAGTAGTTGGTGTGTTATTAATGATAGAAATAAAATCATCCATTAATTGACCAACTCTAAAGGCTGTGCCAGTATCGCCTGCACTTAGATTTCTATTTTGTGCAGGTCCAGTCACTGCCAGTGTTGTGGCATTAACTGCGGCTGTAGTTCCGCTAACTGTATATCCAGACTCTGCTGTTACAACGTTATTTTGAACAATGTCTTGTATCAATGTTTTGATATAAGTCAAAGTACTTACGTATTCTGACTTAAATGCGGCCGCACTACCAGTAAATCCTGGTACTACAAATGTTGCGCCGCTGTAAAAACTACTAGAATGTTCGATTACTTGTTGATTTCCTGCGTACATTGTGTCGTATGCAATAGTGTCAACAATTTGTCTAAACTCTTGTAGCCAAACAGAATAAGTTGCTGTAGGAACACCACCAACAGGAGGATTATTGACAAATCTTCTTAGGGCGTTACCTGCAATAAATTCTCTGTTAGCAGTTAATACAGTTGAACCGTCATCATTTTCTGCGTCATAGCCAGCAGGAGGATTAACAGGAACCTTAACACTCTTATAGTATTCGCCGTTTTTGACCCATTCAATCAAATCATTCAATGTTTCTGAAATATCATTGTCAGCATAGTTGAACAATTGATTAATTTCTTTTTGTAGATACTCTAACACAAATGCTGTTTGAATTCTTTGACGATCAAATGTTGTGTACAAGCCTCTAGCATATTGCCATCTTACAGCTAACAATCTTTGATTAGATCCGGTTACAAAATCATCTGCTAGTGCATCAATGATATAACCAATATCTCTTGCACACTTGACAGCATCATATGTGAAGTTGTTCAAATAACTGATAACTTCAGCTTGAATAAACGCTTTGTTAGATAACAAAATAGCTCTTGCGTTGATAGTTCCTTGAGGACCAACAACTTCTCTTACAGTAACTAACTTATAGAATGTATCGTTATCTTCAAACTGGATGTTAGCACCTGGAGTAGGAACGTTTGTTAAATTCTTAACATAAATGTAACTACCTGTTTGTGCAATTTCAGCATAGCCGTCACCTTCAATAGTTGCACCAGCAGTTAAGAATCCAGTACCACGTTGTGTAAACTTAGGTTGTTTTAAAACACCATTTGCCACACGAACTTCAAAGGCAGCATCTCCGCTGTTGTTTGGATCTACTAGTCTCAAGAATGGTCCTGAAGTATATCCACTACCTGGATGAATAATATTAACTTTGCTTACGTTGCCACCAACAACACGGCAACGAGCAACAACGCCACTTCCTGTGTCAGGTGTGATAGTTACTGTTGGCAAGCTGGCATAACCTTTACCTTTGTTGGTCATGACAAAACTAGTAATAGCACCAGTTAAAGGATCTCTTTCAGTAGTCGCTGTTGCGTTAACATCTGGGGCGCCGCTTGATCCACCACCAGATAATGTAATGGTAACGCCACCGCTATAACCAGTTCCACCATCATCAACAGTGATGCTAGATATGACACCAGTTGTTGTAGCAGTCGCAGTTGCTTCTGCCGCCAAGGCATTTACCAAATCGTAGGCCACTGCATCTAAAATAAATCCAATGTCTCTTGCGCACAGTGCTTGATTGTATGTAAAATCAGCATAAGTGTTATTGATATATGCAATAACTTCAGCTTTGATATAAGCCTTGTTGTTTAACAATAGTGTGGCCGCAGTTGTCCAAGAAGCATTAGCTGGAGCATATTGCATTAGACCTTTGATATAATTGCCTAAATTTTCAGTTGCTGTAATAGCACCTGGTTCTACAGCAATATCTAAAGTCTTTTGTCCAGTTGTTCTTTCAACCCAACGACCAGCAGCCAAGTCTACGCTGAATAAAGCGTTTGATACGTGGTTACTTTGTGCAGTATATGTTTTACCAGCATGGAAAACAACATCATTAGTTTGATAGCTCTTAGCATCAATCCAAGTTCCTTCCCATGTAGTAGTTCCGTCAACTTGTGGTGTTACAACAATATTTTGAACAATGCTCATAATATTGTCTCTTAAGAAATCCATAACACCTGCCACTGCTAGAGGTTCAGCAGTTCTAGCACTTAAAAATGCTAGTTTGTTACCGGCAGTGGTTGAATTAACTACGCCACGAGTCTCAATGTCATTGGCAATTGCATCAATAATTAAACCAATATCTCTGCTCCAAGTTGCATCTGATGCACCTGGATAGTTATTGGTTAAGAACTGCATAGCATCTGTTCTTAAGAACAATCTATTTAAGCGCAGTACTGTGGCAGCATTTACGTGATTTTGACCGTTCTCAATAGTGTAGTAAACACTGTTCATCCAAGAATCAACAGCAAAGCTAATATTAGTTGGAGCTGAATATCCAACACCGCCTGCTGTACGTGTTACTGCTTCTTGATATGAAGTAGTTGGGTTAGTATTAGCAATAACGTTCTTAGCTAACACTGTTGCTCTTGCAATACCTGCTAGTGTTTCTGTAATTTGACCAATGCCAATTGCAGTCAACGCACTGGCGTTTGTAAAATATCTCAAACCAGCAACTGGTGATTTATAAACTCTACCACCACTAAATCCAATTACTGGATTAGTAACAGCTGAGTAATCACTACCTGGATCTGTAACTGTAATAGTTTTTACTTCACCGTTTATTCTAGCTCTTAGTGTTGGCCCGTTACCACCGCCACCTGTTACAGAAACAGCTGGATTAGAAGTATAGTTGTCACCAGTATCGCTTACGGTCACTGTGTTTAGAACTTTGTCAATTGCAGTAACAATAGCAGTAGCATGATTTGAACTACCATTTGGTAAACCACCACCTTTAAATTCTAATGTTGGAGGTCCGCTAAATCCGCTACCAGCATCAATAATAGTAATACTATTAACTGAACCAGTTCTATTGGCAGTAGCTGTGGCTCCAAGACCACCACCTCCAGTGAAGTTTACTAATGGGGTTGTTTCGTAACCTTTACCTCTATTAACAACTTCAATTCTATCAACCACACCAGTCACTGTAGCTTGAGCACTTGCTCCAGAACCCACACCGTTGATGATAATTGATGGAGCTGTCTCATATCCGCTACCAGCAGTGAGTATATTAATGCTAGTAATAGCACCTGGAGTTATGCCAGGCACGTATGCGCCAAAGTCAATGACTGCTTCAACAGTTGCAGTTGTCCCACCTGCAGGAGGAGCTGAAACTGTTACAGTTGTTGAAGCTGGAACATATCCGTTACCACCCTCAACGATGTCTACATCAGTTAGTTCAGCATCTAATACTGCAACAGCAGTAGCAAACTCTAATGGTTCACCGCCAACTAATGTCACTGTTGGCGCTGTATTGTAACCTGCACCTGGAGAATCAAGTGTAATTGTATTAATAACTTGACTAATTGTTGCTGAAATAATTGCGCCTGATCCACCTGCGCCAGAAACTTCAACGCTAGGTGTGCTGGTATAGCCAACACCGCCACTAGTTAATGACAATGTTTTGATAACATCAGTCATGTTAGCAGTTGCAGTACCTCTTCTTCCTAGATATAGTAAACTTGCAGTACCGTTAGTTGAAGTGCCAGTAGTATGTGTAGGAGCAACAGTTCCTAATGTTCCTGCAACAGTGACTCTGTAGAATCTACTAGTTCCTGGAACAAAAATATTGTCGCCAATTGTTACAACTGCTTCAGCTGTAAAATCTTCAAAATCAGTTGGCAAGCCGCCACCAACAAATTGTAGTGTTGGTGCACTGGTGTAACCACTTCCTCTTGAATAAACTACTACAGTTTCAATAGGGCCAGCGATTGTAGCTGTTGCTGTGGCATTTACTGAACCAGTAACTGTGTCAGGGCCAGCAATGATTGGAGTTGGTACTTCTGTATATCCTTTACCACCAGTAACAACAGTTAATTGATCGATACCTAATGTTCTAACAGGAGTTGCGCTTGCGCCTTCACCTGTTGAGAAAATTGGTCTTGGTTCAATCACATAACGTGAAGTAGTGTTTAAGAAAGGAACTACACTTTGGCGACCAGTAACTACACCGCCTGATGACCAAGCTCCATACGCTGTGCCATTTACTGATGTTGTTAAACCATAATCAGTATACAGTGCAAAGGTTGTGTTTGACAAGACATCAATATAATAGTCATTACCATTCAATTGTGTCATACCCACAACACCACTAATTTTTGCTCTCCATGTGCTTAGTAATCCATGTGGAGTTGATGTTGTAATTACGACAGGATTAGCTTGTGTTGCACCACTAATATTAGTAATAATATTGTCTGCAAAAACGTCCCAACCAGTTGCATGTAAGGTCATTGTACCTGTAGCAGTTCCTGGATTGAACACTGTTCCTGCAACACCACCACTAATTGAAGCACTTACTGTAAATGTTGTTCCGTTAGGAATAGATTTAACATAATACTCGGTGTCTGCTTGAACATTACCAATTACAGTTCCTTGGAAATTAATTGGCATATTAAGCGTCAATGTGCTAGTATCAGCTGTAGTAAACAAATTACCTGTTGAGCTAACTTCAGTTACGGTAAGTGGTGTGAATGTTTCTTTGTTAACACGAGCATCTTTGCTACCGCCATCAAAGTCACTGATATATGCATATTGTCCTACACCAGTACCATCAATTAACAAGATACGCATTCCATTGTATCCGTTGGTAATTTGAATATCTGATGCGCCTAATCTAATATAAGTTTCGTCACCCAACTGCGCATTGTTTTGTACACCAACATAACTGTCACCGTCAGCTAATACACGTACTTCAGCCACACCACCAGCGGCAATGTCAGCGGTTGCAGCCAAACTAGCGGCAACGCCTGAACCAGTAAATCCATATGTTGCGGATGTATATGTTTCACCTGCGTTTAGGTATTCTAAATAAAGAACACTCTCACCGTTGGTTTGTACAACGTCAACAATAGCATCTAAACGTCTATTATCAACTGTAGCAGTTCTAGAAATTTCAGTTGGATCAACACCTTCTGATACTGAACCAAATGTACCGTAAGAGTTGTTACCGTTTGTTGCACGAATAACACCACCGTTTTCGCACAAATAACCAATGTATGAATAGTATGTGAACACAGAAACAAGTTCTGCACGACCTTGGTTGGTACACCAAGCGCCAATACTATCACTCATAACTTGTGTGAAGTCGTTAGATGTGATTGATTTGTTACCGCCATTATGTAGAGCACCATCAATCTTTTGACCAACAGAGTTATCACCAAAGGTTGTTACGTTTTGGATATAAGGTGAACGTGCTCCAACCCAAACTTCTTCATCGTTTGGACCAGTACCTGGATCTAGACAGCACCATGCACTACCAGTTGGACGTCTTGTTCCATATTGGTTAACTTCAGTAAATCCGCTTGTTCCTGGTGCACCAGTGGCGCCACGGAAAGTAAAGTTACGGATAGTTGTACTATCACGCATTCTAAATTTATCTAAGTGGCTAGTTGCCGCGGTTGGTTGAACAATACTCATACGCAATTCATCACCAACTAAAGATGTGAATTTTGGTACGCTTATTGGGAATATTTCAGTATAAACACCTGCCTTAACATTAATAACTGCTGGGTTATTAAAGTCTGCTGGGGCAACTGTTCTCACATGATCACAAGCATATTTGATTGTTTTAAATGGTTGGTCAATAGAAGTACCACGTGTTGGGCCATCAATACCTTCTGTGCTCACATAGTAAATGTTAGTAATGCTACCAACGTTACCCCATGTTAAATCTAATCCGTTATTTTGAACTTTTAAGATTTGTCCTGCAACACCAACTGGTAGTCTAATATTTTGAATAGCATTTCTTGTTACAAGGTCTCCGCGACGTATCATAACGTTTACGTCTGCACCTTCTGCAAATGGGATCCAATTTGTACCAAGAGAGTCTAAATCTGGTCTGTTTAAACTAGTAGGGTCGTGTTCAGTTACGCAAATATATGTTGTAGCAACATATTTTACTAGGTCGTTAATTTTATAAGTTGTTTCTGTTGGAGTGTCAGTCCAGTCACCTGTCCAACGTACACCAGAAACTAACAAGTCCCATTTAGCAACATCACTAACAGGTGTTTGTCCAACACCAATTTCTTGGTTGGCTACAAAAGTATTACCACCGTGTCTAACAACTTCACCTGGTTTATAAGTAGCAACATTGCTATATGTGCCGTTAGTACTATAGGCCATTGACAATAGCGACCAACTGCCTGAAGTACCAGTTGGTAGTTGACCAACGTTTCTACTATCTGCAACGTATAGGTATCCACCGTAACGTACAACGTCACCAATTTGATACTCTGTTAGGTTGCTCCATACTCCACCATATTCAAAACCTGATGTGAATAAGAACCACTTGTTGTCTTCAAATACACTTGTACTTGTGTGTGGCAGTGCGCAAATATATAAACTTGCACCAAATTTTACAACGTCATTAAGGATATATCGTGTTGTACCGGCCCAGTCGCCACGATACTTAATACCTTCTGCAAAAACGTCCCATTTACCAATATCAACCTCAAGTCCGCTTCCTGTGGACGAAGCAGATGTGTGTCCTTCAGTACAAATGTAAGTTATACCATTATACTTGGCAATGTCTCCCAATTTATAGTAGGTGCTTACAGCCCAGTCACCTACGGCAGTGATTCCGTCTACAAATAGACTCCACTTGTTAATGCCTAAATCAGTGTAGAAGCCACCATTTTGTGTGCTGTTGGCAGTGTGTCCATCAATACATAGGTAAACTTTACCACCGTATCTAACAATGTCGCCTTCTTTGTAGACAGTTGATGCTGTCCAAGGAGTGTTGACCCATTGGATACCATCTGACATTAATTCCCATCTACTAGCATCTGAATCAGTGTAAAAGTTTGAAGCAGATGTATGCGCTGTTTTTGCGACATAAGTCTTACCACCATGACGAACGATATCGTCTTTAACGTATGCGGTAGCGGCGGTCCAAGTGCCTTTCCATACAAAACGTAGTCTACCTAATTTAAATTCGGCCATTTTTATTCCTTTTTATCCATTGTAAAATGTATATTTCTATATTTATATCTTACACATCTGTGGGGTAATCATAAGTTTGATTGATTCTTGCGACTAATTCCCCTTGCGCATTTATATAATAATATATGGTCTTGCTATCAAACCTATATTGATCATAAACTAAATTGGCGTAAGGACGTTCGTGTGTATCTGGGTCCTTGCCATCAAAAAAATCAATACCAACTTCAAAACCTTCAAAATCTTCGCCGCCGTCTCCAGGACTATTGATTTGAACAGTTTCACTACTGGTCCATTGATCTATTCTTGTAAAGTACAGATTGCCTTCATCGTCTGTTCTCAGGGCATAAAAATATCTCTGCTCTGATGGTCCTAGTGGACTTTCTGTACCCCAATTTCCTATACTAATCTGTGCCATGTTCTATTCCTTATACGATTTCAACGTAACTGGCTATGACATCTAAGCTGTCACTTTGATTTGAAACCACTGTTAAAATATTGCTTGGCGCAACAATGAGTTTCTCACCACCATTGATCACACGTAAACTTTGATTTGGTGGTATTGGGATATTTTTTAAGAAATATCCAGTTGCTCCAAGATCATCGGTTAACGCTATTGATGCTAGAATGACTCCTTCTGTGGTGTTTGTTAAACTCAGACCAATAATCGTATTTTTTGCAGTTGCTCCTGCACTGATTATAGTTTCTGGTGTTGTTCCAACATCTGATAAAACTTTATTTTTAAAATTCGTTGCCATTTTTTATCCTAATGCAATCGCATATTGTAATGCTAAATCTTCTACTTCAGCTTTAGTAACACCGGTTGCCGCACCTGCGACAGAAATCCAATCTGTGCCGTCAAAAACTTCCATACGACCCAGCTGTGTATCAAATCTCATCATACCTGTAACAGGTAATGTTGGTCTAAATGCTTGTATACCTGATGGGACAACAAATCCTCCTTGCCCCATGATTCTAACATAACCAGTTCCTGTTGAAGTAAGTGTTGTTACAGCGTTATTAGAAGTGTTTGTTATATTGTTTCCACTTACTTGGAAATTTTCTAAGCCCACATAACCTGTACCAGCTGCCTGAATACTTAAATTTCCTCCAGCAGTATTGGTAATAGTCGTGCCATCAATCTCAATGTCGTCTACTGTTACTTTAACAGCATTTAATCTTGTTGGGTTAATATCTGCAACCACTGTACCATTAGAATAAAATCTAATAGTGTCGTCGTTAGCTCCTGGTGTAAGTTCGGCTGTTATCTTTGTATTGCCGTCTAAATCACTTATGCCATCTAAAAATACCCAAGTTGTTCCGTTATACCCTTCAAATCTATTTAGAGTAGTATTGAATCTAACCATGCCTGCTTGTGGTGTTGCAGGTCTTTCTAATTCAGTTCCTACTGGAACTTTGATACTCTTAGTAGAGTTAACATCAACTATGCCAGTACCATTTGGTTCTAATACTAAATCGCCAGTAGTTGTTGTAATAGTGTTGTCCTGTACAACAAATCCTTCAAACTCTACGTGTCCAGTTCCGTTGGCTACCAATTCTAAATTAGTGTTGGTAGTGACTGTGGTAATTTGATTACCAGTTATGCTGATGTCGCCAACTAATGTACGATTTACATACAAGTCTTTCCAGCGTAGTAAATCTGTACCAATATCATAGGTATTGGTAATATTTGGAATTAGTCCACTATCAATACCAGCAACAAAATTAATTGAATCTGTAGTTTGGTCGCCAATGATAATATTACCACCAATAGTAACATTACCAACTACATCTAAGTTTCCGTCAACTGTGACATTGTTTAATAGGTTAATTTGGTCATTAGCTGATGTAATGTTTACTGGGCCAAATACTGATTCAAACGTATTGCCACTTAGTTTTAAATTACCAGTGTCTATTTCATTGCCATCAATATAGGTAACATTTGATCCATTAGTAAATGTTAATCCTTGATCGCTAGTAATATTAAAATTAGCTGAAGTAAATGTTACTTCACCAGTTGATTGATTTACATAGAATAAATCACCAACTCTAAAATCGCCTTTATGATCAACTGTACTGTAATAAATGTGGGCGCCGTTGTTTTCTAAAACTTCATTAGCTTGGATAACATAAGCAACATCGTTGTCACTACGCAGACCTGTACCAATATAAGCCATGTTATGGCCTATTAGATACATGATAACACCTACACCGTCGCCTACGGCACCATAATTGCCATATATGTTAGCACTGCCAATGCTACGAACTTCTACGCCAAAATCACTGTGGTCTACTAATGTAATTTTAGATGCTGTTGCGCCACCGCTACTTCTAACATCTTGTATTAAAACAGTTTCATCAACAAATGTTGTTGAAGTGTTTGCGCCGTCAAATCTACTTAGAAAAACAGTATATTGATCGTTAGGCAATCTACTAATTGGGGCAGTAAAAGTAGTCGTGTATCGTCCAATACCTTTGCTAATTCTTACATCATCAATATAACCATTAAAAGTTAAGTCTGCAAGGAATCTAGCACCTAGAGTTAACGGACACTGAACATAATTTGTTGTATCAGTCCAAGTAGCGCCAATTTGTGTAC
>JACCDW010082300.1_pt1 | contig 14313 bp, 7 predicted proteins | sample 7449781 | NCBI WGS metagenome assembly JACCDW01 (sample SAMN15323449, study PRJNA562643) | freshwater metagenome | isolation source: river surface water | place: USA:Blue River Watershed | collected 2017-08-18
TCGTTGAAGGGGCGGAAGCCGTTGCCCATGTTCCACTGGTGGTTCGGCATCAGGTAGGCGAACCAGGCGTGGCCGCCGCGGTTGCCGTCGCCGCCGACGGAGGCCGCGGGGATGCCGTAGGCGCGCGCCGCGGTGGTGCCGAAGTGGGACTGGTCCATGCAGATGCCGCCGACCTCGAGGATCTCCTCGAGCGTGCCCCGGGTGAAGCTTTCCGCCAGCGGCTTGTAGGCCTTCTTGCCGGGCGGGGCCTTCGGGGGCTTGGCGCCCGTGACGAAGTCCATGCGGTAATTGATCATCGGGTAGGCCTCGCTCCAATCCTTCTGCTGGTCGCCGTTGGCCAGCTTCAGCTTCTTCAGGTCGTTCTCCTTGAGGGCCCACTCCATCTCCTCGTTCGTCGCCTCGGCGCTGACGACCCAGACCAATTCGTAGGGGGCGAGCTTCTTGATGTCCGTCTCCAGCCGCTGGCGCTGGGCGTTGTCGCGGAAGTAGCGGTAGCGCTCCAGCGCGTCGACCGTGAAGCGCTCATGCTTCGGGTCGCGGGCGCGGGCGAAGGTGAACTTCTGGTCGAAGACCAGCGCGGTCGCCACCTGCAGGTTCGCGTACTTCCCCTTGAGCTCCTTGGCGTCGTCGGCGTCCAGGCGGGCCCACACGCGCAGCGCGTTGCCCAGGTTGTCCTCGGGCTTGAGGTTGGCGAGGAAGAGCTCGAGGCGCTCGGGGTCGGCCAGCAGGGCGATGAGGAAAGGCTGGACCTGCTCGTCGGTCATGAACTGCCGCAGCGTGGCCGGCGTCACCTGGCGCACGAACTCCGCCTGCGTCATGCCGATCGCGAAGTACTCGTTTTCCCAGAGGTCGTCGAAGCGGCGGGCCCCGTCGGTCGCCGACGTGGCGGTCAGCGCAGGGTAGAGCCCGTAGCGGAGACGGTCGTAATGGCTTTCCCACTTGCCGTCGTAGACGCGGGCCTTGGCGTCGGCCAGCAGGGTCGCGCGGCATTTCGGGTCGCGGCGCGAGATGGAATCGAACGGGTAGGGGCGCGGGGCCAGGGCGGGCAATTCCTCCTTCACCGTCGGCGTCACCGCGGTGGCGGGACCCGTCGGCTTGATCGGCGGCTCGACGGCGGGTCCGGTGCCGGTGGTGGCCCCGGGTACCGTCTCGGCGACCGTGGCGGGCGCGGCCTTGCCGCCGAAGAAGCCGGCCACGTCGTCGATCAGGCTCGGGGCGCCGTCCGCTCCCGCGAGTTCCCGCGGGTGGAGGGTGCGATCGTAGACCGCGTAGCCGAACCAGGCCGCGGCCACGAGCACCGGCAGGAGGATGCCGATGAGGATGGCTTCGCCCTGGCCGCGGTCGGACGACGGCTTCTTCGGCGGCAGGGGTTTGGGTTCGAGCGGCGCGCGCATGTCTAGGAGGCCGACCTTAGCGCTTCGCCCCGCCGGGTCAAAATCCAACCTCCGGTCCAAAGGGGAAATCGTCCCGGAATCGCGCGGAAACGCGGGGGCGTCGCTATTTCGAGCCCTTCTCCGCCGCGTCCTTCGCCTTCTGGCCTTCCTTGCGGAGCCGGAGCCCGCGTTGGCCTTGGCCGCATTTCCGGAAATACACGTACAATTCCTCCGTCATCTCGAAGAACTCCGCCGGCGGCAGGTCGACCTTGCGGCGGAAGGCGTGCTCGGCGTCGTCGAGGAAGCGCAGCTCCAAAGGCTCCTCCCCCTTCACCGTCGCGTAGTAGTCGGCCAAGACCCCGCGGAACTCCGTCATGTCGCCGGCGCATTCCTCGAGCGCCTCGCGGTAGAGGCTCGAGATCTCCTTGCCGTTGGCGGTCCGGTCCCGGGCGAGCACCTTGGCCGCGCGGGCGATCCCCGCGAGGTAGAGGTCGCGGCGACCCGGGAATTCCCGGAGCAGCTGCCGCAGGCGTTCCTGGATCTTCCGGACCGCCTCGGTCGCCGGCGCGCGTCCGAGGAGGAAGCGCGTCTCATGCTCGTCCGCCAGGTCGCGCATGTCGGCCGACTCATCGAAGGCCCGGCGGAGCTCCGCGAGCGTCGCCGCCCAGGGCGCGGTCGGCGCGGCTTCGTCGGTCGCCAGCGCCGCCAAGCGTTCGCGCCACGCCGGCAGCGAGCGGTCGTAGGCCCGGCAGGCGGCGGCGAGGCAGGCCTGCTGCCGCCCGGCTTCGCCGAGTTGCGCGGCCAACTTCGCCATCAGGCGCAGCCGCGTGCAGCGTTCGGCGCCCGGCCCGTTCCGCGACCGGTCGACCAAGGCCGCCAACTCGAACTCGTGCACGGGCAGCCGCGTCTGCGGGTCCAGCGCCGTCGCGCCGGCGCCGCCGCCGACCGGCCGGCCAAGGCCGAGTTCCCAACGTCGCGCGTCCAGCTGGAACGCGGCCCAGCTGGGCGGCTCCGCCCGCCCGGCCGCGCGGCCCGTGAGCGTGGCGGCGGGGATGCCGAAGGCGCGCGCGGACTCGACGGCGAAGCCGACGGGATCGCCGCCGAACTTGAAGGCGTACTCCAGCGACCCCTCGTCCACCGCGTCGACCATCTCCTGCTGCGTCCGCGTAAGCTTCGGCGCCGCCTTCTTGCCCGAGGGTTGGTTCCGCGGCGCGAGTTTCTTGCCGAGCGTGCCGCCTTGCTCGACGATCGCATAGGCCTTGGCCCAGTCGTCCGCGCCGAGCCGACGGAGTTTGGTCTCCTGCAGCGCCCAGTGCAGGTCGGGGTCGCCGGCCTCGCTCCCGGCGACCCAGAGCAGCGCGTCGACCGGCAGTTGGGTGACGTCCATCTTCAGGCGGCCTTCCTCGGCCGCGCTCCGGAAGAAGGCGTAGCGCGTCAGCGGGTTGATCGCCTCCTCGGGGGCCTGCGCGAGCGTGCGCTCGCGGTCGAAGACGAGGGCGAAGGCTACCTGTAGCCGGAGGTATTTGCCGCGCAGCGGGAGCGGGTCCGCGTTCCACGTGAGCGCCCAGACCTTGAGGGCCGCCGGCACCTCATCCTCCGGCTTCACCTGCGCGAGGAACGTCTCCATCCAAGCGGGGCGCCGCAGGAGGTCCTCGAGGAAGCCCGCGAGGCCTTCGCTCTCGGCCAGGCGGCGCAAGGACTCGGGGCCGGTCCGGGTCGTGAAGCCTTCGGCCGAGCCGGCGCGGGCGATCAGCAGCGCTTGGCCGGCGCCCACCGCGAAGAGCGGGTCGCGCCAAAGTTCCTCCTGGGCTTTACCCTCGGGATCCGCCTTGGTCGCGAGCAAGGCCGTTCGCAAGCCGGGCTGCAGCTTCGCGAGGTGTTCCTCCCAGCGGCCGTCGAACAACCGGGCCCGCGTGTCCGCGAGCAAGGCGGCCAGCTTCGCCGGGTCCCGTCGGGCCGCCGGGCTGAAATCGTAGGGCGTGGGGTCCAGCGGCGGCTTGGCGGCCAGGTCGGCCTTCGCGGCCTCGGCCTTGCGGGGGCCGGTGCCGCCCTCGGCTCCGCCGATGCCGGCCACGGGCGCGGGCTTCTCGCCGCGCGGCTTGAAGAAATCCGCGAAGAAACCGGAGTCCTCGGTCGGCGCCGGCGCGGTCGATCCGGGCGGCGCGGGGCTCGCGGCCGGCGAAGCGCCCGCCGGCGCGACCTGCCCGGCTGCGGGCACGTCTTCGCGCGCCGGTCGCGCAAGGAAATAACCGGTCGCCGCGAGCAAGGCGGCCAGCGCGCCCAACCCGAAGCGGCGGGCGCGTCGCGGGGACGCGGGGGCTGGCGCGGGGGCCGTCATGGTCGCGGTCCGACTATGCCGCGGCCGGACCCTATGACAAAGGCTTAATGCGTCCGCGGCGCAACGTCTCGGCGAGCGCGGGCGCCGTCGGCGACTTGCGGTGGGCGGCCAGGGACTCGGGATCCCCGGCGTGGACGAGGTGGCCGCCGGCTTGGCCGCCTTCGGGCCCGATCTCCAGGACCCAGTCCGCCTCGGCGAGCACATCGGGGTGGTGCTCGATGACCACGACCGTGTGGCCTTGGTCGACGAGCGCGTGCAGCAACTCGAGCAGGCGGCGGCAGTCCGATTGGTGCAGTCCGATGGTCGGCTCCTCGAGGATGTAGAGGTTGGGGCGGATCTCCCCGCGCGAACGCTCGCGGAAGGTCGGGAGCCCCTGGGCGAGTTCGCTCACGAGCTTGAGGCGCTGGGCTTCGCCGCCCGAGAGCGTCGGGCTGCTTTGGCCGAGCGTGAGGTAGCCCAGGCCGGTCTTCACCATCAGCCCGCAGAGGTCGCCGAGCTTGGCGTCGAACGACAGGAAGGCGGCGGCTTCCTCGAACGTCATCGCGAGCAGGTCGGCGGCCGACTTGCCGTTCCAGCGGATCGCCTTGGCGGCGGCCCCGTAGCGCGTGCCCGCGCACTCCTCGCAGGGGACGTAGGTGTCGGGCAGGAAGCTCATCTCGAGCTTGATGCGGCCGGCGCCGGAGCAGGCCTCGCAGCGGCCGCCGGCGGTGTTGAAGGAGAAGAAGCCGGCGCCGTGCCCGCGGATCGCCGCCTCGGGCAGCGAGGCGAGGCGCTCGCGGATGAGGTCCCAGACCCCGACGTAGGTCGCCGGCGTGGAGCGCGGCGTCTTGCCGATCGGCTCCTGGTCGACCACCACGAGCTGGCGGAAGCCCTTGAGCCCGCTGAGCGTCGCGAACGCGGGTTGGCCTTCGTGCGCCACCGCGGCGAGCGCCTCCTTGCCGGTGAGCCCATCCTTCTTCTTCGCCAGCGCGGCGCGGATCGCCGGCGCGAGCAGGTCGGTGACCAACGTGGATTTGCCCGCGCCGGAGACGCCGCAGACGACCGTGAGCCGGCCGACCGGGAGCGCGACGTCGAAGCCCTTGAGGTTGCGCAGCGCGGCGTGCTTGAGCCGGACCCACGCGGCGGGCGCGCCCTTGCCGGCGACCGGCCGCCGCGCGCCGCGGAGCGGGTGCGGGATGGCTTCCTTGAGGAAGCGGCCGGTGACGGAGTGGGCGTTTCTCTCCAGCGCGGCCGCGGTGCCTTGGGCGACGATCACGCCGCCGTGGACACCGGCGCCCGGGCCGAGGTCGACCACCAGGTCGGCCGCGCGCATGGTGTCCTCGTCGTGTTCGACGACCAGCACCGTGTTGCCGCGGTCGCGGAGGCCCTTGAGGGAGCCGATGAGGCGGTCGTTGTCCCGCGGGTGCAGGCCGATGCTCGGTTCGTCCAGCACGTAGAGCGCGCCGGAAAGCGTCGAACCCAGCTGCGCCGCGAGGCGGATGCGCTGCGCCTCGCCTCCCGAGAGCGTGTCGGCGCCGCGGTCGAGCGCGAGGTAGCCCAGGCCGACCGCATCCAGGAACCGCAGGCGCGCGGCGACCTCGGGCAGCAGGGCGCCCACGATGGCCTGCTCGCGGGCCGCGAGCTTGAGCCCGGAAAGGAACGCGAGGGACTCGTCGGGCTGCAGGCGCAGCAGCCCCGGCAGCGACAGTTTCCGGCCCTTCGGGCCGACCAGCTTCACGGCCCGTCCGATGGGGCCGAGGCGTTCGCCCCGGCAGGTCGGGCAGACTTCCTCGCCGACGCGGTCCGCGATGGCGTTCTCGTTGATGGATTCCTCCTCGTCGGACGAGAAGGCCGCGACCTCGAGGCCGTGGCCGCGGCAATCCGGGCACCAGCCGCGCGGCGAGTTCCAGGAGAGGTGCTTCGGGTCGACTTCGGGGAAGGATTCGCCGGTGGCGGGGTCGCTGCGCGACGTGGAGAGGTAGGCGACCTGCCGGCCGTCCGGGCCAAGGAGCACGCACGCGTCCTTGCCCGCGGCGAGCGTCTGCCGGACGAGCGCGCGGAGGGCCTTCTCCCCGGACTCCTCGGTCTCGTCGGGGAGGCGGATCAGGCCGTCGGCGCGCAGTTCGCCGAAGACCGCGTCGACGTCGTGCTCGGAGTAGCGGTCGAGCCCGGCGAAGCCGTCGACCTCGAGCAGCCGGCCGTCGCAGCGGAGCAGGCGCAGGCCCTTGGTCTCGGCCCACTCGGCCAAGGGGCGGTGGTGGCCCTTGCGGGCGCGCACCAGCGGCGCGGCGAGGAGCAGCGCGCCCTTCTTGAGGGCCTTCGCCTTCTGGGCGATGAGGCGCACCACCGCGTCCTCGGTCATCTCCTCGAGCGGTTCGCCCGTGGTCGGGCTGTGCAGCACGCCGGCGCGGGCGAAGAGCACGCGCAGGTATTGGGCGACCTCCGTGACCGTCGCGACGGTGGATTTCGCGGAGCCGCGCGTGACCCGCTGCTCGATGGCGACCGTCGGCGGCAGGCCCGTGAGCGAGTCGATGTCGGGCTTCGGCAGCTGCTCGACGAATTGCCGGGCGTAGGCCGAGACGCATTCGAGGAAGCGGCGCTGGCCTTCGGCGAACAGGATGTCGAACGCGAGGGAGGATTTGCCGGAGCCGGAGACGCCGGTCATGACCGTCAGCGAACCGTGCGGGATCTCGAGCGACACGTCCCGTAGGTTGTGTTCGCGGGCGCCGCGCAGGGAGATCGCGGTCGGCCGCGGCTTGGCCGGCGCGGTCGCGCCGGCGGCGAAGGCCTCGTCGCCGCGCGCCAGGAAGCGGCCCGTGACCGTCCCGGCCTTCGCGACCTCCGCGGGCGGGCCCTCGGCGACGAGCCGGCCGCCGGCGGGACCGGCTTCGGGGCCCATCTCCAGCAGCCAGTCGCAGGACTTCAGCACGTCGAGGTGGTGCTCCACCACGACCAGGGAGTGGCCGGCTTCCGTGAGCCGGTGCAGGAGGCCGACCAGGCGCGACACATCCTCGCGATGCAGGCCGGTCGTCGGCTCGTCGAGCAGCAGCAGGGCGCCCGGCTTCCGCGCGTCGATCTTGGACAGGTAGCGGACCAGCTTGAGGCGTTGGGCTTCGCCGCCGGACAGCGTCGTGAGCGGCTGGCCCATCGCGAGGTACCCCAGGCCGACTTCCTCGAGGCAGGCGAGTTGGGCGGAGGCGGGCGTGCGTTCGCCGAGGAACCGGCGCGCCTCCGTGACCGACATCGCCAGCAGGTCGCCGACGGACTTGCCGTCGTACCGGAAGCCCAGCACCTCGTCGCGGAAACGCTTCCCGTTGCACGAGGGGCAGGGCAGGGCGACGTCCGAGACGAACTGCATCTCCACCGTCTCCCAACCCGCGCCGCCGCAGCGTTCGCAGCGGCCTTCGCCGGCGTTGAAGGAGAAGTGCGAGGGAGTGAGCCCGGCCGCCTTCGCCTCCGGCGAGTTGCCGAGCAGCGTGCGGATGGCGTCCCAGGCCCCGACGTAGAGCGCCGGGTTGGAGCGCGGGGTGCGGGTCGCGGGTGACTGGTCGACGAGCGCGACCTCCGCCGGTTCGCGGTCGAACTTCACCCACTTCGCTTCCGCGGCCTCGTCGCCGGATTCCGGGTCGCGTCGGCCGATGACCTGGTGGAGCAGCGTGGACTTGCCCGAGCCCGAGACGCCGCAGAGGCCGACCAGGCGGCCGAGCGGGAGCGTGCAGGCGAAGTCGCGGAGGTTGTTGACCGTCGCGCCGGCGACGCGGAGGCGCGGAGTCGCGTCGCCGACCGGGCGGGGGACGCGGACTTCCGGCGCACGCCGGCCCGACAGCCAGCCGCCGGTCGCGGAGTCCTTGACCTTGAGGATGCCCTTCGGGGGACCTTGGTAGAGGAGGTGGCCGCCTTCGGCGCCGGGGCGCGGGCCGATCTCGATCAGCCAGTCGGCGGCGCGCATGACGGACTCGTCGTGCTCGACGACCACGACCGTGTTGCCTTGTTCGACCAGGCTGCGGAGGATGCCGACCATCCGCGAGAGGTCGCGCGCGTGCATGCCGACGCTCGGTTCGTCGAGCACGAAGACCGTGTCCGCCAGGCAGGCCCCCAGGCAGGAGGTGAGGTTGACGCGCTGCACCTCGCCGCCGGAGAGCGTCCGGGAGAGCCGGTCGAGCGCGAGGTAGCCGAGGCCGACGGCCTCGAGGTAGCCCAGCCGCGCGAGGATCGCCTCGAGCGCGTGGTCGGCCGGGTGGCGCGAATCCTTGGGCGCGAGCGGCGCGAGCATGGCCCGCAGCTCCGACACCGGCAAGGCGTAGAGCTCGGGCAAGGTCCGGCCCCGCCAGCGCCAGCAGAGCGATTCCTCGCGGAAGCGCCGGCCGCGGCAGGTCGGGCATTCCTCGTAGGCGCGCCAGCGCGAGAGGAACACGCGCACATGCATCTTGTAGGTGCTCGACTCGAGCCAGCGGAAGAACCCGCGGATCCCGTACCACTTGGTGTCCCATTCGCCGGGGACGTAGGTGGGGTCGCCGTCCTCGATGAGCCGACGCTGCGCGGCCGGCAGCTTCTTCCAGGGCACGTCCATCGGGATGCCCGCCTTGCGGCACGCCTTGGCGAGGTCGCGCTGGCTCTCGCCGTAGACCGTCCCCTGGAAGGGCGCGATGGCGCCTTCGGCCAGCGTCAGCGTCGGGTCCGGGATGATCTTCTTCCAGTCGAGGCCGATGACCCGGCCGAAGCCGCGGCAAGCCGGGCAGGCTCCGACGGGTGAGTTGAAGGAGAAGAGCGCGGGCGAGGCCGGGCGGAATTTCCGCCCGTCCACGGGCGACTCGAGCACCTCGCTGTAGCGCGCCACCTCGTCGCCCTGTTCGTCCAGGAGCCGGAGCCGGCCGCCCCCGAGCCGGAACGCGGCGAGCGCGGCTTCGTGGAAGCGCGCCGCCTCGGCCGGCGCGATCGTCACGCGGTCCTGCACGACCAGCAGTTCGGTCACCTCGGCGGGGATCGCTTCCTCGCCGAGCCGCAGGCGGCGGCCCGCCGCGTAGCCGCGGTTGAAGCCCGCCTTGACGAACTCGTCGGCCACCGTCGCCCAGGCGAGGTCGGCCGGCTTCGCGACCGCGAAGGTCAGCGTGACGGGGCGGCCGGCCAGGCGCGCCAGGCAATCTTCCCAGGCGGCGGAGGGGCCGCGCGGCGCGAGCGGCTGGCCCGAGGCCGGATCGATCAGCTCCGCGCGGTGCGCGAACCACACCTTGAACCAGTCGCACAGTTCCGTCATCGTCCCGACGGTCGAGCGCGAGGTCCGGACGGCGTTGCCCTGCTTGATCGCCACGGAGGGGCGGACGTTCTCGGCGGAGTCCAACGCGGGCGCCGGCAGCAGTTCGAGGAACTGGCGGACGTACGGGCTGAAGGTCTCGACGTAGCGACGTTGGCCTTCCGCGTGCAAGGTGTCGAAGACGAGCGAGGACTTGCCGGCGCCGCTCAAGCCGGTGACCACGACCAGCCGGCCGACCGGGATGTCGATGTCGAACCCCTTGAGGTTGTTTTGGCGGACTCCGCGGAGGCGAATGGCGTCGGGTCGGGGGGCGGACATCGGACCGTTCAACGGAGGGGAAACCGCGGGCATGGCAAACCCGCCGTCAGTTTCCGCAGTCCACCCAGCCGGCGGGCGTGACCAACGCGTGCAGGGCGAGGTCGTGCGGCTCGGTCGGCACGCCGTCGAGGACCTGCTGGTCGTAGGCGAGGCCGACGCGCAGGCAGGCGGCGGGCAGGCGCGCCAGCAGGCGGTCGTAGTGGCCGCCGCCGTGGCCCAGCCGTCCGCCGCGTCGGTCGAAGCCCAGTCCCGGGACCACGATGAGCTCGGGCTGGTCCGGTGGCAGGGTCGGGCGATCCTCGGCGGGTTCCCGCACGCCGTGCGCCGAAAGCACCAGCGGGGTGTCCGCGGCGACGACCCGCAAGGTCACGCCCGCGGCGTCCACCCGCGGCAGCGCGACCGTCTTGCCTTCCGCATGGGCGGCGGCGCGGAGGGCGGCGACGTCGAGTTCCGCCCCGTACGCCTGGTAAAGGGCCACCACGCGGGCGGCCCGCCAGGCCGGGGCGGCGAGCATGCCCGCGGTGGCGGCGGCCGCGGCGGCGCGGCGTTGGTCCGCGGTCAGCGCGCGTCGCGCGGCCAGCAGCGACGTGCGTAGCCGCGCCTTGAGCTCCCGCATCTCCATGTCCTCAGATACAGCGGTTGAGCGTGAGAGTCAACAGGACGACCGGGAGGTAGAGGATCGAGGCGAGGAAGAAGGGCTTGGCGACCTCGGCCCGGCGATGCGGCAGCGCGAAGTCCAGGCTGAGCTTGAAGAACCAGATGCCCGCCACCAGCGAGACCCAGAGGAAGGGGCTCGCCCAGCCGCGCCACGCGCCCGCGCCCTCGGCCGGTTCGAAGAAGGTCATCGCGAGGCGTCCGGCCACGAAGAGCATGGGCACGATGAAGGCGGTGGACCAGAGCGCGGCGGTGCGGCCCGAGGGGTCGGTCACCGTCGCGACCTTGAAGCCGCCGCGCGCGTAATCCTCGCGGCACATCACGGCCAGCGCCATGAAGTGCGGGATCTGCCAGCAGAAGAGCAGCGCGAACAGCAGCCAGCCCATCGCGTCGATGTCGCCGTGCGGCCGGCCCTGGCCGAGCTTGGCCGCGGTCCCGATGATCGGCGGGATGGCGCCGGGCAGGGAGCCGACCAAGGTGCACCAGGAGGTGATGGACTTGAGCGGCGTGTAGAGCAGCAGGTAGCTCACGACGGTCGCGAGCGTGAGGAAGCCGGCCAGCGCGTTGGCGCCCAGCCAGACCAGGGTCACGCCGGCCGTGGCCAGCGCGCCGCCGAAGAGCAGCACCGCGCCGGGGTGCACCAGCCGGGCGGGGATCGGCCGATGCTTCGTGCGTTCCATGCGCGCGTCGGCCTCGCTCTCCCACCACATGTTGAGCGCCCCGCAGCCGCCGGCCGCCAGGGCGGTGCCCACGGCGAGGGCGACGAGCGTGCGGGCGTCCGTCGGGCCATGCGGGTCGCTGCAGAAATAGCCCGCCAGCGCGGTGAGCACGGAGAGGAACGACAACCGGGGCTTGGTCAGCTCCAGGAAGGCGGCGGGGACGGAGCCGGCGCGTGCGTTCATGCTCAGGTTGGTGGCGGTTTTCGGCGAAAGGTTAAAGGCAAAACGACCTGCGGCCGGAATTCGCCGCTCAGAGGTCGCCGAGGGCGCCCTCGCGGCGATGGGCCAGCAAGGCCGCCGCCACGACGAGCGAGAAGAGGGCAGCCCCGCTGACGAGATGCACGGTGCGCACATGCGGGTTCTGCGGTAGCTGGATCGCGAGGATCCCGAGGGTCAACTGCACGGCGAGCAGGGCGACGACGCCGCCGCCGAGCCGGCGCCCTTCCCGCAGGAGGGCCAGGCCGAAGGCGCCGACGGCGAGGGCCGCGAGCAGGGCCCCCGAGCGGTGGAGGAAATTGAACCACCACAGCGTGCCCGCGCCCTGCGCGGGGATGAACCAATCCACGGGCGAGCCGCCGCTCACCCAGGTGGTGACGCGGTTCTGGCGCATGAGGGCGCCGGCGAGGATCACCGCGAGCGTCAGGCCGGCCGCCCAGCGGCCGAGCCGCCGGGCCGCCGCGGAAGCGCCGGCGGCCGCGTCCGCCCAAGCCCGCGTATGGCTCAGCGCGATGGCGGCGAGCAGGGCGATGGTGAGCTGGGCGTTGACGGCATGGGCCACCGCGAACGCGACGGCCCGGAGGTTGCCCTCTCCGCCGACGTTCAGCTTGTCGAGCAGCACGCGGAGTCCGCCGAGTCCGCCTTGGAGGAGGACGAGCCCGAGCAACGCGTAGGCGGCGAGGCGGACGAGCCGCCGCGGTTCGCGGCGGGCGTGCGCCAGGGCGAGGCCGACGATCAGGAGTCCCAGGCCGGTCGCCGCGAGCCGGTGCGAGTGCTCCGCGAACTTGTCGATTTCGGTGAGCCACCCGGGCGGGTTGACCGAGCCGTTCGAGAGCGGCCAGTCCAGGAAAGCCATGCCCGCCTGGATGCTCGTCGTGAAGCCGCCGGCCTGCAGGACCAGGACCGCCCACAGGAGCGCGGCCCAGCACAGCCCGAGGAGGAGCCGGTCCGGGGTGGGGCGGTCGTTGGCGGTCATGCTTCCATCAGACGAGGCCGCGGGGCGGGCGCAAATCCGTTTCGAAGTCGCCGCCGTTCTTAAGCGGGGACGATGGGGTCCATCAGCCGCCCGCGGCCCGACCGAAGGCCCGGATCTTCCCGACCAGGTTGGTCAGGCCGTTGCGGCGGTTGGGCGAGAGGTGCTGCGTGATCCCGACCGCGGCGAGGAAGTCCGCGTCGGTCGCGGCCACCTCGGCGGGGCTGGCGCCGTCGTAGAATTCGCAGACCAGCGTGGCCACGCCCTTGGTGATCAGCGAGTCCGCGTCGCAGCGGAAGCGGCAGCGGCCGGCTTCGAGCGCAGGGACCAGCCAGAGGTTGGAGGTGCAGCCTTCGACGAGGAAGGCGTCCAGCTTCAGTTCGGGGGGCAGGGCGGCGGCCGACTTGGCGCGGTCGATGACGTACTGGAAGCGCTCGTGGTGGTCGCCGAACGGCTCGAGTTCGGCGATGAGTTCGGCCCGGCGCGCGGCGAGGTCCATGGGCGCTCAGCGACCTTCGAGGGCGGCGGTGTCGAGGTCCGGCCGGATCAGGGTCAGCAACGAAGCCTCGAGTTGGCGGGTTTGGGCCGGGGTCAGCTTCGCCTCGCTGCGCAACCAGGAGAGGGCTTCCTGCCAGACCAGCGGCGAGGGGCGGCGCAGCGTCTGCAGGTACTCGAGCTCCTCGAGCATCGACTTGCGGGTGCCGTAGGCGTCGGTCAAGCCGGCCAACAGGCGGGCGCGGACGTAATCCGCCCGCAGCTGCGATTGGTTCGGGTGGACCTGTACGCCGGCTTCGAGGATGCGCACGGCGGCGTCCGAGGCGCGGATCGCGCGCAGGTGACGGCCGACCGAGCGGTAGGCTTCGGGGCCCAGGTCCTTCGACTTGAGGAACTCCGCGAGGTAGCGGTCGCCGATGTCGCGCTCGCGCTTGGCCGTCGCCTCGTCGGGCTTGTTGCGCGCGTAGTGGGCGATGCCGAGAAGGGCCTGGATCAGCGGACGGTTGGAGTGGAAGAAGGCGGGGTCGGCCGCCGAGACCTGCTGGTGCTGGGCGATGACCTGGTCGGGCAGGCCGGCGTTGAGGAGCGCTTCCAGGTGGAGCGCCGCGAAGGTCGCGCTCTCGAAACCGCGGGCGGCGGCGACGCTGGTGAGGGCGGCCGTGAGGCCATCGTAGCCTTTCTCGGCCGCGAAGTTGGCGAGCGCGATCATGGCCGCCGAGTTGGCCTCGAACTTGTTCTTGATCGTCATCAGCTCCTTTTCGTACTCCTCCTTGAGTCCGAGCTTATCGAGCAATTGCAGACGTTGGATATGGGGGAAGGGCGCCTTTTCGTTCAGGGAAATGCGGTCCTCATTCACGGACAAGGCCATCCGGGTCTGGCCCAGCAGCAAATGAAAGCGAGATTGCTGGGAAAGGATGGCGTCCCTAGGCGTGTACTCCTTGATAGACGACCCCTTGGTTTCCAGAAGCGCCAGACCCTCTTGGGTTTTGCCCCCGTCGAACAGGGCCTTGGCCTTGAGGAGCAGTCCATTCGGAAGGCTATCTAAACCATTGATGGTGATGGTTTTGACGCAGTCTGGGTATTTACCCGTCCAGTACTGGGAGGTGGCCGTGGCTAGGGCGATGGCTTCGCGGGTCGCTTGAGGTAAGTCTTTGCCGACCCGGAGAAGTTTGAGGCCTTGGTCGATCACCTCGGCGTCCCGTTCCCTAAGCTGAAGGAACTGGAAGTAGCGTTCTAGGTAGTCCCGACCCAGTTTATCGTTAATAACGAGGAATTCCAGGCCATGGCGCATCGTCTGGATGGCGTCATCTGTCCGCCCCATCTTACCATGCAAGAAGTTGGCGTAGAACAATTTAGCCTTAGAGTTCGCTGGGTTGCAGCGAACCGCAATCTCAACCAGACGTAGGGTTTCGTTCGGCTTATCGGCAGCCTGGGCCTCCATGGCTCGATCCAAGAAGAAATCGGCCAATTTCGAGAGGTGTTCTTGGCGGATTTGCAGGGCTTTTTCGGGCTGATCCTCGATTTTGGACAGGGCCAATTGTACAAACTGACGCAGAAGGGGGTCCTTGACCAATTCGGCCCTTAAGTAGGTCTTGCGGGCATAGGAGGATACTACTTCAGGGGCTTTGCCAGCCGGCAGACCCGTCAAAAGGATGATTTCCGCGTCGGTATCGTTTTCCTTGGAGGCTGGGGCGGCCTTATCAGCCGGGGAGGGGGTGGGGCCGGGCTTGGCGGGTTCAGCCGCCCAGCTGAGGCCAGGGAGTCCCAGGGCGAGCGCGAGCAGCAGGTGCGGGCGAGACATAGGCTCCGACTCTGCCCTATGGGCGGAAATTGTCCCGCATAAAAGATAGGGACACCCCCCGGGCTAACACCCCCCGTAAAGAAACCTTAAAACCAAAGCACTTTCCGCTTGCATGAGGGGCTTCGACCCCTATGCCCAAACCCTCTTTTCCCTATTTACCGAGGTCCATGCCTACCATCAACCAGCTCGTCCGCAA
>JACCDW010931657.1_pt1 | contig 14312 bp, 13 predicted proteins | sample 7449781 | NCBI WGS metagenome assembly JACCDW01 (sample SAMN15323449, study PRJNA562643) | freshwater metagenome | isolation source: river surface water | place: USA:Blue River Watershed | collected 2017-08-18
GGGATGTAGGCGGGCTCGTAGGCTACTCCTCGGTACGTTTCCTGTCGGGCATGTTCAAATCCCATCCCTTTTACTTCGTAGAAGGAGAGAAACTTGACGCCCAATTTGGAAATGCATCGGTGGATGTAATCAAAGCGAGAGGTGCGGATGATGGCTTCGATTTTTTTCATTTTTTCAAGGAAGGAAAGGTTTTGTTGAAAACAGGTTGGAAAATAAGTTAATCTTTTACAATAAATCAAAAAATAAGTTAAAAAAAGAATCAAAAAAATAAAAAAATATGTTTTTGACTAATAAATAGGTTTAAAATTGAAGTTAATAATAAAAAATAAATGAAAAAAAATTAAGAATAGGGTTAAAATCAAACCTTAGTAAAATGAATCTGTGTTTGCTCGGAATAGAATTCGGGGTAATTTTGTCTACGTTTTTTTAAGAGATACAATGACAAGCAAACCAACACTCGTAGTCTTGGCGGCCGGAATGGGCAGTCGCTATGGAGGAAACAAGCAAATTGATGGTTTTGGCCCGAATGGGGAGACTATTTTGGAGTATTCAATTTTTGATGCAATCCGAGCTGGATTTGGAAAAGTAGTATTTATCGTTCGGCAGGAGATCCTGGAAATTGCTCAGGAGAAGTTTATGCCTAAACTTCAAGGAAAAATTGAAGTAGACTGGGTCCTTCAATCCTTAGACAGTTTTGTGCCGGCCGATCTAAAGCAAGCGGATCGTGTCAAGCCTTTTGGAACAGCACATGCTGTGCTGTGTGCAAAGGATGCGGTGCATGAGCCTTTTGCAGTGATCAATGCAGATGACTTTTATGGAAAAGAAGCTTTTGCTGTTTTGGGTAAGTTTTTGACCACGGACGTGCGGCCCAACCTGCATGCGATGGTAGGTTATGCCTTGAAAAATGTGCTTTCTGCACATGGGACAGTAAGTCGTGGGGTATGCGAAACGAATGCCAAAGGGCAATTGATCGGAATGACCGAGCGAACTTCCATTGCGCAGGAGGGTGATAAAATCCTCAGCAAAGGGGAAGGAGAAGCCTTGGAAATCGCGCCCAACACGCCAGTAAGTATGAATTTCTGGGGATTTCACCCTGCGGTCTTCAAAGATATTGAAAAGATGTGGCAGGAGTTTTTACCGGCAAACTTGGGGAATCTGAAGTCGGAATTTTACATTCCTACCGTAGCCAACAACCTGATTCAAGCCAATGAAGCAGCGTTTGAAATTTTGCCAGGAGGAAAAACCTGGTTTGGGGTGACCTACACCGAAGATCGACCTGTAGTGATTGAAGCCTTGCAGCAGTTACATGCGGAAGGAGAATATCCAACTACCTTATGGTAAACAAAAAAGGGGCTTCTGCCCCTTTTTATGTAGAATGGATTGCTTGGTCAGAGGTAGAATTTTCGACTTCAAAGTTTGATCGAAAGTTCAAGCCGGCCCCCAAAACCCTTTTCGACGATTTTCCGCAAAGTGGATAAACGGATTTCCTTAACATTGTTTTCTACTTTTGAAATGTATCCTTTGTTAGTTCCGCATTTTTCCGCAAGTTCTTCCTGGGTCATTCCCCGTTGAAGTCGGGCTTGTTGCAACAAAAAACCTAATTTGAAGGATTCATAGTCCGATTCAAACTGGTCTCGTCTCAAAGTCCCAGGTTCTCCAAAATTCTGGGTAACCAATTGATCAAGTGTTGTCAAATTTTTGTTCGGCTTCATAATCTTTTTTGATACGTGTTGCTTTCTTTAATTCAGAAGAAGGTGTCTTTTGTGTCTTTTTTTGAAAGGCATTGGCTAAAATCAATTCTTTATCTTTTCCGAAAAAGCAAAAGATGCGAAAAATATCAATTCTATGCTGTACTCGAATTTCAAATAGCCCATCCGTCCCTTCCAAGTGCTTAAAATAATTGCTTGGAATTGGATGTGCGATTTCTAGAATCCGTAGAGTCCGTAGCAACTTTTCAGTTACCTGAGGCCGTTGCTTCAAAAGAAAATCTAAGAAATAACTTTTGTATGCCCGGATACTTCTTCTTTTCGGGTCATTCATTCGATTTAAATTTAGACATTGTTGTCCGATTAGACAACAATTGATGAAAAAATATCAGATCAACTAGTAAGTAGTAAATATCTCCACCAGCAAGTTCTTGCATCCGGTTTTTGAGCCGTTTTTTTAGTGATTTTCACTAAAGTCAGAAAAAAGAATCGCAGAAAATGCAAATCAAGGGCCGGACTGGCGAATTACCCCATCCTCTACAAAAAAATAAGCCACCTCAGCGTTTATTGTTCCCAAAATTTCCTTGGAGCGCTCCGGCCGCGCATCGGTGATGAATAGTTGCCCAAAGTTGCCCTGAGATACCAGTTGCAGTAGCTTGGAAATGCGCTCCTCATCCAGCTTGTCAAAAATATCATCGAGCAGCAGCAAGGGCTTTTCTCCCTTCGCTTTTTCAAATAATTCAAACTGGGCCAATTTTAAGGCAATGATAAAGGACTTCTGCTGCCCTTGGCTGCCGAGTTTGCGCAGCGGATGGGCATCGATCCGGAAATCAAAATCATCTTTATGGATGCCCGCATTGCAATTCTTAGTTGCGAAGTCCCTAGGCCGCATACTTAGGTAGTATTCTGGGAAATCTTCCCGCAGCGCCTCGGTCTCGTAACTCAAGCCCACCTGTTCCCGGCCCATAGACAGCGCTTCGTAATACCGCTGCAGCAAGGGGCTTATTTCTTGGATCAATGCTGCACGCCGCTTGGCAAGGGATTGACTCAAGGGAATCAGTTCCTCTTCATAGGCAGTGAGCAAGGTGAGGTCACGCCGACCTGTATCCGCAAACTGCTTCAATAGCGCATTGCGCTGCTTGAGAAAATGGTGGTAGCGAATCAATTGATCCAAGTAGGGATGGTCCAACTGGGCAAGTAGGCCATCGAAAAATTTTCGCCTTCCCTCACTTCCCCCTTTGATCAGTTCGGTGTCGTCAGGAGCAATCAAGACCAGCGGAATTTTACCCACATGGTCGCTGACCTTTTCTACTGCTTTCCCATTTTGAAAAATTTGTTTCTTTTTCCCCTGCTCCAAAGTGCAGCGCACCTCCAGCGGATTAGCGTCTACCGTAAACTTTCCTTTCACCGTGAAAAATTCAGCATCGTGCTGAATGCTCAAGCCATCACTCGACTGCAGCGCACTTTTGGTAAGGGAGAGGTAATGGATGCCGTCCAACACATTTGTTTTTCCACTCCCATTTCTGCCAAGCAAGCAATTGATTTGCGGGCTAAAGGACAGCTTGCTGTGGAGGTGGTTTTTAAACTGAATGAGTTCTAAGGACTCTAAAATCATGTGAACGGCGAATTATTTAGGTTGCATCCTAATTTTTAGGTCGGGATTAGTATATTTGAGGCCTAAAATAGCACATTTTGATCAGTACCCTATGGCAAAGAAAACTGCAGCGGCAAAGACCAAGGTAAACTACTCCAAAGAGACGTACGCGTATTGGTACGAAAGCATGCTTTTAATGCGGCGTTTTGAGGAAAAAGCAGGTCAATTGTATGGCCAACAGAAGATCAGAGGATTTTGTCACCTATACATCGGTCAGGAGGCTTGCGCCTCTGGAGCAATCACTGCCTTGACCAAAGACGACAAATGGATTACGGCTTACCGTTGCCATGCGCATCCACTTGGTTTGGGTACCGATCCAGGAGCTATTATGGCTGAGTTGTATGGCAAAGCAACCGGAACCACCAAAGGAAAAGGAGGCTCCATGCACATTTTTGATAAGGAAAGAAATTTTCTAGGTGGACATGGCATTGTGGGTGCACAGATCCCGATGGGTTTGGGCGTAGCCTTCGCCGAAAAATATGCAGGCACCAAAAATCTTTGCATCGCGAAGATGGGGGATGGTGCCGTGCGTCAAGGTGCAGTCCATGAGGCCTTCAACCTAGCCATGATTTACAAAAGCCCAGTGATTTTTGTGATTGAAAATAATGGCTATGCCATGGGAACCTCCGTAGCGCGTACCTCCAATGTGACCGAATTGTATAAAATTGGAGAGGCTTACGATATGCCTTCTTTCCCAGTAGATGGGATGAATGTAGAAGCCGTACACGAGGCAGTAGCTGAAGCTGCAGCCAGAGCACGTAGAGGAGATGGGCCTACGCTATTGGAATTTAGAACTTACCGATTCAAGGGACACTCCATGTCTGATCCGCAGAAATACCGCAGCAAGGAAGAAGTTGAGGAATACAAGCAGCGCGACCCGATCGAGCAGGTACTTGCTACTATTCTTGAAAATGAATTGATGACCGAAGCGGAAATCGAAGCAATCAATAAAAAAGTAAAAACTCAAGTAGATGAGGCGGTGAAATTTGCTGAAGAGTCTCCTTGGCCAGATGGCATGGATGCCTTCAAGGACGTTTACGTTCAGGAAGACTATCCTTTTGTGATGGAATAAGCGCCGAGAAGGCCACACAGGTACTACTTGTGTAATCGATAAAAACCGTATATTTGCGACCGAAATTTGAGCAACATGGCTAAGAAAGAAACAAAAAAATCAGACCAAAACGAACTCATCGAAAACCCTGAGGTACTCGCAGAGAAGATAGTTCCTGGAGAGGATTTTTTGAAAAGTAACAGCAAAATACTCGCGGGTGTACTCGCAGTAGCTGTAGTATTGATTGGTGGTATTTTGTTTTTCCAGTACAATACCCAACAGCAAAATGAAAAAGCTCAGGCTGAAATGTTTCAGGCGGTTTATTTCTTTGAACAAGACAGCGTGGACTTCGCATTGAATGGAGATGGCATCAACAAAGGCTTTTTGAACATTATTGAAAGCTATCCACGTACCGATGCGGCCAACTTGGCGCATTTCTATACAGGATCTATCTACCTATCTCAGAAAAAATTTGAGGATGCATTGACGCACCTACAAGAATTTTCTACAGACGACTACTTGGTGCAGGCTAAGGCTTATTCCTTGGTTGGTGATGCCAACCTAGAGCTCGGCAAGACAGAGGAGGCGATTGCACAATACACCAAAGCTGCTCGTACAAACGAAAACAAATTTATGTCTCCAAAGTACTTGGCCAAACTTGCTGTAGCGCAGGAAGAAGCAGGTAAAATCGAAGATGCAATCAATACCTATGCAGAGATTGAAGAGAAGTACTACGAGTCTTTTGAATTTGCTGCAGCACGAAAACATAAAGCACGCTTAGAAGGCCTTGCCGCTAAGTAATGCTTCTTTGAAGTATACTAGAAGAGTAAGGCGCTTGGTGTCTTACTCTTTTTTGTTTTAACCCCATTTCCCCAAAATCTTTTTCTATGGCCAGTTCCTTAAAAAACCTCAGCGACTACAATTCCAATAACTTGATTGATGTCTCTACCAAACGCTTTGCGGTGGTGGTCTCCGAATGGAACGAGGAGGTCACCGAATCCTTGTATTCAGGAGCCTACCAAACGCTCATTCAGCATGGAGTGAAGCCCGAAAACATTCTTCGCAAGCAGGTTCCTGGTTCCTTTGAACTTTCACTAGCAGCCCAGTGGTGTGCGCAAGATGAGCAGATCGATGCAGTGATTTGCCTGGGCTGTGTGATTCAAGGAGAGACCCGCCACTTTGACTTTATCTGTGATGCGGTGGCTCATGGAATCACCCAAGTAAGTTTGAAATACAATAAACCAGTCATCTTTGGGGTCCTCACCCCGCACACTCAGCAGCAAGCCCTTGACCGAGCGGGAGGAAAGCATGGCAACAAGGGAGATGAAGCCGCCATCACGGCCATCAAAATGCTTGGATTCTAACAAACCTATTCAACTGATTTACGCGTGAAAATAATGAAGTTTGGAGGGACCTCCGTGGGACGTCCCGAACGGATGCATCAAGTGAAGGACTTGATCACCCGAAGTACAGAGCCGACCCTAGTGGTGCTTTCCGCCCTATCTGGGACGACCAATGCCTTGGTAGGTATTGGGGAAGCTTTGGCCGCTGCCGATAAGGTACTTGCAAAGGAGCGAATCGATATCCTTCATGCCCATTATTTGAATTTTTACCCTGAACTCTTGGCTAGCCCATCCGGCAGAGCAAAGGCAGAGGGTATCCTGAAGGAGCACTTTGAATTTCTGAACATCCTACTTAAAATCTCCTTCAACGAAGCAATTCAACGCGATATTTTGGCTCAGGGAGAACTGTTATCGACCAAACTTTTTCATACGCTGTTGGAAGAGCTGGGGATTTCCTCGGTCTTGTTATCGGCATTGGATTTTATGAGTATTGATGAAAATTCCGAGCCGGAGCTAGGAAAAATTTCAGAGCGCTTGAAAGCCATCCTTGCACAGTATCCCGATCAGCACCTCTTTATCACCCAAGGCTATATCTGTAAAAACCACCGCAACGAGGTAGATAACCTCAAGCGGGGGGGCAGTGACTATACCGCATCTCTTGTAGCTGCAGCAATACAGGCATCGGTCTGTGAGATTTGGACCGACATTGATGGGATGCACAACAATGATCCACGCGTTGTGGATAGAACTCGACCCATCGCAGAGATGTCCTTTGACGAAGCGGCAGAGTTGGCCTACTTCGGAGCCAAAATCCTACACCCTGCGTCCATCTGGCCAGCCCAACTTCACAATGTGCCTGTTAGGCTCTTGAATACCATGGATCCTGCCGCTCCAGGTACACTAATCAAGGCAGAGGTAGCAGAAAAGGGGGTAAAAGCCATTGCTGCCAAGGATGGCATCACTGCTATCAAAATAAAATCCAGCCGAATGCTTTTGGCCTACGGATTTTTGCGCCGCATCTTCGAAGTCTTCGAATCCTTTAAGACTCCAATCGACATGATTACTACCTCAGAAGTGGCCGTGTCTGTAACCATCGATGATTTGAGCCATTTGGAGCAAATCGTAGAAGAGCTACGCCGATTTGGTACCGTAGAGGTGGACTCTAATCAGGCGATTGTGTGCGTAGTAGGCAATCAGGTGGCTGAGACGAAAGGGGCGATCCAATCGGTCATGGATTCGCTGATGGATATTCCTGTTCGCATGGTGTCCTTCGGAGGAAGCAAACACAATGTGTCTATATTGATCGATGCCCAATACAAAGCACAGGCACTCAAAAGCCTCAATGAAGGCGTATTTAATTGGTAATTTGCCAGAAAAATGACTGAGCCCACACCTGGTTTTCTTCAGCGTCTGCAAAGCAAATGGCAGCTGAAAAGCCTTACTCAAGTGCTTTTGGTTTTGTTTGTTTTTGCCTGTACAGGCACAACCATCTTACTGATCAAAAATCCTCTGCTTGTTTTTTTTGGTATTGAAAGAGGGGGGGGCCAGGGAGCATTAAATACCTTGCTTTACCTACTGCTCGTCTTGCCGCTGTACCAGATTCTACTTTTAGTTTATGGTTTTATTTTTGGGCAGTTTCGCTTCTTTTGGGAAAAGGAAAAACAATTGGTGAAGCGGATTGCTGGATTAGTTATCCGAAAAAAATAGAAATTCAAGCTTAACTGATTCGGCTCCAGTTGACAGCAGTCTTTTTTTGCTGGCGTACCTGCCGAAGGATAGCGAAGTGTTCTGGACTCTCTAAGGTAGGATCTGCCGCCAAAACTTGCTGCGCAGCATCTCTTGCCAAGGTCAGTAGGGGAGCATCCTTACTCAAGTCTGCAATCAAGAGGTCGGTGATGCCACTTTGTTGGGTTCCCATCAGGTCGCCCGGACCACGAAGTCTCAAGTCGACGTCTGCGATTTCAAAGCCGTCGTTGGTGCGTACCATCGTTTCCAAGCGGATCCTAGAATCCCGGCTGAGCTCGTACTTACTCATCAGGATACAGTAACTCTGTTCGGCGCCCCGTCCCACCCGGCCCCTAAGCTGGTGCAACTGGGAAAGTCCAAATCGCTCTGCATTCTCGATGATCATCACAGATGCGTTCGGTACATTGACTCCCACCTCAATCACCGTGGTAGCAACCATGATCTTTGTTTCCCCCTTCACAAATCGCTGCATCTCGTAATCCTTGTCTTCGGCTTTCATGCCCCCATGGACGATACTCAGCGGAACTTGCGGGAATGCCCGCGCGATGCTTTCGTAGCCGTCCATGAGATTTTTAAGGTCCAGAGTTTGGGACTCTTCGATTAGCGGATAGACGATATACACTTGCCTACCTTTTTTGATTTCTTCCTGCATAAATCCAAAGACCTTTAGGCGATCCTTGTCGTAGCGGTGCACCGTTTGAATGGGCTTGCGGCCGGCTGGGAGCTCGTCGATTACCGATACCTCTAGGTCGCCATAGAGCGTCATGGCCAAGGTTCTAGGAATTGGGGTGGCAGTCATGACGAGCACATGCGGTTGGTACTGCTCGTTTTTGGCCCAAAGTTTGGCCCGCTGGGCTACGCCAAATCGATGCTGCTCATCGACAATCGCCAGTCCCAGGTTTTTGAATTGAACCACTTCCTCTAAAAGGGCGTGCGTTCCTACCAGCAGGGTCAATTCCCCAGACTCCAAGGCTTCATGGAGGACTTTGCGAGCAGCTTTTTTGGTGGAGCCGGTGAGCAAGGCAATTTGCAGACCCATGGCATCTGCATAGTGGCGTAAGCCTTCGTAATGCTGGTTTGCCAAAATTTCGGTGGGAGCCATCAAGCAAGTTTGCGCCCCTGAGCCTATCGCTAGGAGCATACTGATAAATGCGACCATGGTCTTTCCACTTCCCACATCACCTTGTATCAGTCGGTTCATCTGTTTGCCAGAGCGCATATCCCCAAAAATTTCTCGTATCACCCGCTTTTGGGCGTTGGTCAGTTCAAATGGGAGGTGCTGGGTATAGAAGTCTGTTAGTAGTTGGGTGGAGCCGAGCACCTGCCCAAGTGATTTTTCCGTTCGGGTTACTTTCAGGGTAAGAAGTCGCAATTGGAGGTAAAAAAACTCCTCAAATTTCAATCGCTTTCGTCCCTGAGAAAGTCCCTCAGGACTACTGGGAAAATGTATTTGCCGAATGGCTTCCTTTTTTCCCATCAGTCGGTATTGATCTAGAATCCCCGGCGACAAAGTTTCCTGCACCTGCGGGTAAACCAGCGGGAGCAGTTGTTCCAGAATTCGGGAAAGGCCCCTTGAGTCTAGAAATCGAGCCCTCAGTTTCTCGGTGGTGGAGTAGACCGGCTGAAATTTATTTCGGGTTTCGTTTGCTGCGGTGATTGGCTCCATCTCCGGGTGTGCCATGCTCCATTTTCGACCAAAGAGGGCAGGCTTTCCAAGAAAAATATAGGAGGCACCAAGGGGCAATTTTTTCTGTACCCAAGTGATGCCTTTAAACCAGGTCATCTCCATTTCTCCAGTATCATCTACCACTACTGCCACCAAACGCTTTTTGGAGCCCATTCCGACTAGGTCAATGCTTTTGATTCGTGCGATCACTTGGACATGCTCCAGTTCTTCGTGGAGGTCCTTGATTTTTAAAAAGGTGCTGCGGTCCTCGTACCGAAAAGGATAGTGCTGCAGCAGGTCCCCATAGGTGAAAATGCCCAATTCCTTATTCAAAAGTTCGGCCTTCTGCGGGCCAACCCCTTTGAGGTATTCGATGCGGGTATCAAAGATGGTAGACAAGGCTTCTTTTTTTGGGTAAAGCAAGTTACCGCAGGACCGTGGATTTTGCCAAGACTTTGCGGGAAATTGTCGGAAAGGAAAAATTCAGGGTTTACTCCTATTCGTCGCCTAGAGTTGTGCCGCGAATTGTGCAAAACGTGCGCGGTAAGCCTGCTGGCTTTGCAGGAGAATCAACTGATTTTTGGCACGGTGAAGATTTTGTAGGGGGTAAGTTACCCGGTAATAGACATTCCCTTCCAAGTGGTCGGTAAGAAAGCGAAGGCCCATGATCAGGGTCATGATCTCCCCTCCAAACAAAAGGGAATCCATTTCCTCAGCAGAAAGTGATCCATCCAATCCTTCTAGGTAGCCAATTAAAAGTTCCTCAACTAGTTCTGGAAGGACATGAATTTGGTCCCACTCAGTTGCCGTTTCGGGCAGGCTGCAGGCAACAGTTCGCACCAGGTCTCCAAAATCGTACATTAGGTAGCCTCCCATCAGCGTATCTAAATCCACTAAGGCTTCTACCTTTTCAAGCGTAGGTGCAAAAATCAGGTTGTTGATTTTCGTGTCATTGTGCATTACACGAAGGGGTAATTGGTCAAGTTGCTTCAAATAGTAGTCAATCAAAGGCTGTTGTGCCAGGTAGCCTTCTAGGAGGCCCTGTTCCTCGGTAGGCAGTGAAGGCAGGACTTTGGCCACTTCCTTCAACCGGGCATAGCGCAAGTCTAAGCGATGAAAGTTGGGAATGGTGTCCTCAAATGTAGATACCGGAAGTGGGGAAGCCCAGGCAGCAAATTTTCCATAAGCCTGAGCGGCCATTCTTGCTTGGGCGTGTTTCTGCACTTGCTGTAGGGTAATCCCTTGGACAAAGTCAAAGAGTCGGTACATCTTTCCATCAATGCTTGCAAGCCCCTTGTCAGCTCGTGTGGGTAAGGGAAGGGGAAGTTCGAATGGGAGAGGATATTGTTGGAGATGCTTAGAAAGCAGATGGAGGTTGTGTGCGATGCGTTCTGGAAAACGGAATACTGCCGCGTTGAAACCCTGAAGAATCCATTTGCTGTCCGATTGACGGAGCAAAAGGGTTTCGTGGATCAGTCCTTCCCCAAAAGGTGAAATTGCAAGTGGGGCATCTGTTAACTGTGGGTAGGCCTGCTTCAGGGCGGTGGCTAGCGCATCAAACATGCTACGAAAATAGAAAAGAAACCAAGGAATCGATAGGAAGCGGATGGATTTGGAAAAAATGACTGGGATTATTGTAATTGCAATCAAGAAAAAATTGAAAAAGCCCCGTGTTCTTCACCAAATATTTTTGTTAATTGTCAGTTCAATTAACCCAAAATTCCATGAATGTAACCGCTTTAGATTGGGGCATCATTGCATCCTTCTTTGTTATTTCCTTGGTGATCGGACTAGTGTCTGCCAAAACTGCTGGTAGTTCGGCCAAGGAATTCTTTTTATCAGGAAGGAATATGCCCTGGTGGCTTTTGGGAGTGTCTATGGTGGCAACCACCTTTTCTGCAGACACGCCCAACTTGGTAACGGACATCGTACGTAAAAACGGAGTTGCCGGCAACTGGGCCTGGTGGGCCTTTTTGCTAACCGGGATGTTAACTGTCTTTGTCTATGCGAAGTTGTGGAGAAGATCTGAGGCTACCACGGATTTGGAGTTTTATGAAATGCGCTATTCGGGTAAAGGAGCGGCATTTTTGCGGGCTTTTCGTGCCATTTACTTAGGGGTGTTCTTTAATGTAGTCATCATGGCGACGGTTTCCCTAGCTGCCATCAAGATTGGCGGGGTGATGCTGGGCATGTCTCCGATACAAACCTTGTTGATTGCTTCCATTGTGACGGTGGTTTATTCCTCTTTTGGAGGATTAAAAGGAGTGTTATTAACAGACTTTTTCCAGTTTTTCATTGCGATGATTGGCTCCTTTGGAGCGGCCTATTACGTCTTGGAATTGCCTGAAATCGGTTCGCTTCAGCAGCTACTCAGTCATGAGGTGGTGGCGACTAAATTGGACTTCGTTCCAGATTTTACCGACCCGAATGTCTACATCCCGCTCTTTATCATGCCGATTGCTATCCAATGGTGGGCTACCTGGTATCCAGGAGCTGAGCCAGGTGGAGGAGGGTACATTGCCCAGCGAATGCTGTCTGCCAAGGATGAGAAAAATGCGATAGGAGCAACCCTGTTATTCAATATTGCACATTATGCCTTGAGACCTTGGCCTTGGATCATTGTTGCCCTTGCCTCCTTGGTGGTCTTTCCTACCATTGCCGATTTGCAGGTGGCATTTCCACATATTCCTGCAGATAAGATAGGCGATGATTTGGCCTATCCTGCCATGCTTTCATTCCTTCCTACAGGGATGGTCGGAATCGTCCTAGCTTCCTTGATTGCAGCGGTAATGTCCACACTTTCTACGCACCTCAATTGGGGATCGAGCTATGTAGTGAATGATTTTTACCTGCGCTTTGTAAAGCCTCAGGCAAGCGACAAGGAGTTGGTAGCTGTAGGAAGAATTTCTACTGTGGTGCTAATGATCTTATCCTCTATTTTGGCTTTGGCGCTTTCTTCAGCCTTGTCTGCCTTTGAAATTTTACTTCAAATTGGTGCAGGTACGGGCTTGATCTTTATTCTACGTTGGTTTTGGTGGAGAATCAATGCCTACACCGAAATCTCTGCCATGGCCATCTCCTTTGCCGTTGCGATTTTCTTTGAGGTCATCAATCCCAAGCTGGGTTGGATTGACATTCCTGAAGCACAATCCTACCTGAAGCTAGTCTACTCCGTGTCCATCACTACGGTAGGCTGGTTGCTGGTAACCTTCCTGACGCATCCCGAAAAAGACGAGGTCTTGCTTTCCTTTTACCGAAAAGTTCAACCTGCATCTTTAGGTTGGCGTAAAGTATTGGATCGCTACCCAGCGGAGAAGCAAGAAAAAGGAAGGCTTGGAATGGAAATTGGCTTGATGCTCGTGGGCACAGTAATGGTATATGCCGCCCTATTTTCCACCGGATTTTTCATCTATGGTGAGATTGCCCAAGGCGTAATTGCAGGAGCCCTTGCCGTAGCAGGGGGCTTGTTTATCTTGCTTTCTTGGAAAAAGTTAAACTCCTAAGTAGGTCTTTTGAATTGATTACAACTCCCTCTATTGGCTCTCATTGAGTTGGTGGAGGGAGTTAATTTTTCCCTGTTATTCCTCCTTATTTAGTTACCTGCCTTTTTTTCAAAGGTGACGGTATTGATCAGGTGAGCCAGGTCAATCTTGATGTATTCGATTATTGGAGCCAGTGAATCGTTTTTAAGGGCAGTATTGAAGTACAGGGCTCCCCTTAGAAAATGGGTAGTGGAGTCAGTTACAAAAAACTGAAATTGGGTAGGAACTTCTCCCGTGAGTTCGGCAACTACTGCTGAATAGCCATTTGGGGTGAGAATTACCACTTCTTCGATGCCATAGGCTTTGATTTGATGCTTGGCAGTCAGGTTAAAAGCGTCGTTGGATAGCACCTGAAAATCGGTGTTTTCGTCGATTTTTTTGTAGGTCAGGTGAACCTTTGCCCCCAGTTTTTTATAGTTCAGATTGATCCATTCCTTTTCAGAGAGGTTGAAGGAATCTGCTTCCACCTGGCTCTGAGTAGAAAAATCAAACTGATAAGGATAGCCTTCCTCCAATTGATTGTATTCGTGTCGAGGGAGGTCGATGCGGTTGTACCCCGGAGGTTTTGGAAGCCAGTTGGTTTCACAGGCAAAACAAACTAGGACAAGAAAGGCTAAGGGAAAGAATCGCTTCATGCCCTAAAAGTAGGTTTTGTAGCTGAATTCCTTGCCACTTGGAGGGAATTTTCCCAAGACCCCATATTCATTTAAATGCACCAATTAGGCGTATCGTCCCACTTCAAATCCCTTTATTTCCATGGAGGTATCTTTTTGCTGGTGGAGCTCCGCTAGGATTTTGCCTGTGGCAGGAGCCAGCGAAATTCCCATCATGGAGTGGCCACTGCCTACCAGTACATTGGTATAGTTGGGTGCAAATCCGATGTAGGGAAGGCCATCTGGGGAGCATGGGCGAAGTCCTTTCCAGATCTGTTCGTCCTCGGGAAAGGAGGACTCAAATTCAGGGTAGTACCGGTTGATGGCTTCAAAAATACCTCTCACGCGGTTTTTGTTGATTTGCTGGTTTGTACCTGCAATTTCCATGGTGCCACCAAAGCGGATTGTTTCTCCGTAGGGGCTTACAGCTACTTTTTGTTCGGTGAGGATGGTGGCTTGTTGGATTTCAGGCTTATTTTTTTGAATGAAGGAGTAGCCTTTTCCACCCATCATTGGAAGGGAGAATTGGAGCATTCGCGCAAGTTCTCCTGACCAGGATCCCCCACAAAGCAGAATTTTTTCGCAGTCGATTTTACCTTTGTCCGTAAGAACGGCTTGAACGGTGCTGCCTGATTTTTCAAAACCGAGAACTTGGGTTTCGATTAGAAATTTCACTCCTTTCTTTTCTAAGTAGCTCTTCAAAAAGCTGTACAAGGCTCCGGGATCAAGGTGTGCATCTCCTGGGAATAGGACTGCTCCACGCGCTTTCAGGTGTAAATTGGGTTCTATCTTTTTGAGATCTTCTGGAGTAAGAATTTCTGCATCAAGTCCATATTTTCTGGCTAAATGGGCAAATTCCACTTCCTCTTTTTCCATGGACTCGGTTTGATAGGCCATCATGAGGCCCTTTTCTACCAGGGCAATGGCCGATTCAGGATGCTCCTGACGGAA
>JACCDW011189677.1_pt1 | contig 14308 bp, 11 predicted proteins | sample 7449781 | NCBI WGS metagenome assembly JACCDW01 (sample SAMN15323449, study PRJNA562643) | freshwater metagenome | isolation source: river surface water | place: USA:Blue River Watershed | collected 2017-08-18
CGGATCAAGCCCATATCCATACTTTCGCCGGTCAGATCAACCCAAACGGCAGTCGGCCGGTTGGTCTCCAGGATACGATCCGGCGGCGCTAAAGTCAGCGTTAACGGGCTGCTCACCGCGATCGGTCGTGGCGCGATACTGAAGAGCCATGGAGCCTCGGAGGCGACCGGGGTGATCATCGGCAATGAACAGCGCTGCCGGTTAAGGTCGCAGGGTGGCGGGGTGATGCGGGTGACTTTCGGTTGTCCACGCATCAGGTTGAATAATCGATCTTTAAAGATTTGCGCCAGAACGATCGAGAGACCCAGAAGCGCCATAGCAATGAATAGCCGGCGGCGTGAACGGACAGTCTCGGAATGGCGCATGGCTTCGCTCAGCGGGAGGCGTTGGCGTGATGCGGTCGGTGCTGGTTGCGTAACAGCACGATCAGGGCACCTTCGCCGCCGTCGACGGGTTTGGCCTGGCAGTAGGCGAGCACCTCCTGGCGTTGTGCCAGCCAGTTGCGTGTCAGCACGCGCAGAACCGCAACCTGCCCCGGCGAGCGTAAACCGCGACCGGTGACGACGCGCACGCAACGGATGCCCTGATGGAGGCAGCGGGTCAGAAAATGCGCCAGTGCGCTGCGGGCCGCATCACGGGTGTGGCCATGGAGATCAATTTCGTCCTGGATCACCCAGCGGCCACGCCGTAAATCACGTAATACCTGCATCGAAACGCCCCGATGAAGATACGTCGGTTCGTCACCGCCTTCAAGTCGATCGGCCAACTGGATGGGTGCATGAATGAGTTCGTGTAATACGGCGGCGTCATCGCGCAAGCGCTGTCGGGCGACCGGGCGCGGTGGCGGCGCGCTCAGATCGGCCCGCGGCGCCACCTTAAGAGGCGCAGCGTCGCCGACTTGCTGGCGAAACAACGCCTGTTCCTCGGCAGAGAGTCCAGCCGGTTGCGGCATCGTGGGCTGCGTGCCGATCACGGCACCGTCTTACTTGGATGGTTGCCAGGCGCGCAGAGCAACATCCAGACCCTGCGCCAGACTATCGAGGAAACGCTCGGCGTCCAGTGCAGCCATGCAACCTGTGCCAGCCGATGTAATGGCCTGGCGGTAGTTGTGATCCTGAACGTCGCCGGCGGCAAATACGCCCGGTACGCTGGTAGCGGTGGCAAAACCTTCGGTTCCCATGCGTGTGATGATGTACCCGTTTTCCATGTCGAGCTGACCAGCGAACATGTCGGTATTCGGCTTGTGGCCGATCGCAATGAAGACGCCTTTCAGTTCCTTGTCCTTGGTCGAGCCATCGGCGGCCTTGATGCGAATGCCGGTCACGCCGGTGTTATCGCCCAGCACTTCGTCCAGGGTAGCATTGAGCTCGAGGGCAATCTTGCCTTCCTCGACGCGCTTGTAAAGTTTGTCGACCATGATCTTTTCGGCGCGGAATTTGTCGCGGCGATGAATCAGCGTCACCTTGCTGGCGATATTGGCCAGATAAAGCGCTTCTTCAACGGCCGTATTGCCGCCGCCAACCACGGCGACTTCCTGATTGCGATAGAAGAAGCCGTCACAGGTTGCACAGGCCGAAACACCGCGTCCCGCGAATTGCTCTTCCGATGGCAGACCCAGATACATTGCCGAAGCACCGGTCGCAATAATGAGGGCGTCACAAGTATATTTGCCAGCGTCCCCCTCTAGCTCGAAGGGGCGCTGACCGAGTTTCACCGTGTGGATATGGTCGAACACCATTTCCGTCTCGAAACGGCTAGCGTGTTGTTCAAAACGGGCCATCAGTTCCGGACCCATGACGCCGTTGACGTCCGCCGGCCAGTTGTCGACCTCGGTGGTGGTCATCAGTTGGCCACCCTGAGCCAGGCCGGTGATCAGTACCGGCTTCAGATTGGCGCGGGCGGCGTAGATGGCCGAGGTATAACCGGCCGGGCCGGAACCGAGGATCAGCAGGGGAATGTGGCGGGTGGCGGCAGACATGACAGCTCCTGAATAAGAAAGGACATCCACGCGGATGTCCGGTAAATCGCTAATGACAGGGATTATAATCCCTCACTACTGCTTCAACAGTCTCGTGGGCGATTTCCGGCTGTCGGAATGGCTCGTGGGCTGTGTTGACCCTCTGCCTTTATGAACCGTCCGTATTCGCGTCCACTGACCCAACGTATCGAAGGCCCCCGGACTTTACCGGAACGCATTCGCGCCCTGATGCAGGAAGCCCGTTGGGCCATTCTTGGTTTTGTCGCGTTGGTCACTGTGCTGGCGCTTGGCGGCTATAACCCGGCTGATCCGGCCTGGTCGCACGCCGGGCGCGGCATGCAGGTGACGAACCCCATGGGTCGCTTTGGAGCTTGGGCCTCCGATTTGCTGTTTTATCTGTTTGGAGGGGCTGCCTGGTTATGGGCGTTGCTGCCGCTCGTTCTGATCTTGATTGGTTGGGGCGCGCGTCGGCGGGCGCTGAGCGAGGCCACGGAGGTGGATGCTCGACCGCTCTGGCTAACCTTGGGCGGTTTTCTCGCACTGTTGTTGACGTTGTCGGCCTTTGCCGCGTTGCGCTTTCATAGCAGCGGCACGGCACTCCCTATGGGGCCGGGTGGTGTGATCGGGCAGGGATTGGCCCTGCTCATTGGCCAGGCCTTTGGTTTTACCGGCGCCACGCTGATTGTGGCTGCCCTCTTGTTGCTGAGTTGGCGTGTCTTCAGCGGCTTACCCTGGATGCGACTCTTTGAACGGACAGGGGCATTTCTGGAGGGCGCCGTCGGTGGCGGTGGGCGTGCAGTCGAGAGCTGGCAGGATCGCCGCATCGGTAGAGAAATTGCACAGAAGCGCGAAGCGACGGTCGAACAGAAACGCGCCGAACCTATGGAGCCCGTGTTGATCGAACACGCCGCGCCGCCGGTCGCACCGGTGTCGCGCAAGGCGACGCAGCGCAAGGAGCGCGAGAAGCAGGTGCCATTGTTTCCCGAAGCCGTTATTGGCGGCACGTTACCGCCATTGAGCCTGCTCGATGCAGCGCAACCGCCGACAGATATGCCGACGGAAGAAACGCTGCAATTCACCTCGCGCCTGATCGAAACCCGTCTCGGGGATTTTGGCGTTGAAGTGAAAGTCATCGCGGCCTATCCGGGTCCGGTGATCACCCGTTATGAAATCGAACCGGCCGTCGGCGTTAAGGGTTCGCAGATCGTTAATCTGGCGCGCGATCTGGCGCGTGCCCTGGCGCTCGTCTCCGTGCGCGTGGTGGAAACCGTGCCGGGTAAATCCTGCATGGCGCTGGAACTGCCTAATCCGAAGCGGCAGACCGTGCGTTTGTCCGAGATTCTGTCGTCGCGTCCCTATCACAATATGAGCTCTCCCCTGACGGTGGCTCTGGGTAAGGACATCGGTGGCCAGCCCATCGTCGCTGATCTCGCCAAAATGCCACACTTGCTGGTCGCTGGCACCACCGGTTCCGGTAAGTCGGTGGGCGTCAACGCCATGATTCTGTCGATGCTCTACAAAGCGGAGCCGGAGTCGGTGCGCCTGATTCTGGTTGATCCGAAAATGCTGGAACTTTCGATCTACGAAGGCATTCCGCATCTGCTCGCCCCGGTGGTGACCGATATGCGTCAAGCCGCCAACGCACTGACCTGGTGTGTGGCCGAGATGGAGCGTCGCTATAAAGTCATGTCTAAGCTGGGCGTGCGTAACCTGGCCAGCGCCAACGAACACATCCAGAAAGCCGCCGAGAAGGGCGAGCCGATTCCGAATCCGCTGAGCCTGACCCCGGAGTCGCCGGAGCCGTTGCGCTCGATGCCGCATATCGTTGTTGTGATCGACGAACTGGCCGACCTGATGATGGTGGCCGGCAAGAAGGTCGAAGAACTGATCGCCCGTCTGGCGCAGAAAGCGCGCGCCGCTGGCATCCACCTGATTCTTGCCACTCAGCGCCCCAGTGTCGACGTGATTACCGGCCTTATCAAGGCCAACATCCCGACCCGCATCGCCTTTCAGGTCTCGAGCAAGATCGACTCGCGCACGATTCTGGATCAGATGGGCGCTGAAGCGCTGCTGGGCCAGGGTGACATGCTCTATCTGCCGCCGGGGACCGGTTATCCGCAACGCGTGCACGGCGCCTTCGTCGCCGATGACGAAGTGCATCGTGTGGTCGATTATCTGAAGCAGATGGGCGCCCCCGAATACGAAGAAGGCATTCTTACCGGTGCGGTCGATGGTGAGGGCGGTGACGGCGAAGGTGGCGACAATAATGATGCCGAGTCCGACCCGCTTTATGATCAGGCCGTTGAAATCGTTCTCAAGAATCGCCGTGCTTCCATCTCGCTGGTGCAGCGCCATTTACGCATCGGCTACAACCGCTCGGCACGTCTGATCGAAGCCATGGAAAAAGCGGGTTTGGTGTCGTCGATGGATGGCCGTGGCGGCCGCGAAGTCCTTGCGCCCAGCCGAGGCGGCGACGAGTAAGTTATGTGGGTCAGAGCGCATCTCAAACAGGTCAGCAGTGTTTGCCTGCTGGCGATTTCGGTCACTTTCACGGGAATAGCTTACGCAGACGCCGTTACTGACCTTAAAACCTGGCTCCAGGACACGCGTACTCTCAAAGCTGATTTTGCGCAGACCTCGGCCGGCGGTTTTACCGGCGGCAAGAGTCAAGGCACGATGGCGATTAGCCGCCCGGGTAAATTTCGCTGGGCGATCGCCAAACCCTATCAGCAATTGATGGTGGGCGATGGAAGTCGCATCTGGCTGTATGACCCCGAGCTAAAACAAGTGATCGTCCGTAAGTCCGATAAAGCGTTGGGCGGATCGCCCGCCGCATTGCTGGCTGGTGATAACGAGGTCGACCAGCGTTTCACGCTCAAGGCCGATGGCGAGCATGGGGGTGCGCAATGGGTAGTCGCGGAACCCCGCCAGAACGACACCGGCTTTGCACGCATTCGTATTGGCCTATCCGGTAACGAACTCAAAGGCATGATTCTCGAAGATAGCTTCGGCCAAGTGACCACACTCATCTTCAGCAATGTGGTGCGTAACGGTGACGTTACTGCCAGTCAGTTTCGATTCAGCCCACCGACGGGCGTCGATATTCTCAAGCAGTAATCATGGATTTTGATTGTGGACCTATTGAGCGGCGTGTCTGAGGATTTCGGCATCGCGCATTCGGCGAATGCCGGACCATCGGCCTACGCACCGCTACCGGAAAAGTTGCGTCCGCAAAGTTTGGAGCGTGTCGTTGGCCAAAGCCATCTGTTAGGTTCGGGAAAACCATTGCGTCTGGTGCTCGAAAGCGGTAACCCGCATTCCATGATCTTCTGGGGGCCGCCGGGCACTGGTAAAACGACGCTTGCCCGACTGGTGGCTTCAAAATGTGATGCCGAATTTATTGCGCTTTCCGCCGTGCTGGCTGGCGTCAAAGAAATCCGTGAGGCCATCGCCTTCGCAGAAAAAGCCCGCCAGGCGGGACGCCGCACCATTCTTTTTGTTGATGAAGTGCATCGATTTAACAAGAGTCAGCAGGATGCGTTTCTACCGCATGTGGAATCTGGTCTTGTCACCTTCATTGGCGCCACGACGGAGAACCCGTCGTTCGAAGTCAATGCGGCCTTGTTGTCACGGGCGGCGGTTTATGTACTGAAATCGCTGAACGTCGATGAGCTGGGTGAGCTATTTGAACGGGCTATGGCCGAGTTACCCCATGCCCAAATCACAGAAGACGCCAAAGCACGACTCATTGGCGTCGCCGATGGCGATGCACGCAAACTATTGAACCTGATCGAACAGACCCTGGCTGCCGCCAGTGCTGCGGGGGCAACCGAGATTGATGCCGATTTTGTGGCCAATACCCTGGCGCAGAATCTACGCCGATTCGATAAAGGGGGCGATGCTTTTTACGATCAGATCTCGGCGCTGCATAAATCCGTGCGCGGTTCTAACCCGGATGCGGCCTTGTACTGGTTTGTGCGCATGCTGGATGGTGGCGCGGATCCACGTTATCTGGCGCGCCGCATCGTGCGTATGGCCTGGGAAGATATCGGCCTGGCTGATCCGCGGGGTGCGCAGATCGCACTCCAAGCAGCCGAGACCTATGAGCGGCTCGGCTCTCCGGAAGGTGAGCTGGCGTTAGCTAACGCGGTGCTGTATCTGGCGTCAACCGCCAAATCGGACGCTGCTTACCGCGCGTATAATCTGGCGCGTGCTTTTGTGAGCGCCGATGAATCCCGTCCGGTGCCGATGCATCTGCGGAATGCGCCAACGCGGCTCATGAAAGAACTTGGCCATGGCGCCGGTTATCGGCACGCGCACGACGAGACCGGCGCTTATGCCGCCGGTGTGAATTACTTGCCGGAGGGGATGCAGGATATCGCCTGGTACCAGCCGGTGGATCGCGGTCTTGAAGCCCGTATCCGTGAACGATTAGCCCAGTTAAGAGAGTTAGACCGAAATGCTTGATATCCCGCTGCTTCGAACCCAACCTGAGGAAGTTGCGCGTCGCCTGGCCACGCGCGGTGACGCGATCGATTTCGCACCATTTAACACGCTGGAAGCCGAACGTAAAACCCTGCAGCAGCGGACGCAGGATCTGCAGGCGCAACGCAATGCCTTATCCAAGCAGATTGGCATGCTCAAGGGCAAGGGCGAAGACGCCAGCGCCGTCATGGCCGAAGTTGGCAAACTCGGCGATGAGCTCAAAGCTTCTGAGGCACGACTTGCCGTACTCCTCGAAGAAATCACCGCGTTTACCTCAGCGCTGCCGAATCTACCGGGCGACGATGTCCCCGTTGGTGCCGACGAAAATGACAATGTCGAGATCAAGCGTTGGGGGAATGTGCCGGCTTTTGATTTCGACGTAAAGGATCACGTGAATATCGGTGCCGGTTTAAACGGCATGGATTTTGAGACCGCCGCTAAGATTGCAGGGTCACGCTTTGTCGTACTGCAGGGCCCGGTGGCTCGGTTGCATCGTGCGCTTTCTCAGTTCATGCTCGATACGCACACGATGGATCACGGTTATACCGAACTGTATGCGCCTTATCTGGTCAATAGCGCCAGCCTCTTTGGCACCGGCCAGCTACCCAAGTTTGCCGAAGACCTCTTCCAGGTGCCGCGGGGTGATGCGGAGCCTTACTATCTGATTCCGACAGCGGAAGTGCCCGTCACCAACATCGTGCGCGACACCATTACCCCGGCTGAACAACTGCCGCTCAAGTGGGTGTGCCATACGCCATGCTTTCGTTCCGAGGCCGGTTCCGGAGGTCGCGATGTGCGTGGCCTGATCCGGCAGCACCAGTTCGACAAAGTCGAGTTGGTGCAGATCACCACACCAGAGGCTTCGGATGCGGCGCACGAAGCGCTCACCCGTCATGCCGAAACCATTCTGGAAAAGCTGGATTTGCCCTACCGCCGTATCGTCTTGTGTACCGGCGATATGGGCTTCTCGTCGCAGAAGACCTACGATCTCGAAGTCTGGTTGCCGGCCCAAAATACCTATCGTGAAATTTCGAGCTGTTCCAATTTTGGTGCGTTCCAGGCGCGCCGCATGCAAGCGCGTTTCCGTAACGCACAGGGCAAACCCGAACTGGTACATACCCTGAATGGCTCCGGCCTCGCCGTAGGCCGGACGCTGGTGGCGATTCTGGAGAACTATCAGCAGGCCGATGGGTGCGTTCGAGTCCCTGAAGTGCTGCAGCCCTATATGGGTGGCCTCAAAGTTTTGTCGGCGACCGCCTAGGATTTTTCAGCGCAGGCTGGATGACGGCTTCAGCGGCGTGCTGATGCCGTAGGTACGGGTCGGTGCTGATAGCGCAATCCCGGTCGAAGAGGGATACAGACGCGACAGAATCGCGTAGTACATGCGCACGTTTTCGGCGGTGACTACGGCTTCGCCACCGCGGATCTTCACGCCATCCTTGGTTTGCCCTAGTTGAGGTAGTGCTTTTTTAACATCCGCCCAGGAGTCTGGATTCAGGCCCATGGCTTTGGTCCCCCGACGGGCGGCATTCATCTGGTTGGGGCCGACGTTATAAGAGGCAATCGCCATCCAGGTACGATCCGGTTCTGGCACCGATGCAGGAATTTCGTCACGCAGATAATCCATATAGCGTGCACCGCCCATGATGCTTTCATAGGGGTCGAGACGATTGCGAACGCCCAATCGGTCAGCGGTATCGCCTGTCAGCATCATCAGGCCGCGTACGCCGGTCTTACTCACGGCATTGGCATCCCACTTCGACTCCTGGTAGGCCAGTGCCGCCAGCAGACGCCAGTCGTAACCGCTGGTGGTTTGGGCGCGCTTGAATTGTGACAAATACTGCGGCAACCGGGTTTTTACCTTCACGAGAAAGTTGCTACGGTCGCCCTCTTGCAATCGATTCACCGCGCCGAAGTAACGATCGCGTAACTGACGCAGCGTGCCGTCTTTTTCAGCGCTTATCAGAAACTGATTGGCTTGAAGTGCCAGTGTTTCACCAAGTCGCTTTGGAAATGCCCAGACGATCTCCTCTTCGGGGCTGACATCCAGTGTGCTATCAATACCGTGTGTGTAGTTTTGTACAATACGATAAGTTGCACCGGGCACGATGGCGAGTTTGATTTGATTTTTGCTAACGGCCTTTAGGAGGTCGCTCTCGCTCCAGTTGGCGTGCGTTTCCAGCCGAGGGGCGATTTTTTGTTTTGATAAATAGGTCAACCAGAGTTCGTAACTATTGGCCTGAAGCGTGTGCACTTCCTGGTCATGGAGTTGTGTCAGGCGTGTTATCGGAATGGTATTCGCCGGTTGCACCAACACCAAGGCATCGTTGGCATAAGGTCTTGATGCGATAAGAAGCGATGCCTGGGGCTTTTGTTCGTCGTCGGCGCCTGTTAGATTCCGGTTCGATGGGGCCTCGACAAAACGTCGTGTCAACCATGCAGCTGCCATGTGGACTTCGCCGCGCTCAAGCAATTGATGTAGCGACTGTTCATCATTGGCCACGACAAAACGTACCTTTTTGCCGAGGGATTGCGCAAAAGCCGTCACCAAGTCGTGATCGAAGCCCGTTTCAAGAACGATTGCCTTGCCAGACTCGTCGTTGGTATTTTCACGATTGAAGCTGGTCGGGGTGGCACGGGTCCCGACAACCAGTTCGCGGGACAAGGAAAGGGGCTGGATATGCGGGAGCAGATAAAGCGCCCCGGCGAGCAGGCCAAACACCAGGAGCGCCGCTTTGATCCAGAGTAGCCAACGCGGCGCCGCATTAATACGGCGCAAAACCCCCTGTGTCCGTCGGGCAATGGCAGCCAGGCGGGGATGTTTTTCTGCGGGGGATGCTTCCGGGAGCGACATCGAGTGAGCTTTCTCCAAACGGCAGTGCCCAACTTTAGCATGGTCGGAGCCGGCTGCCGGCTGGACAGGAGGCCGGATCGTGTTACAATCTTGGGCTCGGAGAGGTGGCAGAGTGGTCGAATGTACCTGACTCGAAATCAGGCGTACTGCAAGGTACCGTGGGTTCGAATCCCACCCTCTCCGCCAAATTAAAAAGGCCTTTAAGTTGAAATACTTAGAGGCTTTTTGCTGGGCGGTGTTACGTTATTTTGAAGCGGGTCTAGCGTAGCCCGGAAGCAACACTAATGGCGCCGCGCACCCACTGATTGGCCAGCAACTGGAACTTCTCGGGGGAGTCAACTTCGCGCCGGAATTGTTCGCTTGAGACCAGATAGACGCCTTCACCCATGAGCTTGCCAGTTTTGCTACTGACCAGTTTGGCTTCGACCATCAGATAGGGTTTGCTGCCGTCAATGTTGTTGCCTTTACCCGCAGCCTTGAGCACGGTCGAGATCGGCACCAGACGGCGTGGTCTGAAGGCGTCGCCTTCCAGAAGGACGCCAGTGATGGCGGTGCTCAGACGCGCCACCTGTTCCCCGGGTTTGTAGCTGATGCCGAACTGTTTACGAACCAGCTGACGCATGGTGATGTCCATGGAATTTCGGATACGGTAAATCGTTTCTTCTGAAATACCGGTTTTGCCCAGATCTTTCTCGGCTGATTGATAGAGCACGATTGGATCGACCATGACCGTTTTGAAGTCGCTGCGTTTGAAATCCGGTGCCTGGTAGCGATAAATTCGGATGCCCGGTTGGGTAGCCACTTGCTTCAGGCGGTCGTAATCGGCCGCATCAAGAAATTCACTGGGGTCCGGCCGCGAGCCAAAACCTGCACAGGCGGTCAACAGCAGGGCGAGGAGCCCCGGCAGCAGTGCTCGAAGCAGGCGGGTCTTACGGGAATTGGTAGGGGTGAAAGTCTGAATCATGGAGTCGGTCATTAGCTGCGTCGGCAGTTAGGGATCTTCAATGAGATAATGAGCGAATTATAAGCCCTGGACACTTCTGATGCCCCGTCACTACCTGGTTACTGGCGCCGCCGGTTTTATCGGTATGCACACCGCCGAACGATTGCTACAGCGGGGAGATACGGTCGTTGGGCTAGATAACCTCAACGACTACTATGATCCGGCTTTGAAGCTGGGTCGATTGGAAGTGCTCAAAAAGTATCCGGGCTTCCGCTTCATCAAGGGTGACCTGGTCGACCGCGAATTGATGGCTGAGTTATTTGCCAAAGAGCGCTTTGATGGCGTGGTGCACCTGGCCGCGCAGGCTGGCGTCCGGTACTCGGTGACGCATCCGCATACCTATGCCGACTGCAACCTCACGGGCTTTTTGAACGTGCTGGAAGGCTGTCGCCAGAATCAGGTGGGGCACTTAGTTTATGCCTCTAGTTCCAGTGTTTACGGCGGCAACGAAAAAATGCCGTTCTCTGAGGCTGATAGCGTCGACCATCCGGTGAGCCTATACGCCGCGACTAAGCGCGCCAACGAGCTGATGGCACACAGTTACAGCCACTTGTACAACTTACCGGTGACGGGGCTACGCTTCTTCACCGTCTATGGCCCCTGGGGTCGCCCCGATCAGTCGCTATTTCTGTTCGTGAGCGCCATGCTCGACAACAAGCCGATCAACGTCTTTAACGAAGGCAAGATGCGTCGTGATTTCACCTATATCGACGATATCGTCGAAGGCGTCATCCGTGTGCTCGATAAGCCCGCGACGCCGGATCCGGCCTTTGATCCGCATCACCCGTTGCCCCACACTGGCCGTGCGCCGTACCGTATTTTCAATATTGGTAATAGCGATCCGGTGCCGCTCATGGATTTCATTACCGCCATTGAAGCTTCGCTCGGCATGTCAGCCCAGAAGAACTTCTTGCCGCTTCAAGCCGGTGATGTGACTGAAACCTTTGCTGATACCCGTGCGCTGGATGCCTGGGTCGGCTTTCAGCCCTCGACTTCCGTGCGAGACGGGGTAGGGCGCTTTGTCGACTGGTATCGCAGCTACTACGGCTGTTGATTTGCCGCTGTCATCTTTTTGTGATGCAGCGGTGGCAAACTGATTCCGTTGAATCCAAAAAGACACTATGACTAACGCCAAACCTGCGCTGTTGTGCTTGAACACTGGGTCTTCCAGTGTAAAGTTTTCACTCTATGCCGTTGATGACCATCAACCGCATTTGGTGTTCAATGGGCAGATTGAGGGCTTACTGGGTCAGCCGCGCTTCAAAGCTGCCGATGCTCAGGGCGTCGCACTGACCGATCAGTCTTGGGATGCCCCCAAGCGCCGTGCTGAAGCGGTCGGGATTATTTTGGATTTTGTGCGTGGCCAAGCGAACGGTTATCGTTTGACAGCCGTGGGCCACCGCGTCGTGTTGGGCGGGATTGAGTATCCGCATGCAGTCGTCGTCGATGAAGCGGTGTTGTCGGTATTGGATCGGTACGTGCCAATTGTGCCAAGTCATCAACCGGCGGAAATCGAGGCGATCCGATTGTTGCGTGAGATCGATCCCGAACTGACCCAAGTGGCCTGTTTCGATTCAGCCTTTCATCGGACAAAACCGGCGTTAGCCGATCTTTACGCGCTCCCGCTCAGCTATCGTGATCAGGGCATTCGTCGTTGGGGCTTTCACGGGCTGTCGTACGATTACATCAGCACCCGGCTACCAGCGCTTGATCCGGCGCTAGCCAAGGGTAAAACGGTGGTGATGCACCTCGGCAGTGGCGCTAGCCTGTGCGGGCTGGTTGGGGGGCGAAGTGCTTATACGTCGATGGGCTTTTCCCCGCTGGACGGGCTGATGATGGGCACGCGCACCGGATCGCTCGATCCGATGATTCCACTTTATCTGATTGAGCAACTGGGGATGACGGTCGCCGAGGTTGAGAAGCTCATCATTAAAGAATCGGGCCTGTTGGGCGTGAGTGGGCTTTCCAATGACATGCGTGACCTGGAAAACGCGGACACACCAGACGCGCAACTGGCGATCAACCTGTTTGTCTATATGCTAGCGCGGGAGACGGGCGCCGCCATGGCTGCCATTCAGGGTCTCGATGGCATCATCTTCACCGCCGGTATCGGCGAGCACTCAGCGCACATCCGATCGCTTACTTGTCATGCACTGGCATGGGCGGGTGTCGAAATTGACGAGGCACTAAATCAAGCGCCAGGAAAGGGTGCGCGAAAAGTGTCCACGGCCGATAGTCGTGTACGTGTGTGGGTGATTCCTACCGATGAAGAATCTGTGATCGCCCGCGATACCTGGGCGCTGTCCCGCCAATCGCTACCTTTTTAGTCTAAATCTTTTGGCATCATCCCGGGGTACTCATCTGTCTGGGGCTTGTATCTTTCTGGAAAGATAGTTAACATGCCGCCATGGATGATCATGAACAAATGCATGCATGGGCAGTCGGACAGGATCCGCTGGTAGTGCCGCTATTTTTAAACCTGGAGCGGGCGCGCAAAGTGGCGCATGCACGGGCACGTGCCGTGTGGGATCAACATGGCCTCACCCCGGCGGAGTTCGATGTCCTGGCGACACTACGCAGTACCGAGACACCCCATGAGCTCACGCCGGGTCAGATTCAGGATCGCGTGCTGATTACTTCGGGTGGTCTGACGAAGGTGATCCATCTGCTCGAAGAAAAGCACTACGTCGAGCGATCGGTGGCGCGTAACGATAATCGCGTCAAACCAGTCCGTCTCACAATGGCGGGTAATCGGTGTGTAACCAAAGCCATGAAGGCTATCGTGATCATGACCCGCGACTGGATGAATGCGATCCTGACACAGGATGAAATTCGCACAGCATCCAGCGTGCTTGGCAAGATGGCGGATTGATGATGCATATTCAAAGCACGCATAAATCGCTCGGGTGTGCACTGATTCTGGCCTTGTTGCTGGCGGCCTGTGCGCCCATGCCGTCACTGGGTCCGGTGGCTGATGCGCGCTCGCCGGAGGCCTTTGAAAGTAGCCAGACGTTTAAAGCACCTGAGTCCGAATGGCCGACCGACCGCTGGTGGGAGAAATACAAGGACCCCCAACTGAATCAGCTGATTGAGGAAGGCTTGGCCGATGCACCGGATCTGAAAGCAGCCCAGGCGCGTTTGCGTCGTGCTGAGTCACAATCACAATCAGTGGGCTCGGTGTTGTATCCGCAGTTGAGTATGAATGGCACGATCTTCGGCCAGGAGAACAGTATTAATTACACCGTGCCAGCGCCCTTTACACCGCAGGGCTGGTATTCCTACGGGCAGGGCACGCTAAACTTCAACTGGGAAATCGACTTCTGGGGTAAGAACCGGGCTGCATTGGGGGCGGCGGTTTCAGAAAGCCAGGCGCGCCGTGCCGAAGTCGCTCAGGCGCGTTTGATTCTAACGACGGCCATCGCCCGAAGCTACGCCGATTTGGCCAGGCTGGTGGCCGATCGCGCTACCGCCGAGAAGGCGCTGGATATCCGTCGCAAGACTTGGGTGTTGTTCAACGAGCGTCAGCAGCAGGGTCTGGAAAATGTCGGTGCAGTCAGTCAGGCGGCGGGCAAAATGCATCTGGCCGAGAACGAACTGGTTCAGATCGACGTTCGGATGGCCGAGACACGTAACCGGCTGGCAGCGTTGGTCGGTGCGGGTCCCGATCGCGGTCTGAAGATTCAACCGCCGAGTACTTTGCTCCACGTACGCTATGCGCTGCCGCCAGACATCGGCATCAATCTGGTTGGCCGTCGTCCGGACATTGTGGCATCACGTTGGCAGGCCGAAGCGGGGCAAAACCGGATTGAAAACCGCAAGGCCCTGTTTTATCCCAACATCAATATTCTCGCCTTTGTGGGTGGGCAGTCACTGGGCATGAACCGGCTGATCGAATCGGGCTCCTACATGAGCAATGCAGGGCCCGCGCTCTATCTGCCAATATTTCTTGGTGGTAAGTTGCGCGCCGATCTCGCCGCCGCTCAGGCCG
>JACCDW010081929.1_pt1 | contig 14302 bp, 16 predicted proteins | sample 7449781 | NCBI WGS metagenome assembly JACCDW01 (sample SAMN15323449, study PRJNA562643) | freshwater metagenome | isolation source: river surface water | place: USA:Blue River Watershed | collected 2017-08-18
TTGGGAACAGCGACCTTGATCATGGCGATGTCTGTTTTGGCCACTTTGTTGCCAACAGTGTCCATGCGGTGCGCTGCATTGAGCGTCAGCAGGCGCGCCTGTTCAATCAAAATGCGAGATTGCGCGATGCGCTCGACTGTGACGCCCTGGTGAGCCACAGGTTTTCCAAAGGCCACGCGTGACAAACTGCGGCGGCACATCTCTTCCAACGCGCGCTCTGCCAATCCGATTTGTCGCATGCAATGGTGAATACGCCCAGGCCCCAATCGTCCCTGGGCAATCTCAAAGCCACGCCCTTCCCCCAGCAACATATGATTTGCTGGCACCCGAACATTTTCAAAGAGCACTTCGGAGGCTCGGTCAGGAACACCGTAATAGCCAAATACCGGCAATGGCCGTATGACGCGCACACCCGGTGATTTCATGGGCACCAGGATCATGGACTGTTGCTTGTGACGGTCAGGATTGTCTGGGTCGGTCTTGCCCATGAAGATCGCAATATCACAGCGTGGATGCGTGGCATTGGTGGTGTACCACTTGTGACCATTGATCACATACTCATCCCCGTCACGAACGATGGACGACTCAATGTTGGTGGCATCGCTGGAGGCAACCTTGGGTTCTGTCATGGCAAAACAAGAGCGGATCTCACCAGCCAACAAAGGCTTGAGCCAACGTTCTTGGTGCTCTGCACTTGCGTATCTGGCCAGCACTTCCATGTTACCTGTGTCTGGCGCAGCGCAATTGAAAACTTCTGGCGCCAAAAATGAACGCCCCATGATTTCACACAAGGGGGCATATTCCAAATTGCTCAAGCCAGCGCCATGTTCTGACTCTGGCAAAAACAAATTCCAAAGCCCTAAAGCGCGCGCCTTTGGCTTGAGCTCTTCTACGACCGGATAAGCTTCCCACGGGCCCAATTGCTCTGCCTCTTGGACAAAGCGCTTTTCGGCTGGATAAATGTGCTCATCCATGAAAGCGGTCAGTTGTTTTTGAAGATTTTGCACTTTCGGGCTGGGGTCAAATGGCATGATTTCTCCTTGGATGTATCCAGCGCGGCGCGATCAGCAGCAAAAGCGTGGATGGCTTCGCAAACGTGGGTAAACGCCCAATGCATTTTCAGAGTAGACCTTGTTGCGCAAGTCTTCATCTGCTGCACGTGAGGCGTCAATGTAGCGTCGCGTGTCATCAAAGTAATGGCCTGTCAAAGGGTCAATCCCCTGAACAGCGCCAACAGTTTCAGAGGCAAAAAGAATATTTTCTTTGGGGACCACACTCAACAACAGGTCAATGCCCGCCTGGTGATAAACGCAGGTGTCAAAGAAGACGTTCGAAAGCACCTTTTCTTCCAAGGGTGGCAAACCCATGTCAAGGGCGATCCCACGGTAACGTCCCCAGTGGTAGGGCACGGCGCCACCCCCATGAGGAATGATGAACTTCAGGCTTGGAAAATCCTTGAAGATATCTGACGTCAAAAATTGTACAAATGCGGTGGTGTCACCATTGATGTAGTGTGTCGCGACCGCATTGAAATGCGGATTACAGGAGCCACTCACATGAATCATGGCCGGGACATTGAGTTCCACCAGCTTTTCATACAAGGGGTACCACCAATCCTTGTCCCACAAGGGAGGGTCGCGCCAGTTTCCCCCCGTGGGATCCGGGTTTAAGTTCGCGCCCACGAAGCCCATTGTGTTGACGCATCGCTCAAGCTCATCTGTCACGGCTTTGCCAGGCTTCACGCCAGGCGCTTGCGGCAACTGACAAACGCCCACAAAGCGCTCTGGAAACATTCGGCAAGCACGGTCAATCAGGTCATTGCAGTAACGGGCCCAGACAATGTTGGTCGACTCATTGCCTTCATGGTGGTCCATGCCAATGGCGCGCGGTGAAAAAATGGTCAGATCCACGCCTCGCTCGTTCATGATGCGAAGTTGATTGGACTCAAGCGCCTGCCTGATTTCTGCGTCACTCACCTGAGGCGGGTCGCTCAACACTATTCCCGAGCGTTTGAACTCGGCCACCTGTTGTTTTCTGAAATCTGCCACTTGCGGTGGCGTGGTCGTGAAATGCCCGTGAACATCGATGATCATGTTTCTGTCGCTCCATTCAAGTCGAAAAATCAATTTTGACCTTGGCAAGGAAGTCCTTCATGTAGGTGGACTCATCGCGCAGGTGTTGCACCAAGGCCTGACGCGGAATGTTCAACGGCTCTAACCCATTGGCTCGCAGTCGCGCGCTCAGCGCAGGGGTGTCAAGCAATTTACGCAGGGCATCATGCAGCTCGATCAAAATGGCATTGGGTGTCCCCACAGGGGCAAACACCGTGTTGCCGGTAGGCACTGTCTCGCCATTGAGAAGCGGTGCCAAGGCAGGCAAGCCCGGCAAGCTGGCAACGGGCGTGGCCGGCACAGTGGCGATCCAGTGAAGCTTGCCAGCTGCCACCATGGGCCCGCCCACCGGCAGTGTGGTGAACACGGCATCCAGGTGTCCCCCAGCAGCATCGGCCATCATGGGTGGCCCGCCTTTGTAAGGCACCAGCGTCATGTCCAATCCTGCATGCTTTTGCAGCAACAAGGCGGTCAGATGGTGTGGCGTGCCAATGCCCGCCAGCCCCAGGCGAACCTTGGGTCCTTGTTCCTTGGCCTTGGCCAGAAATTGGTCCAGTGTTTTGACGCCGAATTGCGGTGTCACAGCCAGCATGAGAACCATGTCTGCCAGCGCAATCACCGGGACCAGGGTGCGCATGGGGTCAACGCCTTTGAGGGAAAGCTGCGGCACATGCGGGTTCATGGTGACTTGCAAATTACCGAACATTCCCAACAAGGAGCCGTCAGGCGCGCCCCGAGAGACAGCTTCCATTGCAATGTTACCGGCTGCGCCTGGCCGGTTCTCCACGACCACCGTGGCACCGGTGCTGCCTCCCAAGCCTTCGGTGGAGGCTCGGGTAATGAAGTCTGCCACGCCGCCCACAGGATAGCCAACCAAGAAACGCACTGTACGCCCAGAAAGTCCTTGCGCCATGGCGCAGTGAGATCCCAAACAACCCGATAGAAGAGCTGCGGCCCAAGCCTGTATGTGTTCACGACGGTTCATGGCGGTCCTTGTTGAAATACAAAGTATTTGCCCATATTAGCCAGCCACCTGCCCACCTGGCTGCCGCATGGGCGACTGATGTGTCAGAAATAGCCCCTGGATGCAGAAACTCTTGTTCAAACATCAGCCAGGTTGAACACGGGAAAATGAAGAATGGCTTAAAGTTCAGTTTTGTGCTTTCACACGACAGGAGTCTTCTTTTGCCGACCACCAAGTCCTTCAAAGGCAACAAACAAAGCTTGCCGACCAAACCCTGCAAGGCTTGTGGTCGAGACATGACTTGGCGAAAGTCATGGGCTAAAAATTGGGATCATGTGCTTTATTGCTCGGATGCTTGCCGAAAGCAAAAAGCGGGAAATTCAAGCGGCTAGGGTCATTTTTCTGGACACTTTTGTCTCTTGTGAATAAAGTCTGCAAGCTCAGGGTAGTGTCGGAGCGATTGAACCAACTCATAGGCTCTCCTGCGGTCAAGACGCAAGCCAATTTCAGCTTGCAATGCTTTCGTCCGCTTTAGAGTTTCGCGCGGCCAACGCCCCCTGAGTTCATTTTGAAATGATTCGAGCAGGTAGCGCAATTGCTTTGCCAAAAGTCGAGCCTGATGTTGTCGCTTCAATTCTTGGTTATCGCAACAAAGGACCATTTTTCGGTACAACCGCCGCAGCCTGTGGTCGGTCCAAATGCTGAAGGCCTCCCCCGTCATCTCACACAAGGCTGTGTCTGAATGCGTATGCAATTCGTCAATCCATTGGATGGCACGCTTCAAGCCGTCGTGAATCTGGACTTGATGAAAGGCCTGCGAAATGGCCAGACGCCCCTGCTCGCGCTGTTCCCGCAACGCCTTGAGCATCGAATCCCACTGCAACCTAAGGCGAGGCCGATCTCCTGCATAGAGCACACGCCATGCAGGCAGTGTCTCCTCCAATGCAACATCCATATCACGAACCTTGCCAATCTGGTCCAGCAAGGGGCGCAAAGCGCGCGCGTGAAACGGCGAAACGTTTCGATAAAGCGGTTCAAAAAAGTGAAGCGCACTTTTCAACCTTCTCCAACCGATGCGCGCTTGGTGCAAGTGCTCAGATTCACCAGATTCGCAGAATTTATATAAATATGAATAGAAATGTCCCCAATGTCCTCTCAAAATCAACTGCACCCTTTGCATGCTCGTCATTGATTGAATTCTGATAACAATGGCAACAAGAAAGATAACGCGGTTCTAACCACTCAAGGCTGGAATCAATCGGTTGTGGATATGAACGATTGCCGGCCCTAAAAGCACTGTCAACAGGGAAGGGAAAATACAAAACACCAGCGGAATCATCAGCTTGACGGGAAGCTTCGCAGCCATCTCCTCAGATGCGATGCGACGTTTGCTCCTCAAAGCATCGGCGTAGATCTCAAGCGCGTCAGATACGCTGTTGCCGAAGCGATCAGCCTGAATGAGCGTCACGACAAACGAATCCACATCACTTAAGCCAATGCGTAGCGCCAAGTTGCGAAGTGCATCTGCACGAGAAACGCCAGCGCGCAACTCCAGACCTGTGACCGCCAGAAGTTTAGAAAGCGCAGGGCAAGTCATGCCAATTTCCTTGCCAACTCTGTCCAGGCTTTGGTCAAGCCCAAGGCCCGCTTGAACGCACATGCGCATCAAATCCAATACATCAGGAAACGCATGAAAGATCATGCGTTGTCTGCGAAGGGTCAGACGCGAAAGAACCAGATCAAGCAAATAAAATCCAGCCGAAAAACAAGTCAGCATCATCAGCAAAAGCAGTGCAAGTGATTCGATGGGCTTGAAAAAGGTCAGCGTGATGGCTGACAGAGATACAAATAAGAAGGCGATCAAGACTTTGGCACCCAAAAAAATCAAGGGTGCACGTGGGCTCAAAAATCCCGCTTGTAACAACCTGATTCGCAATGCGCTTTTTTCAGTTGCCGTGTGCTTGGGCTTATCGGCCGCCAAGGGGCTGAGTTTCCCTAACAGATCGACCATACGGTTTGAAATCGGAAGCAACCAATCAGGTGACGCCTGTGGCTCCGTCGAAGATGCAGGCAGCAGTCGCTCGTGTGTTGGCCGCACAACGGACCTGGTGAAAAGATAAAACACCAAGGCAGAAACCGATAAAAAAATACAGCCAGCGATCCAATACATCATAGGAGTCATTCGTCCATGTTCAGTAAGGTGCGCGTATCAAGCGCCACATCCACAACGAGCCTGCCACCATCAAGCTGAAGGAAATCATCATCAACTTCAATCCTAGTTCGTCACGCCACAACACTGAAATGAACGCTGGATTGAGCAGCATCAACAAGCCCACAATGGCAAACGGCAAGGCCCCAAGAATCCAAGCAGAAATTCGCGCTTCAGCAGTCAACACGCGCGCTGCAGATTTGAATTTTTTGCGATCGCGAATTAAAAAAGAGGTGTTTTTAAGCATTTCAGCCATGTTTCCCCCCGTGTCAATTTGGATCAGCACCGAAGTGACAAACAAGCGAACATACTCACTGTCATTTCGCGCAGCCATGGCCAACATCGCTTCTCGTGTCGAAATACCGTAATTGATCTCATCAAACACAATGCGAAGCTCGGATGCAATCGGGTCCGCGCCCTCATTGGCTGCCAGCAAGATGGCGCTGCTCAAGGCGTGACCCGCGAGCATGGCTTGGGAAATCAAATCCAAAGACTCTGGCAGTTGCGCTTCAATGCGGCGGCTTCGCGTTTGTTTTTTTGAAGAAACATAAGCAAGAAACAGGACAACAACGAAAATCACACTGAAGAACAAGAAAAAGACACTCAGCGAAAGCGCCAAACCGACGCCAATGACAGCCATTTCGCACAGCAAGAGCAAGGTCAGAGATTGATCCATCCTCCAGTGGATGCCTGCCTGCACCAGAAGCGTGTCCAAGGCAAGGATCAAGGGAAATTTCTTGAGATTCCTGGCTACCGGTTCGCTCAGGCTGAGGACCCTTTTGAATCGCAAAGACGGCATGGATGATCGCATGTTCATTGCCTGAATCGAGCTCAAACGTGTGGCTTGTTGGGCCGCACGAGGGCTGAAAAAGTCATTCCAAGCAAACAGACCCGTCCAAAAGGCGCCCAACACCGTTGCGAAAACCAAAACTGCGACCCAAATCAGTAACATGCCGACCTTTCACTGCGCATAAGGCGTAAAAAAATCGCTGCCAAACACAATACCGCGTGATTTCAAGCGTTCCAAAATTTTGGGGCGGATGCCGGTCACCACAAAATCACCCACCACGGCCCCCTCGGCCGTGATACCCGTTTGCTCGAATTTGAAAATTTCCTGCATGCTGATGACATCGCCCTCTACACCGGTTATTTCCTGAATGCTTGTTATTTTTCTGCGCCCATCCGAAAGTCTTGAAATTTGGATGATCACCGATAGTGCTGCGGCTATTTGTTGACGCATTGTCTTGACGTCGGTTTTGACCCCGGCCATGCTCATCATGTGTTCCAGGCGTGTCATGGCATCACGGGGCGTATTGGCATGAATGGTGGTCATCGAGCCCTCATGGCCTGTGTTCATCGCCTGCAACATGTCCAAAACCTCCGCCCCCCTGACCTCTCCCATGATGATTCGATCAGGCCGCATTCGCAGGCTGTTGCGAAGCAATGCGCGTGGGGTGACTTCTCCCTTGCCTTCAATGTTTGGCGGCCGAGACTCCATGCGAACGACATGGCGTTGTTGCAACTGCAATTCAGCGGCGTCTTCAATGGTCACAATGCGTTCGTTATGGGGAACATTGGCAGAGATGACGTTCAACAAGGTTGTTTTGCCGCTCCCGGTCCCACCGGAAACCATTAAATTCACCTTGGCTTTGACCAGCCCGTTGATCAGCTCTCCCATTGCAGGCGTCAAACTTTGAAACCTTAATAAATCGGGCATGGTGTAAGGTTTGACAGAAAATCTTCGAATAGACAGTTGAGGGCCATCGATCGCCAATGGCGGAATCACGGCGTTGACACGCGATCCATCGGGTAAGCGTGCGTCCACCATCGGGCTCATTTCATCAATTCGACGTCCCACACGGGAAACAATCCGTTCAATCACTCGCATCAAGTGCAAGGAATCGTCAAATACAATGTCCGAGCTCTCGATCTGACCAAATCGTTCCACATAGACTTGTCGAGGACCGTTGACCAAAATATCCGAGACAGTCGAGTCTCTCAACAAGGGCTCAATCGGCCCCAGGCCCAATATTTCATTTTGAATGCCCTCCACCAGCAACCGCATTTCGGCTTGGTTGAGCGCTAATTTTTTATTTGAAATTAAGTTTTCTGTTAAAGCCTTGAGCTCCTCCTTGATTGTCTCGGCAGGCACGCCCTCCATCGCCCTCAAATCCATCTCACTGAGGATTTCACGGTGAATTTGTGATTTCAAAAGGTCAACTTGCTGAATGCCTTTCGCCAAAAAATGGGGATCCCGAATGGATGCAGGGTTAGCACTCAAAATACTCACGATTTGCTCACGCAACGCTGAAGAAGGATTCATGTCCATATCCCGTTTGAATTCCAGTTAAAACCAATTCGCAAGCCAACGTGAAGATTTATGCACAGGAATGCTGAACAATAAATGGGCCAATTTTTGGATCGCCGCCATGACTTCGTGGCCACCGCTGACTTTGGAAAGCGGCAAGCCCTGATCACATGCCGCATTGGCGGCTTTTTTCGCCTCAGGAACCGTCAATAAAAGAGGCCACCCCAAGCCTTCTTCTATTTTCTTGAGGTCAATTTCATCCGCATTGCCATGATCAACGCCAATGACGCGAAATTTATCCCGCGAATACCCCAGGCTGAGCAACAAGTTCAGTAGCCGTTTGGCATCCCGTAAATGCATGATGGAGAAATCCATCACAATGCAAATGACATCTGAGTTGTCCAGTGCTTTCAGCGTCAAGGCGCTCAAGGCAGGATTCAGGTCAACCAAGACATAGTCGAAATTTTGTCGGGCCAATGCCATCACTCTGTCAATGTGATCAGGTGTCATGGTCAGTGCATGCTCCGCACTGACTGGCGCTGCCAGCAATTGATAATTTCCCGCAACAGCATGCAAACTGCTGTTGAAAAGATGGTCATCCAACCTATCAATTTGATACGTTAAATCTGACAGGCTATTTTTTTGCGAATCATTGCACAGGTAAAAAGTAGCATCGCCAGTGTGCAGGTCCAAATCAATGAAAGAAATGCATCTCTTTGTATCTTGTGACAAATAAAAGCCTAAATTACAAGCCAATAATGTTGCGCCACTGCCCCCCTTGCATGGCAAAAATGCGATGGTTTTTTTTTGACGAATTTCGCGCTTCGCACTCACCAATGGCTTGTTTGCATGAGAAAAACTTCTTTCATAAGCCTGATCTAAATCCAACTCTGCGGCATCGACTGGCAATACTTCCCTGACGCCATGCCGCATGGCTTGAAGGAGAAAATTTTGAGAAAAGTCTTTTGAAAAAATTATGACCACAGCACCGGAATGCTTTGACATCCAAGCTTGCAGTTCATCAAAGTCTTCTGTTTGTTGGTGAGATTGCGACTCAAAAAGCAGCAAATCAATGACGGAATCGTCCCGCGCCTCCTTCTCGACCACGAAGCCGCGACGACGACAAAATTGGTCGCAGAGCGCCTGCAATGCTGGCGTTACAGCCTGAATACGGACAAGCATGGAAGGCACCTTAACGCTGTGGCGTGCCAACCATGGGTGTTCCCACACCAATGTTGAAAATATTGACAGGCACCGGCGGTGTTTCGAAACTCTTTTGGTACCGATCAATGGCGGATTTCATGGCACCGCCATCACTGGTTCGAACGGAGGGGGCCAAGCTGGCAGTATCGGTGATGCTCTGTTGGCGATTAAACATATCCCTGCTTGCCAAACCAAATTGACGGTCAGTCTGGCTGGGGTCAGAAGCACACCCCATCAACTTGAAACAAACAAATAGACAAAGCGTCAAAGTGATGCGGTTCATGGTCTTGTCCAACATGCGGGTTGTAGTTCAGGAAAATCAAGGTTTGCTTGGCTGGAGACTGACCGGTTCTTTGGGCTGCGACGTAGTTGCAGGAACATCGGCTGCACGCCCCTCAAGGCTTCCATTCAGAAAACGATCCTGACGTGTCGGTGGGATGAACGAGTCTGTAGGCAAGGCCATGGCGGTATTGACGGGCTGGGCCAATCGGGGCGTCACAATGAAAAGCAGTTCGGAGCGTTCGGTTTGAAATGCCGTGCTCCTGAACAGTGCACCCAATACTGGAATTTCACCCAAAAGTGGAACAGCGCGAATCGATTCTGAAACATTGTTTTTGATCAAGCCGCCAATGGCAAAGCTTTCGCCTGTACGCAATTGAACGGTCGTCGAAGCTCGCCTGGTGGTGATGGAAGGCAACAAAGTGGATTGGCCAGACAGGCTGGTCAAGGTCGTACCAGTTTGTGACAACTCTGAGACCTCCGGCGTCACCCGAAGATTGATCAGCCCATCCTCCAAAACGGTGGGAAGAAACCGCACGCCCACCCCAAATTCTTTTTCTTCCAAGGTGATGACGGTTGCACCAGATGAGCTGGATTGAGGAACAGGGATAAAGATCTTGCCCCCGGCAAGGAATGACCCTTCTTGTCCAGACACCGCAGTGATGGTGGGTTCGGCCAATATTTTCACCAGACCCTTTTTCATGTCCGCAGTGATCGTGACATTGGTTCTCCCGTTGGCCCTTGTAAAGCTCACTGCACTGGATCCGCTGGACAGCAGTTGCGACAGCACATTGATGGAAGTTCCACCCACGGTACGGGTGAGGTTCATGTCAACGCCCAAATCTTCCAGAAGTGTTTTGGAGACTTCTGCCACCTTCACTTCCAGCATCACCTGCTGCGAGCCCTCAATGCGCAGGAGGTTGATGATTTTTTTTCCTCCGGAAAATGCCTCGCTCAAGGTGACCAAGCGACTCGCTTTCATCGCGTCCTGAACACGACCAGTCAGGACCACATTTTCAGAGACCACATCAATGCCAACATCTTCCATGTCAGGCATGAGTTTTTTGATCTTGTTGTGAAACGCGTGCAGATCCATGGTCACTGATATTTCATGCATCAAGGCTTCGCCTTGCGCCGACCATACGAACAAATTGGTTGTTCCCTGTTTTTTACCTAGCAAATAAACTTCCTTGGGGTTGATCAACACCACATCGGCAATGTCAGGGTTTCCAATGGAAATCCTCGCAATGTTGTCGTTGACTTTGAGCAACTTTGATTTGCCGGATGTCAGTTCGACCGTCGACATTGAGGATGACTGCTGTGCATACGATGAGGTAAAGCACAGCGCCAAGCCACACAGGGCCATCAATAGGCGCACAATGCACAGCGATGCCAAAGACTTCAACATGAATTTCTTTCTTTTGAGAGTAGGTTCAACTTATTCGCTTGAGACAAGCGATCCGCGGATCACCACTGTTTTCTGAATGGCTATCGGTTTTGGGGGCGCAGTCTGTGCTTTGGGCGTGATGACTGTGGCTTCCTGATTTTTTTTGACCTGCGTCATGGAGGTGAGGCTCAACAAATCAGTTTTTCTGGCACCAGTCGTGGCGATGGTTTCTGTATCGCGCTGGTTCCTAAGCACCAGTGACAAGGTGCCAATGCTTCGCGCCAGGTCAATGGCCTCGGCTTGAGCAGGTGTGACCTCTAACGTGACTGCGTTCACCAGCTTGGGTTTGTATTCAGTGGACGACAAGTCTTGCGCAACGGCAAGCACCTGAATCCGCTCCAGCACAATCTTGGAAATCAGGTTGCTTTGCCCATCCTGGGTGTTGACCATGACATCCACAAAATTGCCTGGCAAAGCAAATCCAGCAACGCCCACAATTTCATTCACTTTGACAGCCACAGCTCGCTTGCCATTTTGTAGCTGGGCTGACAATCCGCCTTTCTCTCCCTGGGGCGCCAACTTCGATCGCAACAAAGGCTCACCCTGAAAAACGGTGATGTTGACGACGCGATCAACTGTTTCCTCCAGAGATGACAGAGGGTCTTTGAAAACTGCGGCTTTGGGCCATGCTGTCATTTTCAACATCGCGGACGACAGCTTGGTGCCCGCGGGAATATCCTGTGTTGCCACGACCACAGAAACAACCTCCATTTCGGACTTTTTCTGTGCCCACAGATAAAACATGGCCACCGCCAGAAATCCCGTGAAAATCGATAAGGACAAGGCGATAAGGGTTCGGTATCTGTTCATGCTTGCTTTTCAAGGAATGTCAATTTTTCGCCCAGAGATAGAAAAAAACACCGGTGCAAATACAAAGTGCGTAAGGAATCCCCTTGCGATCGTGCGGGGACTTCCACAAACTCCAGGCCAGGCAAACAAGCCCCCCGGTGATCATGATGACCAAACCAAGCTCCAGGGCCTGATGCGCTGGAAAATACGCTCCTGTTGCTCCAGCCAATTTGACGTCGCCTGCACCCAGCCATCCTGCGAGGTACAGCACAAAGAATGAGAGAAACAAAACAAGGGATGAAGCCAATGCAGACCCAATACCCTGCCCCGCAGGCAAGGCCGAGAAAGACAGTCCCAGGACAGCTCCCACCAAAACCAGCCGGTTAGAAACGATTCGAAACGCCATGTCCTGCCAACTGGCCACGAGCAGCATGGCCAGCAGCGATGCTTGCATGACCGTATTCCAGTTGGGCAAATGCATGACGTTCCGATCGCTTCAATGATTACTTAGGGGCGTAAGTGCCAATCTTTGTGCCGACAGCACCAAAGAAATCACTCAAGCTTGTGCCCAAGCTGCCGGCACCCGTGACAAGTGCCAGGGCCACCAAAGCGGCAAGCAAGCCGTACTCCAAGGAAGATACGGCCGACTCATCTTTGATGAAGTTTTGAATGGATTGATAGATATTCATGAGGTTTCCCTTCGTAAGAGTTGTTGAAACTTCAAGCTCGACCCTCTGCCCTTGGCATTTCCAAGGGCTTAGACACCTTGCTTTGCAATGGCAACATGCATTTGCTTGCTTGCAGCCATGGGCGAAAGGTAATGGGCTTTGTCTGTATTTTTCGTGCGATGGCTCACATAGCGGCACCGCAATTTCAATGTGGCCTGGCGTACCTTGCTTGCATTCAATCGCGTTTAGAGTCGTTTCATATGAATACGAAAAAACGCACCCAATTAGATGGCCAAAGGGGAACGTCCTCTGTGGAATTCGCCTTGATTCTCCCGCTCCTGATGCTGTTGATCTGTGGCTTGATCGAGCTCAGCATCGCGTTGTATGACAAAGCGGTTCTGGTCAACGCCAGCCGGGAGGGTGCCAGGGCAGGTATTGTTCTGCGCAGCCCCAAACTGACCGAGTTGCAAATCAAGGCGATTGTTTTGAACTACACAGAAAATGCCTTGATCTCCATCGGAACAGCGACAACGCCGGAAGTCGTGGTCATCCAATCTTCACCCGCCGTGTTTCCCAATCCTCTCAGTGTGACGGTGACCTATACCTATTCAGGCTTCGGGTTTGGTCCGCTTTTAAGCGCCTTCAATGTGCCAATCACGATGAGCTCGACAACAACCATGGCCAATGAGTAAGCATGAGCACATCACAAAATTTTCGGAAAAGCATGTTGTTACGGCGGCAAAGGGGCGTGACCTCGATTTTCTTTGCGCTGTTATTTCCCATCCTCCTGGGCTTAGGGGCGCTCGCAGTGGACATTGCTCACCTTCTCGCGGTCAAAAATGAACTTCAAAATGCCGCTGATGCTGCTGCACTTGCGGGTGCCAACCACCTGTACCGCAACGGCCAACCCAACTGGGACGTGGCCGTGCAAAAAGCGCAGGAAGCCATCGCCATGAATGGTGCCGCTGGCGCCATGCTGAGCCAAGCCGTTGTCAATGCCGGCTATTGGAATCTGACGCTTGAAAAAGGACAATTGCAATCCTTGCCCATGACGCCAACGATTCACGATGTTCCAGCGATCCAAGTGAAGGTGTCCAAAAGCGCAAAGCAAAATGCCGGCGAAGTTGGCGTTTTTTTCGCCAATTTTCTAGACATCTTTTCTGTCCCCATGACGGCCTCTTCGGTAGCTGGACGCGTCAGCCCTGGCACCGTTGAACCTGGCGTCTTATTTCCCATTGTGATGAGCCAGTGTATTTATGACGCTTACTGGAATTTCAACGCAGTGCCCCCGGGCCCCCAAATTGACCCTGCCACCCAGGCCCCCAAAGTTTTTCGATTGGGTGGCTCGACCAACACAAGCTGCCCCGAAGGTCAGTGGACGTCACTGGACACGGACAGCAACAGTGCTTCATACGTCAAGCAACTGATCACCAGCGGGAATCCCATGGCCATGAGCGTTGGTGATTCTGTTTGGGTTCAGACAGGCATCAAAACCTCAAACTATGACAACGTCAACGACTGCAGCGCCGCAGGCAACAAAAGCTGTGAGTACGTGACCGTTCCCGTCGCCAACTTGATCAACGGCCATGTACACAGCCCCGTTACTGGGTTTGCCTGTCTGCGAATCCTGAGAGCCCTGGGCGGCAACTCAAAGTTCGTTGAAGTTCAAATGAGCACGAAATGTGAGGCGGGTTACTCTGGAGGCGTGGGCCCCGGATATGGCGTGGTTTCACCCTCGAGCTTGCTTCAGTGATGAAGGCGCCGGCTTCTGCTTCTACCCAAGGATTTCATGATGAATAAAAAATCACACAGCACGCACGACACTTCGCAAGACAAGCCAGGTGACTATGCCAGTCAACATAACAAGCCAGGGGAGAAGGCACCCACCCAGCTCCACCAAAGCCAACGCACCCCAGGGAGCAGAAGCGATCGTGACGATCACCTGGGGAGCAAAAATCAATCGAGGCAACGTAAAAAGGGAAACCGAAATTGACGAAAAGGCGAAGTTCGAACCGTCAGAGAAAATTTCTATGTAACTTCAATTTACGTTTATCAGGCGCTGGCACTTCCCCCTCAACTCAAGGGCTGTTGTTGTAATCACTTCATGTCAGTCTGCCACCTGCCAAAACTTTCTGATTCACACTGACTTTGTCGGCTTTAACCCCCTGCTCATCGAAGGTGACACGCTGATTGACCCGATGGTGGGGCCAATAATCGGCCACTGCATAGTGCTGGGTTGATCGATTGTCCCAAATGGCAATGCCGTGAGCTTCCCATTGATGGTGAACCATGAATTCTGGCTTCTTCATCCACTCCAGCAGAAA
>JACCDW011326283.1_pt1 | contig 14301 bp, 6 predicted proteins | sample 7449781 | NCBI WGS metagenome assembly JACCDW01 (sample SAMN15323449, study PRJNA562643) | freshwater metagenome | isolation source: river surface water | place: USA:Blue River Watershed | collected 2017-08-18
AAGGACGCCGAGCTCAACGCCGCCGAGGACAAGAAGAAGCTGGAGATCGTGCAGGCCCGCAACCAGGGCGAGGCGCTGGTCCACTCCGTGCGCAAGAGCCTGGGCGAGTACGGCGACAAGCTGGAAGCCGGCGAGAAGGACAAGATCGAGGCGTCCATCAAGGAGCTGGAAGAAGCCCTCAAGGGCGAGGATAAGGCCGCCATCGAGGACAAGACCAACGCCCTGATGACGTCGTCGCAGAAGCTGGGCGAGAAGATGTACGCCGACATGCAGGCGCAGCAGGCGGCGCAGGCTGCCGGTGGTGCCGAAGCCCCGCAGGGTGACACCGGCGGCGCCTCGGCCTCCTCCCGCCCCGCCGACGACAATGTGGTCGACGCCGAGGTCAAGGAAGTCAAGAAGGGCTGATCGCGGTCGTTGATCGCGCCACAGCGCCGCGTTGGCCCGGAACGGTCAACGCGGCTTTTTGCTGAAAAGAGAACATGGCTACCAAACGCGATTTTTACGACGTGCTGGGCGTGCCCAAGAACGCGTCGGACGAGGAAATCAAGAAGGCTTATCGCAAGCTCGCGATGAAGTACCACCCTGACCGCAACCAGGGTGACGCCGCCAAGGAAGCCGAGGTCAAGTTCAAGGAGGCCAAGGAGGCCTACGAGATGCTGTCCGACGCCGACAAGCGCGCGGCGTACGACCAGTACGGCCACGCGGGCGTGGACCCGAACATGCGCGGCGGCGGGCCGGGCGCGGAGGGCTTCGGCGGCTTTGCCGAGGCCTTCGGCGACATCTTCGGCGACATCTTCGGCCAGGCCCGCGGCGGGCGTGGCGGCGGCGGGCGCCAGGTGTACCGCGGCAGCGACCTGTCCTACGCCATGGAGGTCACCCTCGAGGAAGCCGCCACCGGCAAGGACGCGCAGATCCGCATCCCCACCTGGGACTCGTGCGACACCTGCCACGGCAGCGGCGCCAAGCCCGGCACCCAGGCCAAGACCTGCACCTCGTGCAACGGCCAGGGCGTGGTGCAGATGCGCCAGGGCTTCTTCAGCGTGCAGCAGACCTGCCCGCAGTGCCGCGGCAGCGGCAAGATCATCCCCGAGCCGTGCACCAGCTGCCACGGCCAGGGCAAGATCAAGCGCCAGAAGACGCTGGAGGTGAAGATCCCCGCCGGCATCGACGACGGCATGCGCATCCGCAGCGCCGGCAACGGCGAGCCGGGCATGAACGGCGGCCCGCCGGGCGACCTGTACATCGAGATCCGGCTGAAGAAGCACGAGATCTTCGAGCGCGAGGGCGACGACCTGCACTGCGTGGTGCCCGTGAGCATGGCGCGCGCGGCGCTGGGCGGCGAGATCGAGGTGCCCACGCTGGGCGGCAAGGCGGCCATCGACATCCCCGAGGGCACGCAGCACGGCAAGCAGTTCCGCCTGCGCGGCAAGGGCATCAAGGGCGTGCGCTCCAGCTACCCCGGCGACCTGTACTGCCACATCGGCGTGGAAGTGCCGGTCAAGCTCACCGAGCACCAGCGCAAGCTGCTCAAGGACCTGGACGAGTCGCTCAAGAAGGGCGGCGCGCGCCACACGCCCAGCGAGGAAAGCTGGGCGGACAAGCTGCGCGGGTTCTTCAGCTCCTGATCGCCAGGGGAGGCGCGCTCGCTGCGCACCCCCTGGACCGCGCAAGCCCCGTGCGCCCCGCGCACCCTGAAGGCAAGGCCTCGTGAACCCTCACGACGCCTTGCCTTCTGCTTGGGTGTCCCGCAAACGGCCCAGGTGGCGCGTCTGGTTGTAGGCGGCCAGGAGCGCCAGCCGCTGGGGCGCGGTGAGCAGGGGAAACACGCGCCGGGTGTAGTTGCGCCGGGCCGGAGCCAGGCGCGATTCATTGGACTGCGGGTGGGGCATGCGGTAGGCGATCATCAGCCAGTCGAAGCGCTTGTCGCGGGAGGCCTTGACGTCCGGGTCGAACAGGCTGGCCGGGTTCAGGGCGAGGCGCTTGCCGATATTCAGGGCGGCTTGCAGTGCCTCGCTCTTGGGCCCCGGCGGAAGTTGCGCCGGCGTGTAGGGCCAGGCCTTGACCGCTGGGTCCACCATGGCGGAGACCCATCCACAGGTCATGGCGATGACCGTGTCCGATGGCGTGCCCGCGCGCTGTGCCTCGCAGATGGCGCGGCGGAACACCGCATCCGCTCCCTCCCGCAATGGCGGCAGGCTCAGCCGCATCCCCTGGACGAAGGCACCGGCCTGCTCGGGGGACAGCGCCTGCTGCGGCCTGGCCAGCAGGGCGAGCAACAGGCGCTTGAGGCCAGCGTAACCCTGGGGGCCGGCGATGGCGGTGGAGAGGGACGATGAGGAGGACATCGACGAGGAGCAGACGCCAGCCCCTGGATTGAAGACCTGCCCCAGCGCCCGCCCCATGGCCTGCAGGTGCGCGGGCGACAGCGACTTCGCCGCCGCTTCGATGTCCGTGCACAGGATCTCCAGGTGGTCGTCGCCCATGGCAGCGCCGTCCAGCACGACGGCCTGGTCTTCGATCCACTCGGCGGCCTGGGCGGGGGTGTAGGCGCTGAGATCAACCGCCTCGACGGCCTGGTCCGGCGCTGCAGGCAGCTCCAGCGGCAGCAGTTGGGAGAGGGCGGCGGTGAGGCCGTCCCGGCGGACCGCAGGGGGATGCGCCGAGGGCGTCCTAGGCGGGGACTCGGCGGGGGTGTTGTTGGCGGGGGAAGTGCCGGTATCAAGGAGAGGCAGCGTCACGCGGCGAGGTGGAGAGCGCGGGATGGCCTGCGCCGAGGGATCCGGCGCCACCGCCAGGCGACCCCGGCCGGCGTCGGGTTCCAGGGGGGCGTGAATCCGCACAGTCCGGCCATCGGGCCCCTTGCCTTCACGCGCTGGACTCGAACCGCGAGAGAACATGCGCGCGAGCCGGCCCCTCAAATCGCTGCGCTGCGCGCCCACATTCGCACCGTTGCCGGCGCCTGATTGCGGCTGCTTGCTGGAAACTCCCCCCATCCTGATCTTTCCTGTGTGATGTGTGACCAATGGCGATCAGTTGCTTCACGGCACCGATGGTTCACCTCATCAGGAAGAGACCGCGACCGTCCGCCCGGGGACAGGTGCGGCAGCGGCCGGCCGGGGTTGCGCCGGCTGCGAAGATCACTGGCGCTGGAGCACCTCACTCCACAAGTGTTGCGGGTAGGTCTGCAGGTTGGATTCCTTGAACTCCCCGATCCGCAGCTGGTTGCCGTTGACGACGGCCACGACCTGGTACTCCGTCGTGACGGGATCCGTCGGGACCTCGGTGGGTGCCAGGTGGCTGAAATGAGTCCCGGACTTGAGGAGGACACGATGGGCCGTCAGGCCGTCGATGGCCTGGGTTTCTCCAGTCCACTCGATGGTTTCGCGGTAGGCGTTCCAGCCTTGCGGGTCACCCCGGCATTCGTCGTTCGCAAAATCGAAGATGCGGGCCTCGAACTCGCCGGTGGTGGCCGTTTGCTTGCGGATCGTGTACTGCTCCAGCCAGGCCCGGCCCGGGTCCTGGGACTTGTGGCACACCGACCAAGTGCCGACGTAGGGATCCACGACCGACTTCTGCTCGGCGACAGCACCGCTGCCGCCTCCGCCGCAGGCGGTCAGGGCCAGGAAGCAGGTTGCGAGGATGGCCACGGGGAACAGGCGAGCAATCAGGTGCATGATGAACCTCTGGAGTTGGTGCAGGGGTCAGATCGTATGAACTCGATTCAACTTTTGATTTCATATTTCTGACCATGAATAGCTCATCAATTAATGGCTGCCAATTTGCGGTTTTGCAGAGGCGAAACCTGGGTCACGGCGGCAGTGGCTCGACCTTCAGTGAATCGACCAGGTGCATCAAGGTCACCTGCATAGCGGCGTGTGCCCGCGGATATTGAAGTGATTCGCGGTTGGCGCCGAGCGTGAACGCCATGGAATACCCACTCTCACCCAGCGCAGCGATCCAGGTCAGGTAAGGACCACCGAAGCGGTTTGGCTGAAGGGCGATCAACTGGTCTTCCGGGATATTCAGAACCAGCCACTCGAGACCATTGCGGGTACGTCGCTCCCAACGCGGGGTGACACCGGATGCAAGCGTCTGGCGGGTCACCTCCGCCTGCAGGACCTCCAGCGGTCCCCTGCGAAGGCGGACCACCAGGATATGGCTCGACTTCAACCAGGATTCGAAGCAGGCCGTCTGGTTTCCGAGCTCCACCAGTCGACCCTCGTCACCCTTGGCTTGGGAGATGACCTTGACGCTGGTCACCAGCGTGTCGATGTTTCTCGGACGAGCGCCGTGATTGCTTGCCTGCCAGGTGCTTCCGTTCTCCTCATAGATCTCGGGAACGTTCCAGAAATCCGAGGGATGAGGCTTGAGCCCCTCCGGGTATTCGCGGGCACGGTAGTCGCAAGCAGTCGTCAGGACCCAGTCGTGGGTCACGCGGTATCGCCGCATCAGTTTGTAGGAGTACGTTGCGTACCCGCTCGATCCGCTTGGCGCCGGACTGTCGAGCGCTCCAGGGCGCATATAGCGCTCCTCGTTCTGCCTCAATGCCTCTTCGAGCGAGCAGCCTGGCAGGGCGAGGACCAAGCACATGGCGATCATGCGCCGGCAGGTCATGGGGCCACCTCCTGCTTCGCTGGATCCTGGGGCAGGACTCGTTTGCCACCGACATACCGCACCAGCCTCGCGTTGCCTTCAGGCGTTCCCTGCGGCCCCCCTGGCACGGGCGCCTCGACCTGGGTACAACCTGGCGCCCCCGTACCTCCGCAGCTATGCATGCTGTTGCTGGTACTCATCACCTGCCAGAGGTCCCTGAAAGTCCAGGACCCGGGGTTACGTCCCGCCAGCCAGGAGGTCGACACAGGATCGTTGTCGAAATGGGTGTAGGTCACCTGGTTCACGTCGCCGCCTGGCCCAATGACTGCCGCGGCACTCTCCGTGTACTCGGTAGCGGGGGCCGCACCGCCAAACCCGCGCACCCGAAGGTTGGGGTTGACGAACCCCCTGCCCTCGCCATCCCTCCTGTTGGCCAGGATGGTGAACGCTGCCTGCTGGACCAGGGTGCCACGACTGTGCCCCAGGGAGTCCGTGGGCCGCTCGCCCCGAGACCTCAGGAGTTCAGCGTACAACTCCTGGCCGTTCGTGTAGCCCAGGAAATTGGCCAGGCCGTAGTCGTTGCTGGCGGTTATTTTTTCATAGGCAACTCCCATCAGTTCCGAAAGCAGATAGCCGGCCGGCGCAATATGCATCACGTAGATGACCTTGGGCTTATCGCCCTGGCCCGTGGGCCCGCCCTGCTCGGGCAAGGTGTTCTGGTACATGAGCCTCGCCGCGCGGTCCTCTGGATTCAGGATTCCATTCACGGCAAACGTCGTCCTGTCCGGCGCACTCGCAAACTCCTCGGGCGTCACCTCACGGTATTCCAGGAGCTTCGTGTCAGCGAGGCAATTCTTCCCGACCGGACACTCAACGCGCAGCAACTTGGGCTTTTCTTCAAAGCGCGAGCGATAGGCTTCATCCGTGAGCGTCGTCACTGCCCGAAATGCTTCCTCCTTGATCACCCGCTGCGCATTCACGGCCCGCTGCATAGGCTCCAGGTCCGGCCGCAGGACACGTGCATGCGCAGTACCCGCGTCGCGGTTCAAGGCGGCGACCACCTGCGCGCCACCCTGCCCCGTCAGCGCCCGCTGCGCTGATTCGTCCGTGACCACGATCGCTCCCTCACTGACCGTGGCTTGGGTCTGGCCCTGTGCACTCATGGCGTCGTCCGCATTGAGCATCGTGTTCGCCACTACCCCCTTGGTGATGCCGTACTTGCCCCGCGTCATCATGTCGCTGCTCAGTGCCACGCCACTGCTGCTCGCCTCGGCAGACGCGCTGTTCTCCAGGTCGCTTGCCGTCAGCGTGGCCGTCACCAGGCGATTGCGACCCTGCGCCGCGGCCTCGTCGCTGCTGCCCAGGATGCCGGCTTTCAGGTCCGTGCGGCCCTTCACCTCGACGTCGAAGCCTCCGTCCCCGGCCACCACACCGGTCTGTTCGCCCACGCTGGAAAACCGCATGTCGGCCTCGCTGCGACTGGCGCTGGCCTGGGCGCTGGGCTTGCCGTTCCCCCAGGAGGCCCCGGCGCTCGAGGATCGCTGCTGGCTGCTGTACCGGGCAGTGTCCTGCAGGCTTTCCACCGCCAGGTTGCCACCGACACGGGCCGTCACCTGCGGCGCGCTGACGACAGCACCCCTCAGGGAGGTGTCGCCGCCGCTGTCGATCTGCACGGCCTGTTCCCCCAGCACGCGCGCATTCGTCCACGTGACCTCGTCACCCTCGGCGCGGCCATCGCCCCGGCTGGCATTGGCATTGAAGCCCCATCCCGCCTGCCCCGGGCCGAAGCCATAGCTCACCCCCACCGAGGCGCTCGAACTGTGGTTCTCGCTGTGCTGGCTGGATTGGTTGCGGGCGGCCAGCAGTCGGACTTCGTCATCGGCCAGCACCCGGGCCACGCCGCCCGCCTCCAGGGAACTGCCCTGGACGATGACATCGGACTGCTCGCCCGCCCCCGTGGCACGCACGCGCAGGTCCCCCCCCGCCACAAGGCGCGAGCCCGCCGCGGAATCGGAGGTCTGCGACGACTGGGAAGCACTGCGACTGGAGCCCAGGCTGATGTTCACGCTCACACCCCCCAGGCGCCGGGGATCATCCTCGACCTTCGCGCCCGCCTCATACACGGCCAGCCCCTGCGTGAGGGCTGCCAGCGCCCGCATGCGTGAATCACCCGCATCCCGGGCCGCTTCACGGACCCGGTCGATGGTGCCGGCGGCACTGAGCACCGGGTTGGACAGGCTCACCGTCACGCCGCTCTGGCGCATGCGGGTCTGGCTGTCGGACTGCAGGGACTCCCGCGCCTCGACCACCTCGACACGCCGGGCCTCGACATCGATGTCGCCTCGCGGGGCCAGGGCTTCGCTGCCGACCTGCCGGTAGGTCTCGCCGGCCTGGATCCGCACATGGCCCGAGACGCTGCCCACCGTGGAGCCGGAGGCCATGGTCTGCCGGGTTTCGTCCTCCTGCGCCAAGTGCTGCTTGCCGATCGTCACGCCCAAGCCACCCGAGGCGAAGACGCCAGACCGTTTCTCCTCCCGCTCATGCGACTCCTCGCGCGATTGCGTCGCGGCGTCCACCCGCACGTCCCGCCCGCCGCGCAGGGAGACATCGCCTGTCCCAACGACCTGGCTGCCTTCGACCCGCAGGTCGCGCCCGGCTTCGATGTCCACGTGGTCGGCAGAAAGGCTGCTGCCCCTCGCTTCGGTGACCTCGATGCGATCGTCCGTGCGGATGGTTCGGCTGCTCAGGACGCCCCGCTGGCGGCTCACATGCGTGTCGTGCAGTACGTGGCGCTCCTCGGCGCTTTCCACGTTCACGTCGCGGCCCGCCTGCAGCGCCGCCCGGCCTTGGTCGACCTGCATGGCCGACGCACGCAGGCCGATGCCCCGGCCCGCCACGATGGCGAGGTCCGCGCCGCTGTCGATGCGCGTGCCGACCACCTCCTCGTCGAGTTGCTGGTGGGTCTCGCTGTGGCGGCCGCTGCGTGACGAGCTGTCGACTTGCTCGCTGCGCACGGCCGCATCCAGGACCACATCCCGCCCGGCGACGATGCGGCCGCCACCGCGCAAGTCCAGCGTCGCCCCCTGCGTCACCAGGTCCTGCGCCACGTGCGCCTGTATCTTTCCGTCGACCTCCAGGCGGCTACCCACCTGCCCGATGACCTGCGTGTCGGAGTGGCCCGCGCCGCGGCGAACCTGCTGGACCTCCCGGGTTTCCAGGCTGTCTATCCGCCAGCTGCCGCCGACATCGGCCCGCAGGTCACCACCGACCACGATGGAACTACCGGACTGCACCAGGTCGCCCGCCGTGGCCAGCGACGCATCGCCCTGCACGTCGATGCGCCCCTCCTGGCCCAGTCGGGTGATGCTGCGGTTGCCGCCAGCCACGGCGCCTTCGCGCTGCTGCGCATCCGTGGCCAGGACGAGCGCTCCACCCGAGTCGATGTCGAGGGCACCTGCCTTCACACGGGCGGAGGTGAGGTCGATATCCCCGCCCGGCCGGGTGGACAGGGCCACCAGATCCCCACCCTCCAGGCGGCCCCCGCGGTTGTCGATGCGCGTGCCGTCGATGACGAGCGTGTGGCTGGCGCGGATGACACCGCTGTTGCGGAAGTCCTGCGTGTCCGTGAAGACCACGTCACGCGCGGCGATCAGCGAACCGGTGGGCAACAGTTGCTGCCGGCTCGCGGCGGCGAGGTAGACCACGGGCACGAGCACCGACTGCCCCTGGATGACACGCGCCTCCATCAGGACGACATCACCCGTCAAGGCCGCCACCTGTTCGGCGGACAGGCCAGCGCCAGGGGCCAGTTGCAGTGTCCTCGCCACTTGCGCGCCTGCGGACATCATGGCGGCGAACTGGGCCTGCGCATCGACGGCATCGAGCACGGCACGCCCGGTGAGGGCGATCAGCTGCGAGCGCACCAGTTGCTGCTCGTAGAAGCCATCGCCCAGGCGCTTGCCCACCTGGGACGGGTCCAGCCCCATCTCGCGGAAGTAGGCATCGCTCGACGCCCACGAACGCCTCCGGGTGAAGGCGGCGTGGGTTTCCACGAGGTAGCGCGAGTCGGGCGAAGGACTCACCCGGTAGAGGCCGCCCTGGGGCAAGGAAAACGGATCGTACGAGCCGGGGCCCGCCTCCTGCTGGCGGCCGCCCACCGGTTGGCCGGCCTCCATGCCCAGCGGAGTCTTCGGTGTCGTGCCGGAAACGTTGATGAGGGTGTTGCCAGCCCCCGCGATGCTGCCGCCAGCGGTCAGGGATGCGTCGTAGCCACCGAGTGGCTTGATGACCGGCGGGTCCGTCCATGGTCCCTTGGTGAAGTGGTCCCCTTTGTAGCGGCGGTAGACGTAATCCCCGCTGTAGGTTCGCTGCTCGCTGTACGGCATGGCTCCGCGCCAGCTGTCGCTATCGACGGTCACGCCATTCAGGGGGATGGAGCCCGCTGCGGTGATGGCGCTCCAGTAGTTCTGCAGCATGCCGACCTCGGGCCTGAAGTCCCCGCCGGCCTCGACCTGGCCCTTCGGGCTCACGGCCTCGATGCGATTGCGCGCGACGGTCGCCGTGTAATCGGTGCGGATGTAGTCGGCATTCCAGAAACCACCATGGTCTGGCTCTATGTACCGCCCACCCGGCACGTCCGGATTCTCTGGCGTGTACACCACGAACCCGGATTCGCCGGGCATCGGCACGTCATAGGTGCTGCCCGCCTGCAGGACCCGGCGCTGGTTGGTCAGCGTGTCCGCCGCGACCAGCAGGTTCCCCCCCGCCACGATCCGGGCCGACTCGTTCAGGACGGACTGCGCGCGCACGTAGCGGCCCTGGGCATCGGTGCCACCCGCGATCACCACGTCCCCCATGCCGAGGATCGTGGTGGTTGGCATGCTGTCGATCGCCGTCACCGGATCGCGGTTGACGATGCGGGCCGCGAGCAGTTGCAGCAGGCCCCCCTCGTCTGCCGCGCCAATCAAGGCAGCGGGGCCTTCGTTGCGCAATTCCTCGGCGGCCTGCGCGAAGACGCTGCCACCGACAAGGCTACCGCTGTTGTCGATGCGGCCCGCCCTCAAGGTCAGCGCACCGCCGGCCACCAGGTCACCGCTGTTGGCGATGTTCGCCGCCTCCACCCGCAGGTCCCGCACCGCCGCAAGAGCCAGCGGCTCGTCGCCCGCCTTCGGCAGGCCCCTGCGGGCCGGATTCACGAAGTCCCCACCGAGGCGCAGGCTCAGGTCCCGCCCGGACGACAACAAGTGGTTTTCGCTGTGGGTGTAGCCCGAATCCAGCGCGAGCGCCAGGTCGCGCCCGGCGGCGATCTCACCCACCCCCAGGAGTTCGCGTGCCTGTACGCTCACATCCCGGTCGGCACCGATGCGGCCACGCGTGTTGTCGAGGACCCCGCCCAGGGCCAGGCGCACATCCCCCTGGCTCTTGGCCACGTTCGCGATCCGGCCGTCCGTGTTGTCCAGGCTGGCCAGCGTCAACCGCAGGTTGCGCCCCGCGCCGATGCTGCCTCCCACGTTGCGCACGACCAGCTTCGCCTCCTCGATCACGAGGTCCCCTTGCGCCAGCAGGGTGCCGCCCTCGTTGCGCAGGGCCTGGCCCACGCGAGCGGTCAGGTCCGCACCTGCGATGACTGCACCGCCGGCGTTGTCCAGGTTGCCCCCGGCCTGCAGGCCGATGCGGCCCGTGGTGGCGATGTGGCCCCCGGACAGGTCCATGCCCTTGGCGCGCAGGTCGATATCGCCCCCCGCCAGCGCCCGGCCGGCGATGCGCACGTCTGCCGAGGCGTGCACCGCCAGCATGGCGGGCCGCGTGGCCCGGTCCTCGTCATCGATGCCTGCGGCCAGCAGGCCCGGCGAGTCCAGGCCCGCCACCCGCAGCCGCACATCCTCACGCGCCACAATGCTGCCTGCGTTCTCCAGCTGCCCGGCCGCCGTGACGACCACGCTCCCCACGCCGGCACCGATGGCCCCCGCGTTGCGCACGCCCACCCCGGCTTCCGTCGCCACCAGGCGGATGCTGCCGGCGTACAGGCCGCCCAGTGCCGAGATGTCAATGGCGGCGGCCAATGGCGAGGCGCCTCTGTCCGGCGCGGCGCTGGCGGCCACCAAGGCCCCATCGCCGTCCTGGCTCACGTTTCCCGGGCCGGTCACCGCCTGCAGCGATCGCGCCAGCACCTGGCCGCGCACCTCGACGGCCCGCGCGATGAGGTCGGTGACCTCGGCCGCCGTGGCATCCAGGCCACCGGCGCCGATGCGGACCACCCCGTCGGTCACCTGGTACCCCTGCAGCGCCCCCTCCCTGAACTGGGGCACACCCGTCGTCATCGTGGCGCGGGAGGCATTGATGAACCCGCAGCGATCGCACTCGATACCCGCAGGATTGGCCACCACGACCTGCGCCCGCTGGCCCGCCACTTCGATGTCGCCGCGCAGTGAACTGGGCCGGGTGCTGCGGACCTCGTTCACGATGATGCGGGCCGGCGCCTTGTCCAGCCAGGGGTTGGCCGCCACCGCGCCGCCCAGCCGGGTCTGCGCGCCGTAGAGGCTGTTGTTCAGGATGACGCCCGGCCGGTCCACGTCGAACTGACTCAGGACACTGAGCGCCACCCCCGAGGGACTGGGCGCATGGAAGTTCACCAGGGGCACACCATTGGCGGTGCGCAGCACCGTGGGACGCTGGTGGGGCGCTGCGTCGGGGTGGGCCCGCACCTGCGCCGATGCGCCAGGGCTGCCACCGAAACCGGACATCGCCACGACGACGGCGGCCACCGGCATGAGCACGCCGCGGTGGCGGTTGAAGACGAGTCGAAAGCACTTCCTGTTCATGGTCTCTCCCTGTGCAAGTCGTCCATCGGATCGGGGCACGGCAGCCCCCTGGCTCAAGATCAGAAGGCAGCGTTCACGCTGAAGCGCAACACCGTGGAGGCGGTCTGGAAACGCTCCGGCTTGCGCACCGGGGCCCCGATGTACACCTCGTAGCCGACGGGGCCGGCCGCACCGCGCAGCCCCAGGGCTGCACCCGTCAGGCGCCGGCCCACCAGGTCCTCGGCCCCTGCGCCCGAGACTTCGCCGTGGTCCAAGGCGGCGAAGACCTCGGGGCCGTCACCCGTGCCCCAGGTCCCGCCCAGCTCCTGGCGCAGCAACCAGCCTCGCTGTGCCTGCAGTCCGTACTCCCCGTCGAAGCCACGTACATTGCAGTGGCATCCGATGTTGAAGCGGTCCTGGGGGACCAGCGGAGTACGGCTCCATTGCGCGCGCCAGGTGGTGCTCCATCGCAGGCGTTGCCCGCCCACCTGGAAGGGCGCCATGTACATCGCATCGGCGCCCAGGATGCCGGGGCGCGACGCCCCCTCGCCCCGTGCCTCCTCCCGGGCGGGCAAGGCCTGCCAGGCGCCCGTGCCGCGACGCCAGGTGAGTTCCAGGTCCAACGCCGTCGCGCCCACGCTCCCGCGGTGTTTCATCGACAGCTCCCAGCCGGCCGTGCGGCGACGCTGCGACACCATCTCCAGGTCGTCGATGAAGTTGAACGATTCGCGCGTCCATCCGCGCAGCGTCATCGCGGTCTTGCCCAGGGCGGTGCGGTGCAGCGTGCGCGTGAGGCGGATGTCGGCCTGCCGGGTGTTGCCGCTGTAGACATAGTCCTCCACGTCGCCGGCCACCGTCTGGTGGTAGCGGCTGCGGGAGGCACTGAACCCCATCAGCCAGTGGCCCCAGGGCAGGGAGTAACCGGCCGCGCGCCCCCAGGTACCCCGGTCGCCGGCGTCGCCGCCGCCCAGGTCGTTCTGCAGCGTGACGTACAGCAGGTCGTTCAACTGCAGCGGCGCGTCGAGGAACAAGGTGGCCGCGCCCTGGCGGCGGCCGGTGGCCCGCGAGCCGAAGTTGTCCGCGCTGAACACCAGACGGGCCGGCGATGACTGCGTCCACCGGATCAGGAGGTCGCTGTCGCCGGCCTGCGCGGGTGGCTCGCCGGGCGCGGGTTCCGCAGGCAGGATGTCGACCTGGGCCTGCACCGTCGGCACCCGGCGGAAGTTCTCCAGCGCCTGCTCGATGTCGCGCAGGTTCAGCAATTCCCCCGCCGAGACGGGGACCGCGTTGCGCGCCTGGGCGCGCGCGCCAGAGTCCTGTGTGAAACGGATGTCGCGTACCCGGCCAGGGAGCAGGACCAGGCGCAGGATGCCGGTGGACAGGTCCTGCGGCGCTGCCAGCACGCGGCTGGTGACGAAGCCACGTGCCACGAGCGCGCCCTGCATGCGCCGCATCACGAGGTCCACGCCCTGTGTGCCCAGGCAACGGCCCGCGACCGGGTCCGCCACACCGTCGACGCGCCTTGAGGCCGCCTCCAGGACCCAGGCGAAGTCGCCCGCGTCGTCGCCCGTGAGTTCGATGCGGTCGATACGCATGCACGGGCTTTCCCCGTCAGGCAGGCCCGCATCCTGCGGCATTCCTTCTGGCGCCTGCAGGTGGACATCGGGCTCCCGCTCGGCCTGCTCACGCAGCAAGCGCTCGCGCGCCTGCTGGCGTTGCATCTCGCGGATTGCCGGCGCCTCACTCGGCGCCTCACCCGGCGCCGTCTGCGCGGCCAGCGGGTCGCAGGCGAGCAGGCACAGCGCCGCGCACCATCCTGGCCACGCACCCGCACGGGCGCCCGGCCTCATCACGTCGTATCGTTGGTCCATGTCGGACTCGGCCTCCCTTCGGCCACAACGATAGGTCTTAGGTATTAATTATTGAACGAGGGAAACTGCGTAGCTCTGCATGAGCCGTCAGGAAAAGAGGGAACCCTGCCCATCCAGGTTTGGCCGGCGAAACGCCTGGGTATCGAACGCCAAACGCTCCCGGTTGAACCCCAGGCGCGCGCAGGCCTTGCGGAAACGCTGCGCCAGCAGGTCGGCCCAGAGGCCGCTGCCTTTCATGCGCGTGGCGAAGTCGCTGTTGTAGTCCTTGCCGCCGCGCATGTCCTGGATGCGGGCCATGACCCGCGCGGCCCGCTGCGGGTAGTGCAGCTCCAGCCACTGCCGGAACAGGGGGCTGACCTCCCAGGGCAGGCGCAGCACATGGTAGAACGCGCTGCGCGCGCCGGCCTCCCAGGCGGCTTCGAGCACCTGCTCCATGTCGTCGTTGAGGAAAGGAATCTGCGGCGCCAGGCTCACGCCCACGGGGATGCCGGCCTCGGCCAGCGTGCGGATGGTGCGCAGCCGCCGGTGCGGCGCGGCGGCGCGCGGCTCGAGCGTTCGGGCCAGTTCCCCGTCCAGCGTGGTGATCGTGATGTACACCGCCGCCAGCCCCCGCTGCCCCATCGGCGCGAGCAGGTCGACGTCCCGCTCCACGCCACCGGACTTGGTCACCAGCGTCAGCGGGTGCGACGCCTCGTGCAGCACCTCGAGCACGGCCCGCGTGAGGCGGAGCTCGCGCTCCACCGGCTGGTAGCAGTCGGTCGCCGAGCCGATGGACACCACCTGCGGCTCATAGCGCGGGCTGGCCAGCTCGCGCCGAAGCACCTGTGCGATGTTGCCCTTGGCGATCAGCCGTGTCTCGAAATCCAGGCCGGGGGAGAGGTTCAGGTAGCTGTGCGTGGGACGGGCGTAGCAGTAGATGCAGCCATGCTCGCAGCCCCGGTAGGGGTTGAGCGACCAGGTGAAAGGGATGTCCGGCGAGTCGTTGCGCGCGAGGATGCTGTGGGCGTGTTCGGGGGTGAGCTGGGTGAGCGGCGACA
>JACCDW010263460.1_pt1 | contig 14298 bp, 5 predicted proteins | sample 7449781 | NCBI WGS metagenome assembly JACCDW01 (sample SAMN15323449, study PRJNA562643) | freshwater metagenome | isolation source: river surface water | place: USA:Blue River Watershed | collected 2017-08-18
ACACGGAGATTATTTTGTATATAAGCAGAAGAACCTGTTCCTTGAACTTGTAATTGGCCAGCAATAACAGCTACGTTGGCAACCTGTAAACCTAAAGTTGGATCATTTAAATAAAGTGTTCCTGTTGGTTTAACATAGTTGTTTGCAGCTAAATCATTGTTTTCTTTTGCAAGATTGTTGGTAACAGATACCCAATCTTCAAAAGTATTATTTAAATTTAATAGAAAAACTGTATTGGCCATTTGAATTCCTGTTTAATATTATTTGTCCAACATTGAAAACATTTTGTTCAACATATTCTTTATTTCACCAATGTCGGATTTCAAAGAATCAATATCTTTTTGCATCTCTTGTTTCTTTTTATATTCCATTAACGCAGCTGTATTTGTATTCAATACGGCCTTACTATCCATATCTTTTACTAAATTTGCGTGTTCTTCGATTTTGTATAATCTCATATTATGCTGTTGCAACTGCTCTAAAGTTTTTAATTCTAGGAACAATAGCTGGATTATCTGAATACATTACAATCTTAATAGAAAATACCTTAAAGTTTGTGTATAAAGAACCAGTAGTAACGTCATTATAGGTGATATCTAATGCTTGATATGTATCAGTTGTCCAATCATTTACACCTGTAGACTGTAAAGCACCGCCTACTGTAAACTTAGGATTCATCAACACATAAGGTTGGTTATCAAAACTATTTTGATCATTAGAGTTCAATACTTTGTAATAAACTTCAATTTTGGTTCCTGGTCTACGATTTACATCTAAGAACACAGTTAATCCAGTAGAATCAAAGTTATTATTAAGTGTTACTCGCTTCGTTATATATTTAGCAATACTTCCGTTGTTACCAAATCCAGGTAAAAGTTCTAATGCGGTATTGGATGCTTGATCAACATACGGTGTAATATTGTTTTTAATCAATATAGCATTCAATCGTTCTAAGTCAACAACTGGAGAAGTCCATTTATCAACGTTTTCGATTGTTGAACGAATAATAATATTACCGTTAGCGGATTGAATTTGTCTTGTACCATAAGTATTATCTTCATTGGCAAAAACATTAACTTCACCAGATTGAACAGATGTACCTTTATCTACAGTTAAGGTTTTATATCCAACTGAACCATAATCACTAAATGTTAAGTCTTGTGTCATTAAACTTAATACATCATATTCAATAGCAGGTGTGGATGCTAATGATGTTGTATCAAATGTTGCACGACCACCAGCAAAATCACAGATGTTTAGTTTAAATGCTAATTGCTCATTTGGTGCAGCAACCCATGTTGAAGCGTTCTGTGATCTGAATAGTGCTCCACTATAAGTTACTTGTGAAACTACGGTGTCGGTACCAAATTGAACTTCACCAACTTTAGAAGCATAAACACTATAGAATTTCGAATCTGTTGCAACCATCAAAGAATATTGACCCGGTTTCAAGTAGATTGGATTTCTAAATGTAAATGTTGTTGGTAATCCAAGACTTTCGTATATTAATGTTGAATCTGGAACAACAACATCATTTGGATTCAAATAAACAACTGAATCTGGAATGTCAATCTCAGCATCAGGATATCCATTAACTGTTGGACGAATACGAACACTAACAGGAGAAATAGCATCCTTTGTAGCGAAATGTAAATCTACAGAAGAAATGAATACACCTCTTGGGAATTGTATTGGATTAACAAAAAAGTTCTGTGATAGAGGATCGATACCATCTAATGCACAATTACCAACAGATCCTTTTGCAGTCGAATACTGAGAAGAATTACTTGGATCAGTAGCGAATTGTCCTGCTAAAGTTCCTAGTTGTTCTGGACCATATTGTGCAACCGTATCATTAATCTTAACAACTGTATTTGCTTCCCAACCTTCATCACCAGATAGTGCCAACTGATAAGCATACAGATAAGCGGCTGCCATTTGTGTACCCGTTGGTATTTGACCAGTAGCGGAGTATAGAGCACCATATAAACCATCGTTTGATGCACTTGTTCCTGTACCAAAACTATCAGTAATATCTATCAACAAATCAGAATTAGCAGCAGTTACACCACTTGTTGTCATCAATGTTTCTATTTGTGATGTTATTAGTGCCTTACCATCAGCGAAACTTAAAGATGTGTTATTATAGGCGTCAGCAACAAATGCAGCTGCAGCAGTTACAGTTGATGATGTTGTTGCCTGATTATACATTGTGAAGCTAGCTTGACTACCTGTGAATGTGTAACCATTTTGTGTTGTTGATGTACCAGATAATGTACCACCTGTTCCACCAGAAGCACCAGAGAGATTTAATGTTGTTTGGCCTGTTGTATTACCTGCAGATACAGTAACACTAGCCGTAAAGTCTGAAACTCCAGGAATCGTACTAACGATTGGAACAGTAAATGTTGTATTTGATCCAGCAGCAGAATTTAGATAAGCGTAAATTGTTGTACTACCGCCATAAACTTGTGTAGCTGGTCGAATTGCAATACCATAAGTTCCTGGACCTGGTGTTGGTGCAGGAGGTGGTGGTGGCAATACCACAGCTGGAGGAGCCGGAGGTGCTGGGGGTGGCACAGGCTTAATTGGCGGTGGTGGCGGCGGAGGAATTTGTGGTGTTGTAATAGGAGGTCTTGTGCTGACAACATCTTCACTTTCAGGTAACAAACCTTTTGCTGTAAATACTGCTTTTGCATATGTTTGTGATTTAGAAGGATTCAAGAAGTTATCAGAGAACTCGACCAATAATTGTCCTGTTGGGAAATGAACGAGAGCATCATTTGGTATATTAATTATACCGGAAGCAGCACCGTGAATATTTGTTACAAGTTCTGCACCAGTGAATGCAGCCTGTCTAATTCTTAAAACGGGAGCAACAGCATAAGAAGTTGTTGTTAATGCTACGTTTGCAGTGGTCAAATCATATCCACGGCCATTTTGCAACATACGAACACTAGTTATTGCACCACCAGAAACATTAGCACGTGCAATTGCTGGAATTGTATTTGCACCGGTGATTGTTATAATTGATAAATTATCTCCGTTAGTTAAACCAGATCCACCACTTACAATATCGATAAATGGAATTCCAGTTGTAGAAGTATAATCTGGTGTGATATACGAATCAATACAGATACCGTTCATGAATGCGTGTAACTTGCAATTTGGTGCCATACCATAAACATTAAATTGAACTGGTTTACTTCTGGCATAAGGAACAACCGCATTAGATACTACTTTATTTGTTCTTGTTCCTGATTGAACGCCTGGCACTTGTGTCCAATGCATTCTTTGGTGATCTGTGTATGTTGTCGGTGTTTGATTTTGTTGAAAATATGAACCACCACTAAAGCCAGCAGCAGTAGTAATAAATGATTGCTTTTCAACTGCTCTTGTTAAATATGTGTTTGATCCTGACCAAATAATTTGCCAATCTTGCCATCTTTGAGCATTTGGGCCAACTACAGAATTAAAGCTTTCCCATCCACTTATTTCTTCGGTCTGATATGTAATTACTGGAACTGTCCTAGTATCATACCAAACATCACTTGAAGGTGTTAAATCTACGTGACCAACAAAACGATTCAACTCGAATGGATTAACATTAATAATTTGTGTTGCAACATTTTGAAATACCATAGGTACTTCATCGTAAGAGAATGTTACAATATTATTCTTTAAGAACAAATAATTATTTTGTTTACCGGCAGTTAACTTGAAAGCACCTTGTGTTGGATTCGTTACATAATTAGCTACGTTTGCTGTAAATGTTGGACGTAAGCATTTTTCAAATGTTTCAATTGAAGCAGCATAATCCGGATTTGCTACATCACCAACAACGTGACTTGTGAATCCATCAACTAAAAAGCCATTTTTAAACAATATGTTTTCATTGCTGGCATCGGTAACATCAGAACCAGTAACTTCTCTTTCAAGCAACGATAAAGAAGTGTAGTATTCCAAATTACCAATACGTTTATCTAAAACACCAATATCACGCATTGTATAACGTCTGAGTGTAGTAGGTGTGTTGATAACTGTATTACTACTAAATGTGTATGGAGGAAATTCTAAAGTAAATAATGTTAAAGCACCAGGTATATCAGCAGGTGCAACAGGATTAATATAAGAACTTACACCACGTAAAGTTTTGAATACGCCTGTTGGATATAATACAATCTTATCTTTACGGCCAAGATAGTAACTATAATCTGTATAAGTGTTTTCATATGGAGCAGGCACTTGATATGTACTAAATGTTGATGTGCCTATGCCATCTTCTCTACGAGGTCTGAAATCGATTACATCTCGTAAATTATATGTTGTACCATATTGTGGAGATGTAAATGAGGGGATATCAGCATAATCAACTGGATACGAATCTACTGTAAAGAAACCTGTACCACCAGAGTGTGTAAAGTGATCAAATACGACAACAACATTACCTTGTGCTGATCCAGTTAAGTTTGTAATTGTACCATGATCATAGAAAGCATCTTTTTGGCCATTATTCAGATAGTATTGACTAATATCATTTGTAATTTGTGACCAATAAGCATTAGCTGTTTCAGGATTCTGATTAACGTTGCTACTAGTTAATGAAATGTATACATTACTATCATAAACAACTGCCATATCAGCATCGTATGTAGAATACTGAGACCAGTTACCAAGATAAGTGGCAGTATTACCTAATTCATAGACACCTTTAAAATTATAGATGTCTGCCACACCTAAACTGATTGGTGTACCAATTGCATTTGCCGAAACCTGAACTGCGGTATCATACTGTATAACTTTATTCTTGATGGAATCACCAACCACACTGATGGTAGCATAGATTGTAGCAGAACCATTGAAACCACCACCGATGTTGATGGTCGCTTGTCCTGCAGCAACTCCAGAGTTTGTTATACTAATACTAACATTGGCCTGATCCATTGGTATAAATGTACCAGCAGCATAACTACCACTATTTGAAGTGGTAACAACGGCAAAGTTTAATTGACGTGAAGCTGCTGAAATTGTTCCAGATCCACCAATAAAGTCCTCATTGCTACCGTTTGTGTTAATGGTATATGAACCATTTACGAATGTTGGTGCATTAAAGAATCTACGAGTTTCATAATTTACATTTGTTACGTTTGCAATATTGTTTTGTGGTAAAACAAATATTAATGAGTTATAATTACTATCAACTAGTGTGTATGGTGAAATAGTATTTGCTGAGAATGTAACATTTGTATAACTATTTGCTGTTCCAGGAATAATCATAGAACGAACATTAGAAAATGGATTACTATTCAAACCAACATTGAATAAAAATGCTTTGTATTGTGAATTTGCACCAGTGTCACTAGAATAATCAAAGTTACGAATACGAGCAGTACCAATTTTTGTAGCGGAAGTGGCTGCACCAAATTCAACATTATGTAATTCTACTTGAACGCCTTGTTGGAAGTTTATAATTGATCCATTAATATTTTTGATTAATGTATAATTTCCGTAGTATGTGGAAATATTTTGATCAGTTAAACCTTCTGTATCTCTTGCTTTCTCTAAAGAATACTGTGTTGGTGCAATCTTTTCAACACGAAAACCATTGATGTAGGCCTTACCAGTCGAAATGGCAGCAGGCATTACATTGGCATCATTAAAGTAATCTTGAATCGATAGTGTAAATGGATTTACAAAGAAATCACCAGATTGGTCGTAAATACCACGAGCAATAGATTTTTGAACTTCAGAGAATATTGGTGTATCGTTAATTGATTCAACAATACCAGAATTAATTCTGACTAATTCGATAAACTTATTTGTAGTTAAATTAGTAACTTCTTGTGTACTGACATATGGTTTATAAACTAGACCTAAAGACACTTTGTATCGAGCTGCACCAGGAGCCTGATAGTTTGATGCACCAATTGCTGGATCCAACAAAGAAGAATCTGTAAATTCATCAATAATTTCTTCTGTAACTTCAAATCCAACAACTACTGATGGGAAAGCATTGAGTTGGTCCGGAATAATACTATCAGCAACAAAACGAACAAAATAACCATTTGTAAACCAAACACCATCATCAACAGAAACTTCTAATGCACGAACAGAGGCTTTTTTGTATACAGTTACCGTTGCGTCTGTCAAATCTTGTGTTAATGGTGTATTAATCGTAACCGAGTTAACACCAGTAATGGCTGTAATATAGGCATTTAACCCAATAGAAGTTAAAACAATATTATCACCAACACTTAAACTGGCTGAAGATACGGTTAAATCTTTAGATAAAAATGTTCCAGAAACAAATCGTGTAAAGCTAGTTTCTGTAATTGCCGTGGCTGTATATGTTGGAGCAATCTCATAACCCATAACAGAGTTAAGAGCATCACTCTTTGAATCAAAGAAATTAATTGTTTCACCAGATGAAAATGCTTTATTGTTATTTGTGTTGATTGATTTTGTTCTAATATAGAGATTAACATCATCTACCGAAACAACTCTAGTTACCAATTTTGAGGTCATACCTACAGCATAATAACCAACATAATTTAAAATATCTTCTGGTGTTGTGTCATTAGTTAATTTACAAGTAATGATATTCGTGTCAACAAAAATGTTACCACCAGTAACTTTAGAACCGTCAACATAAATGCCGGCACCAAATTTAGAAATTTGGTCTTGTAATATTGTTTGGGCTTGAGTTAATTCTCTGGCTTGAACTGCATAACCAGGTCTGAAAAGGATCCGATGAAAATTTTTAGTGTCATCGAAATCGTCATAGTAAGGGTCAACGTTGAAATTTAAAGCCATTTTTATCCTTTAGTAGCCTAATACAATCTTAAATTGTTCGATACCATCTTCACTTCTTGTGATTCCGGTTCTATTTTCAATAAATGCCATATAACCAGACATTGGTACAAAATTTGGTACACTATATGTTAATAAAGTTCTGACTGTGCCTGACACCGTTCCATGTACTGAATCGTTATAGGCCAATGTTCCTTCTGTATTTATCAGCTTTAATGTATTGGTTCCTGAATCAAAACTAAGAACTCGTCCAGTAAAATAAGCTTCTTCTAATGAAGTACCTTGATAAACGATTTCGTCATTTGTATATAACCCTTGGCCAGCAGCAAGAACTAAATCTGTGGTTGTTTTATATATTTGACCATTTGCTGGATTAGGTGACAATTCTCTTGTTGTTGGATTAACAATGATTCCTAATTGATGATAGTCAATATCAATAGGTATGGTGCCATTTTCATCAGCATTAAATTCGACAGAGATCATAACTTTAGTACAACCCAATTCAGAAATTGGATCATAAGCATGACCAGAAACAGGTGAAACTGAAGCAATCGCTGTTGCACCGTTTCCAATAGCCGATTGAATTGCAACGTTTGCATAGGTGTAGTTTGTGCCAGGATTAGTAACGATCACATCAGCAATTGAGGTGTTTGACATTTCGACTGTTGCAACCGCTCCAGTACCATCACCAGTAATAACAACAGAAATTGCTGCATTAGACGGATCGTAGCCTGAACCAGAGTTTGTAATGTTAATAACTGGTATGTCACCATAACCAGCATCACTACCAAGTGGATTTGGATTTTTTGTACCAACAGGCACAGGAATCCAATTGCTATCTAAGAATTTAATTTTTAATCCACCGTCAACAGTATAGAGATATTTCCATTTGTAATTATCAGCACCTCTAAAAATGTTATTTGTACCATAAGTTCCTGGTTCAAAGAACGGTTCTACGGTTGAAGGTGAATCATTGTTATTCCACAAGCATTTAAAAATTTGGCCATATTTGTTTAAAACATAAAATTTATAGTTTGCAAAACCATTTTCATCAACTTCAAATATGTTAACATTATCTTGGTAATAATCGTATGTTACACCAGAAGTCCAATCAACTCTTGGCACAACTGGAGAAATATCGTTTGCTGTTATTTTTTTAGCAACAAACATATTTTTAAATGTTTGTTTAATATAACGCTGATCTTGTTGAGGTAAAGGAGGATTATCTTCATCGTCCCACGGATCAACTTTAGAAAGAAAACAATATAAAGATGCTAAAGGTACAGTCAGATATGGAGGAACAACTGTCACTGGTGAAAAATAAAATTGTTCAACCGAAAATTGTTTAGCGAAAGTTGTTAATAGTGTTTTATTAGCCATGATTTATTTATTAAGCGTGTTGAACTGCTACGAATGTATTTGCATTGTCACCATCAATACTAAAATACCTTAGATAAGCAGAACTGGTTGCCGGCATTGTAAATGTAGTTGAATTGATAGTGGAATTCAACGCAGAACAACCATGTGTAATTGTTCTTTGTGTTCCGCCGGTGTTTGTCAACCAAACTTCAACAACTTTACCGTGCACATAATTTGTAAGAGTAAATGTTAAATCTGCTGTTAATTCAGCTTTAATCAATGATGTTGTTGAAAAATCAATTGTAATTGCTGTCTGAGCACCTTGATATATTGTTGGTGTATAAATGAATCCTTTTTGTGGTGCTATGGTACCAGTGAAACTAACTTCATTGGCATTAAATGTGGCAATCTTTTGAATATTGTTTGAACCTATAGGTGTATTCCAAAATTCAATACGAGTACCACGATTGGTATCACTAAAATTCTCAGCTGCAACAAAATCAACTTTAGTTGGGCTAGAAGATGGAAATTGTGTGCCTGTATATCCGTTACCAACAACACGCATTAACACATCATTATTTGCTACAGCAGCTGGTGCTGCGGCTGAACCACGACCCATGCGACCACTCAATAATGGATATGTATTGGCACCAAATGAATCAAATACAACCCGAGTAACATTGTTTGATTTACCTGTGACGTGCATCATGTAATATGAATTAGATGGTGGAACAGTAAAACCACCATCACTGGCTGTAATATCTATTAATGCAGAGTTGGCTTGAAAATTTGGATTAACGATATTAAAATAACCGGTTACAAATGTATTACCAGAAACCGTTAAATCGCCAGCAAATGTGCCTGTTGTATTGGCCAAAGCACCATCAGCTAGATAATATGCCGAGTTAGCTAAAGCATATGCGGCATTGGCTTCATCAAAACCTACATTAGCATGTTCATAGGCATTGTTTGCGTGTATAAATGAATTATTAGCTTGTGTATGTGCAGCGTTTGCATGACCATAAGACGCTACGGAATATGAGAACGGAGCCGAAGCTGTAACCTGTGTGGTATTGTCTGGGAATTTTATACTGCCATTAGTATTGAATGTCCACAGATTATTTGCAACATTGATATTAACTTTTCCGTAACCAGAATTACCGGTGCCAGGAGTTATAGTGATGTCGCCACCGTAACCACTAACAGCACCGCCTGAACCAGTTGTAATGTTAATTGATCCAGAGTTACCAGTGCTAACTTCATCACCAGTCAGAAGTGAAAGGTTTTTAAAGTTGCCTGTACCAGTTTCAGTTCTAATTAATCCGTTTGCCGAGAAACCTAAACGATGAACAGCAGTAAGAATATTGGCTGTAATTGTTTGTGGACTTGTTAAACTAAAACCAAAAGTAGCGTTTGCAACATTTGCCAAAGCATTATTGGCTTTTAAGAATGCAGCATCAAGACGATTTGTAAGTGAGGTTTCTTGTATAGAACTATCACCAAATATAATATTGTCAACATACACATTACCTGTAACCACAAGGTCATCAGTAATATCTACTTGATTGAAGAAATTAAATTTGTTGGCATTGAAACGACCAACAATATTATTAGATTGTGTGCCACCAGCAATTAAAACAACGTTTGCATTTGACGAAGCTGTACCAATAACTAAGTTACCACGATAATCATTATGCGATGGCCCATGTGAGTAAACATATCCATCATAAGGTAACATAGAAGAATAAACCGGATCATTGAAACCAGGACCATTAATACCCATGTCAATGTAATTATTCGATCCATCAGAATTATTGGCCGATGCAACATAGTCACTAGAACCTACACCATCAAAGTTCTGTAAGTTAATTTGAATATATTCACTACTGGAGTCTGTAAATTGAGCTACAACATTTTCTAATATGATTGGATTTGTACCAACATTTAATACGTCATTCGAATAAAGACCTTCTGCCAGAGTTCGAACTGAAATCTTACCTGTCAATCCTGAGACCAAATCTACACCAGCCATCAGAGTTTTCTCTGTATTGGCATTTAATTCAGTTATAAAAGGTAGTTGTGATATTTTTACTGTTGACATTTGTTATCCTAATAAGATTAATCTCTCATCTTCTGTTATTAATGATTGTCCATCTTCTGTTGTGAGTTCTGGATAGAACTGAATTCCAACAGGTCCAAATATTCGAATTGCTCTGGTCGACAAAGTTCTGTTAACGGCCAATAAAACATTATTAGCGTTTGCCGTAAGTGTGCCATCTAAACTGATTACTCCATTTGCATAGTTAACCAAGGTAACCACAAACGTATCATTATTGGCATTGCCCACTCTTATAGTATCACCAGCAAATACAATATCTTCTAGCTTATTCTGTGTATTACTATAGTTGCCACTATTGACGAAATCATAAGAACCAGTCAAGGTCTCTATATTTATCGTGTTTGAATTGACATTTCCAGACACAAAAGCAACATTTGCATAAGTTAATAAAACATTGTCTTTAAGGTAGACGGTATTTGATGTATAGTCTACATGAATAACTTCTGATCTGACGTTTGGACCATTGGTTGGTGTCAATTCTACAACAGAATTTGATTTTACCGACAAGTTATCACCAGTTGAGAATATAAACTCTGCAATATTGGCACCAGCCAAATCAGAGAAAACTACCATATTATTACTGGTTGTATCGAAATCCGTGGTGACTGTGGCTAATGAGAGTTCACCTGTGTAGTTGATGATTGGTCGGCCTGTGAATAATAATGTTTCTTCTGTTACATTAAAGTTTGAATTGGCTCTGAGAGCATATCTACCCAGCACTTTCATTCCAGCTGGATGTAACAGTCCTAATAATGTTTCTCTGTATTTTGCAATCTCTTTTTCTACGGTAATCTGATAAGTGTAGTTGTTGAAATTTTCACTTTGTAATACATCAAAAGAACTTAATTGACCTTTCTTGTCAAGATATTGTCCTTGACTGAAAACTAGACCATTTAAAAATCTTGTGTTGGCACGAGCTCGGCCATCACCATATGTTTTTATACCACTTGAATTATACAAACCACCATAGGCAACATTGGCCATTCTAAGGTTAATATTTTCAACTTCTGTTCCCATGTGACCACTACACTTAATGAATTCATTGGTGTTTAAACGACCACTATAATTAAATACCCTTAAATTGTATAATGTATTTGCTGGATTTACGTCTGGTGCCAGTAATGAAACCGACTCAATTGTTGCTGAATAAGAAGCAACGTTTACGTTACTGCCTTGGTAAGCAATGTCACCTTTTTGTGGAATATTTAAAATACTTAAATTTGATACAGCAATATCTTGAACCTTTAAGGAAATAATAGGCGTTGAAACATAATCTTCACCATTACTGTTTAGTTTAATTTTTGATACAGCACCAATACTGGTTGTATTTGCTTCAAATTCAGCACCATCTCCCAATACACCAGACACGGTAATTAAAGCATTTGCAGCATTGGCATTGGCTGATACAACAGTTAATGTTGGCAAAGCCGTTAATTTATATCCAAGGCCACCTTTTGGATAAAGTTGTTCACCATAGACATAAGCAACGTTTGTAATTGCACCGTTAGCACTTACTGTTATAACATTAGCGTATGCACCATAACCTGAACCACCAGAGAAAACTATTGTGTCGTTTGCTTGATATCCTACACCAGCATTTTCAATGGTCATTGGACCAAGAATACCCAAGAATTTTAAATCACTATAATTGTTTGCTGTAACTGCATCATCATTATTTGTCAAGTATAAAGCTTTTGTAGTAATTTCTGGAGGAGTAGAAAAACCACCACCACCATTAATTACTAATACTGAAGAAATTGGACTAACTGTAACAGTTTCAAAATCCAGAGAGTTATATATTGTCGAATACAGATTCGTTGTGTAACTCTTAAACCCATAGTTACCAACACCAATTTGAATGCCTGCTTTTGTGGCAATTGCATTATTTGCGATCAAAACTTGTGATGATTTAGTTGGATCAAGAGAGGCTACTGATGCTACTGCACCACCATCTGGTGTAATGATGATAGGAGATTCTAAACTGTAACCAAATCCACCATCGATAACATTAATTGATTGTATTGATCCTGTTGTTACAGTTTCTATTTCTGCATTTGCACCAACAGGAAAAGCAACATCTTCGTTTAATCCACCATAAACAACTACAGGATCACCTGGTTGATAGTATAAACCACGAGCATTAGGATTAATTGTTATACTACTAATTTGACCAACAATTTTTGCTCTGAGTGGTTGACCACCAAATAAAACATCTTGATCGTTTGCATCAACAACACGAACAAATTCACCAGATTCAAACAAGCGTTGAATATTTGATAAAAATACTTCTGTTTTATTTCCTGAAACAATAGAGTTTTCTATCGTTGCAATCGCTTTAGAGTTTTCACCCAACAAACGATATTGTTTTATATTTAAAAGATTATCATCTAATGATGCCAGTTTAAGACTTTTGGCCACATACCAAGTACCTGCCGAAGCTCTTAATACGGATTCTTTTGTGTAAAATACATCAAAGTCTGAGTTGTATAGTATTTTAAATAGAAACTTGTATGAAGCTGGAGTACCTTTAGCTTGATAGAACTGTTTGGCGTATTTTACTGCTCTTGCTTTATCAATTAGTATATCTTTTGGAAAGAAAGGTAGAAAATCATTGATAAAATAATCAATAAACTCTGTTGTCGTATTATCAATGTCGGTGTAATTTAATATGTTCTTTGAACGATTTGTTACACCGCCTTCTTGTTCCATCCACTCATAATATGCCTGTAGAAACAAAACAAAATTAGCATAAGCGGGGTCATCCCGAATGTAAGCAGGAAGTTGATATGGTATTAATAAAGAAGTTTTTGTATTATCTGGAATCATTAGAAATTGGTTCTAGGTATAACATTGACAGTAATAGCGTTTGAATCATATTCATCAATCGTAATAATTCTATTGAAAGAAGATGATATTGTCGAAACGGTTGGTGTTGCTGTAACTGTTAATAAACCAAATTCATTATTCACACTAACAGGTTTGAAGGCATCTAAAGTTATAACACCTTTATCATATTCAATATTACCAATATTATTATCTAAAATAGTTTTAGCGTTATTGTTGTTGTTATAATATGTTCTTAGTGTTCCATATTTACCTTCAAGGTTTACAACCAAAGCACCTAATTGGCCTGTTGTATCTCCTGGTTGTGGAGTTACTGTAGCAATTGCACTGGTGTAATTATTACCAGCATTTGTGATAACAACATTTTTGATACTTCCACTAGCCATAACTGCAGTTGCTGTTGCACCTGTACCATCACCTAGAATATCAATCTTTGGTGCATACTGATATCCATATCCTGGATTGATAACAGAAATCGATTCGACACCAAAAGTGGCCACAGGCACTTCATCAATGTATACGTTATTGATGGTTCTTTGTGGGTTGGCAGGATCAAGATACTGTAGAGTTGGTGAACTGCTTGTGCCGGACTGAAACAAACCTTTTTGCAAAGGTACATTATAATAGAGTTTGTATGTTGTAGGTGTTGACAGATTTGGATAAAACTTTTTCTGTAATTTTATTTTATAATCACTGGTAATTACAGAATTGTTAAAAGTTTGAATTGTGTTTAACAAATCATAACTACTGAATGTTGAATTAAATGTATTGAGTGTCCTTCTACCAAATGCAGCAATAGCATTCTTTATGCCAATTTGCATCTCTGAAGCCGACAAAGATGTTTTTGTCGGATCATAATATACATTAACATCTAATTTAATATAAGTGTAATCAGGATCAACGATTGTTGGTGTAACAGTCAGAACACTAATTGGTTTAATAACTTCATCAGCAATTCTTTGTTTTTGAACCTGTGTTAAACTATAACCACCAGTTGGTTTTAATGAAATGAATACTTGGCCATATACTGGCGGATCATTTTCTTCACCACCCCAAACGTTAACGGCATCAAAAGAAAATCCTAAATCATTTTGTTGAACGGCAGAAATATAATCATTCTTAGATACAGCTCTATTCTGTGCTGAATACGATTTAACAGCTTGATA
>JACCDW010636035.1_pt1 | contig 14296 bp, 12 predicted proteins | sample 7449781 | NCBI WGS metagenome assembly JACCDW01 (sample SAMN15323449, study PRJNA562643) | freshwater metagenome | isolation source: river surface water | place: USA:Blue River Watershed | collected 2017-08-18
ATTGACCTACTTGCCTCTATTCTTCGCGTTACCGACGCGGGGTGGAGCAGCTCGGTAGCTCGCTGGGCTCATAACCCAGAGGTCGTAGGTTCAAATCCTGCCCCCGCTACTACTTAAAGGCTTTCTACTGCTTTTCGACCCTTGCTTATTAGAACCTTGCTTATCCGCCTAATGCTTATCCGATTTGGGATCGGACATTCTTCCCGCATGTGCAATTGCGCTTGGGTCGCGCTTGGATTTGATCAAGCTTGCAACAGTTGAAATAAGCAGAATAGTTCCAATCACGATAAGCGAAATATTTGTTGAAATCTTTGTTGGAGCATCAAACTCTTCGTAAGCCCAGAGCAACATTAACTTGATTCCAATAAAGACCAAAATAAAGGAAAGCCCTAATGAGAAGTAGATCAATCTTTGCACTAAATTCTTCATCAAGAAGTAAAGAGCTCGCAAGCCAAGGAGCGCAAATGCATTAGCAGCAAAGACGAGGTAAGGCTCTTGAGTTACCCCAAATGTTGCCGGAATTGAATCCAGCGCAAATAGTAAGTCAGTTGCACCAATTGCAATCATTACAAGCAATAGTGGAGTAGCAAATCGCTTCCCATTCTCCTTGATAAACAATTTAGTACCATGATATTTATCGGTGAAATTGAACTTTCTTTGGGCAAAATTAACGATTGGATTTTCGCTTAAGTCGGGATCTTCATCCCAATGCTGCATTAATTTAATTCCGGTCCATAGCAAAACTGCTCCGAAAATTACAAAAGTAAAAGCAAATGCCTCGAGAGCGGCAGCGCCAATTGCAATAAAAATGGCTCTCATAATTAATGCGAGCACGATTCCTACCATTAGTACTCGTTGATGGTAGATGGTAGGAACTGCAAAATTACTTAGAATGATAATAAATACAAATAGATTATCCATCGAAAGGGATTTCTCGACTATGTATGCCGCGAAATATTCTTTTCCGAATTGGGCGCCAAAATCAGACCAAACCCAGATGCCAAAAAGGACCGCTACCGCGATATAAAAGAATGACCAGAAAGATGCTTCCTTAAACGATACATCATGAGCTTTTCGAGTTGAAGTTAATAAATCAAAGAGTAATAAACCCAGAATTCCACCAACAGTTGCTAGCCAGATCGCAGTAGTTATATTCACGGCGCGAGCGTAGTGGTGCGATTAATGCGTTGCGAGTTTAAAACTACAAAAAGACTTGAAAATGCCATCGCGCCTCCAGCGTACATAGGACTTAATGCCCCAAGCGCTGCAATTGGTATGCCAATTACGTTATAAATAAATGCCCAAAGCAGATTTCCTCTGATAGTTCTCAGGGTTTTCTTGGCCAATTGAAGTGCATCTACTGCAGCTATTAGTGAAGGTCGCATTAAGGTTATATCTGCCGTAGCGATTGCAGTATCTGTTCCTGTTCCCATCGCCATGCTTAAGTTAGCCGAAGCTAACGCTGCCGCATCGTTAATTCCATCGCCAATCATCAATACTTTTCGACCACTTCGACGAAACTCTTCAATTTTGGCGAGCTTTATTTCCGGCGTTGCAAGAGCGATGACATTTGACGATGAGATTCCAGCAGCTTTTGCGATATTAATTGCAGAAATTTCGTTATCTCCTGAAAGCAACCAAGTTTCAATTCCCATATCCTGCAAGTGCGAAATAGCTTTTGCAGAATCGGATCGTAAAGTATCGCCTACCTCAAATAGTGCAACAGCAATTCCATCGATTGCCGCAAGTGATACAGAATTACCATTTGCTACAGCGCTCTTTATTGCGTCTTCAAATTCGTCAGGTAGCGAGAGCGTTGCCTTGCGAACTGCTTTCGGCGAACCAATCACTACTGGAACTGAATCCTGTGCAAAGTTGACCCTTGCTCCGATTCCGGTTCCACCATCTTCTTGATAATCTGAAATTGGCAGCTTAGATATTTGATAACCACTTGATCTACCTAGGAAATCCTTAGTGATTGATTTTGCAACTGGATGATTACTCTCACGCACTACGCTATATATTGCAGAGAGTGCAATCTCTTCGGTTAAACCTAGTTTTTCCGGTATCCGAATTACTCTCTTTATTAATTGCATCTGGCCAGATGTAAGGGTTCCTGTTTTATCAAGTACTGCTAAGTCCACTTTTGGCGCCTGTTCCAAAACTGAAGCTCGTCGTAACACGATTCCTTGGTTAGCGCCACGACCGGTTGCAACCAATAAGGCAACAGGAGTTGCTAGTCCAAGCGCACATGGACAGGCAATAATTAAGACAGCAACGGCAGCTGAGACAGATTTACTAATTGAGTTATCTAAATAGAGCCAGCCACCTAGGGTTCCAAGGCTTAAAAGAATAACGATTGGAACAAAGACGTTACTGATGCGATCTGCTAAACGTTGAATCGGAGCCTTCTCACTCTGCGCTGTTAAAACCATTTTAGTAATTCGAGCAAGTTCGGTATCTGCACCAATTCGTTTTGCTTCAACTATCAAACGTCCATTTAAATTTATCGCACCTGCAATAACTTTAGAACCAGGAGATACCTCAATCGCAATCGATTCACCGGTAAGTAGCGAGTTATCTGCGGAGCTTGTGCCTTCAATTACCAAGCCATCTGTAGGAAATCTTTCTCCGGCCCTCACGATACATAAATCGCCAACCGTTAGATTTTCAATTGGGGCCGTTACCTCTTCGGTGCCACGAAGAATTATTACTTCCTTTGGATTTAATGAGAGCAATTTGGAGAGTGCGGAGCCAGCCCTGCGTTTTGCAAGTGACTCCAAGTACCTACCGAAAATTATTAGAGTAACTACGGACGCGCCAACTTCGGTATAAATTTCACCCGCGCCAGTGGAGTTTGCATAAATTGACCAGCCAAAAGCTGTTATTGAGCCTAGTGAAATTAAATTATCCATTGTCGGATGGAAAAAATTTCTTAGCGCAGCACGATGAATTGGCCACGCAATGATTAAAACTACTGGAGCGGTAAGTGCGATAGCTGCCCAGCCAGAAGGGGAATACAGCGGTAGAGGTAATTGGAATTCATTTAGATATGTGATTATTAACTTATCAATCTCCTCATGTAATCCATGAAACATTGAGATTAGAATGACAGGAATAGTTAATAAAACTGAAAGAAAGACCCGCCAACCCATCCTACGTGAACCTGAAAAACTCTCATTTCCATCAAGTCGAAGCTTGGCCGCATAGCCAGCGCTTTTTACCGCCGCAATCAATATCTTCGGTGAAGTTCCGGCAGGAACTAGCACATGGGCGCTTTCGGTAGCCAAATTTACGGTTGCCTTTGCTCCAGGAACTTTATTGAGAGATCGTTCGATAGTTCCGACGCAAGAGGAGCAGGTCATTCCTGAGATTGAAAGATCAATCTGCTCTAGGCCCGCCACGTACTAACTCTAATACTTTCTAGCTAGTTAAGCAGAGAGTGTTAAAGTGAAATTGCATGTAAAAAGGTATTTAGTAGATGTTTATTGGCAGAAACTCCACTCTTTCCAAATGGGCCTGGCTCTCCATCAAGATCAGTAAATAAACCTCCGGCTTCTTCAACAATTATCACAAGTGGCGCCATATCCCAGAGCGCTAACTTTGGTTCAGCTGCGATATCTACCGCGCCCTCGGCAACCAACATATGTGACCAAAAATCACCAATTCCACGCACGCGCCAGACTTCATCTAAGAAATTTAAATATTTTGCTTTCCGATCTCCCCAGTCTGCCAAATCCGAAAATGAAATAGATGCATCGCTTAATCTTCCAACTTTTGAAACATGAATTTGTACAGCTGGTCCACCATTTACTTCTGTGAATGCTCCAAAACCTAAAGCGGCATACCACCGGCGAAAGAGCGCTGGCGCACTGACAATTCCTGCAATTACTCTCTCATTTCCCGAGTCATCTTTATAAACCAAGCCAATTAAAGTCGCCCAAATGGGAACGCCGCGGAGGAAATTCTTGGTGCCATCGATTGGATCAATTACCCAATATCTAGAGTTATTACTTATCTGTGCGGGTCTGCCAAATTCTTCACCGACAATCAAATCTTCTGGAAAAACTTCGGCAATTCTCGATCGGATTGCAGATTCCACTTTCTTATCAGCATCGGTTACTGGAGTTAAATCAGGCTTAGTCTCTACTTGCAAATCTTGGGAATGAAATCGATCTAGAGCTATTTCATCTGCAATATCTGATAGTTCCTTTAAGAGGGCAAGATCTTTTGTCAGATTTCCTGGATACATATTCATAATCTATCCAAAGGTAATCTATGAATCGCTAATTCAAAGGGTTATAACTAATCAGATGCGGCAGCAAGAATTCTTCGAAGGCCATTGATTCGAAGGGCAACCGGGCTACCTTCCGGAACAGAATTTAGGGCGCATTCGCTCTCGTTATGCGAACAATTCTTTGGACAGCGCTCTATGAGTTCTGCTAATTCGCCAAACGAAGAAATTATTCGTGAACGATCTATATGTTCTAGCCCGAATGAACGAACTCCTGGAGTATCAATAATCCAACCACCACCAGGCAGCTCTAACGCATGAGCGCTAGAAGATGTGTGTCTACCACGACCGGTTGCAAGATTTACATCGCCAGTTTCGCGAGCATTATTTTGAAGTAGCGCATTAACGAGAGTTGATTTACCTACACCGCTATGACCGATCAGTACAGATTTCTTTCCTTGAAGGGCGCTTAATAAATTGACAGGAAGTAAATTGCTCTGCGAGTTTTCTCTCACCTCGCGAGGCAATGAACTCTTAAAGGATTCAATTTCCAGTGCTTTATAAGCTTCTAGGAAATCATCTGGATTAGCTAAATCTGATTTCGTGATAACCAAAATGGGTTTGATTCCCTGATCAAAGGCAACCGCTAAACAGCGATCAACAAAACCATGACGTGGCTCTGGGTTTGCTGCGGCAACAACTATGACCAGCTGGTCAACATTTGCTGCAACGAACTTCTCTTGAGCGCCAATATCGTCAACAGTTCTAGAAAGTGAATTGGATCTTGGGAGAACTTCGACAATTCGAGCAAGCGTTCCCTCGGCGCCACTGATATCGCCATCTAGTCGGACCAAATCGCCAACAACTACAGAGTTCTTTCCGAGTTCACGCGCTTTCATTGCGGTGACTTCCGTGCCTTTCTTGCCACTGTCAGTTTCCAAAACAGTTCGACTTCGACCTCGATCTACGGTAATTACGAAACCAATTGCTAGCTTTGAATAATCGGGTCGATCCTTACTTCTTCTCGGCTTTGATTTCGGAGCTCGAATGCGTACATCACTTTCATCATAGGAGTTGTGGTTGCGATTCTGCTTTGCCAACTACATCACCCGAGTAATTCTCGCCAGAGCCCAACAAAATCTGGAAGAGTTTTTCTAGTCGTTTCAATATTTTCAACTTCTATATCTGGAATTGCCAGTCCAATAACTGCGCCTGCAGTTGCTAAGCGATGATCTTCATAAGTATGGAAGATGCCACCATGGAGTTTTGCGGGATAAATTTCTAAGAAATCTTCACCTTCAACAACTTTACCTCCAAGGTTTGTTAATTCTTGATTGAGTGCAGCTAATCGATCGGTTTCATGTAAACGTAAATGACCAATACCACTTAATTTTGAAGGTGAATCTGCAAGCGCGGCTACAGCTGCAATAACTGGAGTGAGCTCACCTTCATTAGATAGATTTATATCAATTCCAGAGATTTTTCCGCTGCCAGATACTGACAAGCCATCGGTGACAAACTCAATCTTCGCACCCATCTTGGTAAAGATTTCCCGGAGCCGATCGCCAGGCTGAGTCGTCTGCTTTGGCCAATCTTTTATGACGATAGTTCCACCACAAATCATTGGTGCTGCCATAAATGGTGCGGCGTTTGATAAATCTGGTTCTATAACTAAATCTTGACCAGTAAGGCGACCAGAAATCTGCCAAGTCTCTGATTCATTTACTTCTGCACCAAACTGGCGCAACATTGCAATTGTCATTTTAATATGGGGCAATGAAGGAAGAGAAGATCCAACATTTCTGATTGTTAATCCATTCTGTAACTTTGGCGCAACCAGCATTAGAGCGCTTAGAAATTGGCTTGATTTACTAGTATCAACGCTTACTTCATTTCCAGTAAGTTTGCCATTTCCATTTATCGTAAGCGGTAATGAATATTTACCTTGATGATCAATTGATGCACCTAAATCCTCTAAAGCTTTAATAAGGGGAGCGATAGGTCTTTCGTGTGACCTTGGATCACCATCAAAGTGGACTAACCCATTTGCTAAAGCTGCGATAGGTAGAAGAAAGCGCATGACAGTTCCAGCATTTCCAACATCAATATTTGCAGGGCCAAATAGTGGCGCTGGAGTAATCTCAATGTCTCCATTTGGATTCGTATCAGAAACATCTATCTTCACCCCAAGCGCCTTTAAACCTTTAATCATCAATTCGGTATCTCTGGAATGAAGTGGACGTCGCAACGTAGAAGGTGAATCTGCAATGGCTGCCAAAATTAGCGCTCGGTTTGTAACTGATTTAGAACCTGGAATTGTTAAAGTAGAAAGGATTGGCGCAGCATCACGATAGGGGGCGCGCCAATTTGTCATCGCCTAATTCTAGCGGTTGGTGATAATTGGAGTATTTGACCTAGATTATGCCGATGTGCGGTAGATACGCGTTATCGGCAATGATTGCAGAAATTTCGGAAGAATTTACTACTGCAGGTGTTCCAGAACGGACTCTGCCAGTTAATTGGAATATTAAGCCAACGGAAGATATCTACATTATTAAGGGTGCGGATAATCAAAGAATTATTGATGTTGTTAGCTGGGGATTAATTGCTCCTTGGGCGCAAGATGGTGAAGCTGCGCTTCGATCACAGTCACAGGCAATAAATGCTCGATCTGAATCAGTTGCCGAGAAGCCAACATTTCGAAGCTCATTTCGGAAATACCGATGCTTAATACCTGCTTCTGGTTATTACGAATGGGCTACCGAATTAGGCAGTTTCAAGAGCAAGCAACCGGTATATATCTCAAGAAAAGATTCTCATCTACTGGCATTTGCTGGAATTTTTAGTAGTTGGATTTCTCCAGAAGGCGTAGTTCGAAAAAGTGCAGCAATCATTACTTGCGATGCCCAAGGGGAACTAGCAAAAATCCATAATCGCATGCCAGTCTTTTTGCCAAGAAATGATTGGGATAATTGGCTAAACCCGGATCTAACAAATCAAGATAAATTGTTGGAAATAATTGGAAATCGGGAAGATGATCGGAATCTGCAATTCTGGCCGGTCAAGCCGCTAGTCAATTCAATTCGAAATAATGGCGCTGAGTTGATTGAACCGATTGAATTAGGCGAGCCTGAGACCCTATTTTGAAATCTATTTAGCCTTAATCCAAGAGCCAAGATAAACTTATTTTGTGAGCAACCAAGCGAATTCTGAGCCCCAATCTGGTGCATTAGTTCGCGTAGATCGAGAGAAAGAATCGGCGGCAGAGCGCGCTAAGCGATTTGAGAAAGATGCGCTTCAATACATGAACCAGCTTTACGCCGCGGCACTTCGTTACACCCGAGATCCAGATGATGCACAAGATCTAGTTCAAGATACATATGCAAAGGCATACACCTCTTTCCATCAATTTGAACCAGGGACTAATTTAAAAGCGTGGCTCTATAGAGTTCTCACAACTACCTTCATTAATACTTATCGAAAAGATCAACGTCGCCCGCAAACTGCAGATTCTGAAGTGGAGGATTGGCAATTAGCCGATGCTGCATCACATACGCGCGATCTAGGAAAGTCTGCCGAGGATGTTGCTTTAGAAAATCTCCCAGATAGCGATATAAAGCGAGCGCTACTTGAGATTCCTGAGGAGTTCCGGATTGCAGTGTATTTAGCCGATGTTGAAGGATTCTCATATAAGGAGATTGCAGAGATTGTGGGTGTCCCTACCGGAACCATCATGTCTCGCCTCCATCGGGGAAGAAAACAGCTTCGGGAGAAGTTAACTGGGTATGCACGCGAGCTTGGATATGTGAAGGGAGGTTCGTCATGAGTTCAATGCCTTGCCAGCTATGTCAAGAATGGCTAGTTCCATTTATTGATAATCAAATCGAAGACTCTGCAGTATTTAATGAAATTGCCTACCATCTGCAAGATTGCGATGAATGTAGAACTCAACTTGAGTTAGAACGACGAACTATTGATGTGATGCGCGCTCTTTTAGCAAGAACTTGTTGTGAGACCGCACCTGAGACTTTACAAGAGCGAATTGCGCATCAATTGCACTTAATTCAATTGCAGCAAATGGCAGGTTACTCGCAGACTGAAATCATTACTCAATATCGAAGAACTGAGATAACTATTGACGGTCAGACTCAAATTGAGATTGAGACCTCACGCGAAATTAGGCGCGATTTCCCTCTTGAATAATTTTTGCCTCATGTTTCTTCACTGCTGAAATCACACGATACGTAATTGGCAAGAGAATTACTTCATACATAGTTTTATAGACGTATCCAGTGGCTAAATAATTTAAGAACTCAGAAAGATTTAATCTGCCTAGCGATGCAACAAGCGTAAAGACAAAAGTATCGACGAGCTCGCCGACAATTGTTGAGCCAATTAAACGTGCCCAGAGTTTGTTTCCTTTAGTTCTCTCTTTAATCCAAACCAAGGTCCATGAATTTGATAACTGACCGCACAAGAATGCAAGTACGCTGGCCGCAACAATCTGTGGAACAAAACCAAGGATCGATTCAAATGCTGCTTGGTTCTCCCATCCAGCCGCCGCCGGGGAGATCTGCACCAACCAGAATGTAAGACCGGCAAGGATTCCAATTCCGAATCCAGTAAAGATAATTCTTCGTGCTGCTTTGAAACCATAAACCTCAGTTAGGACATCGCCCAAGATATAAGTAAGTGGAAATAAAAATGCACCGCCATCAGTCTTAATGGGGCCAAAATCTATAAATTTAGTCGCCCCAATATTTGAGATTAAGAGCAACGAGCAGAAAATTGCTGCAATTAAGGGGTAGAAGCTACGGAGTTGGTAATCGGTGACTATCCCGGAGTTTTTTGCTGAACTCATTCCGGTAAAGATACCCGAGAAATACGGAAATACCGGTTAGATTAAACCTGATGCAATTAGATAATTTGATTGGTGCAGTCGGGATATCACAGATGGTGGTACGTCCCGGTGATACTGCATTGGCGCATGGCAGCGGCGATATGGCAATACTTTCTACCAGTTTCTTAATTACTTTAATGGAGAGCGCATGCAATTCTGCGATTGCCGAAATGTTAGAAAACGGCGAATCTACCGTTACTTCAAAAATTGAGTTAGAGGTTAATAATCCAGTTGGAATTGGATCTGAAATTCAAGGGGCAGCTACTTGTACAGAAATGGCAGATGGAGTTCTCCGGTTTGCTTTTGAAATACATGATGGCGACCGTTTGGTAGCGGCGGGTAATGTCTCAAGAAAGCTGGTTGATCGCGTTACTTACTTAGCAAAAAGTGCGGCGCTTGCCATGTTGTCACAGCAAGCGCCTAGAGACTAACTAATCTTTTTCTTCTGTTACTTCTTTGTTGCCCAGAAGATTTCTGCAATCTCATCAATCTTAGAAATTAACTTCTCTGCAACAGCAACGTCATTTGTACCCTTTGTGCCAGCTGCGCCAGCTAATTTTGTTGCTTCATTAAAGAGACCATGAAGTTGTGGATATGCTTCAAAATGATTTGGCTTAAAGTAATCAGTCCATAGGACCCAGAGATGTTCTTTAACCATATTGGAACGCTCTTCTTTGATTGAAACTGCGCGAGCTCTAAAATCAGTATCGCTGGAGGCCGCGTATTTCTCCATACATGCTTTTACTGACTGGGCTTCAATCTTTGCTTGCGCTGGATCATAAACACCACATGGAAGGTCGCAGTGTGCGTGGAGAGTTAACATTTCATCCTCGTTTCGCTAAATATCTATTTTTAATTATGACTCAAATAGTTGCCTTCGGCGCAATTTGAAGTTCTGGCGAAAGAGTACCGCCCCGAGCAAATCTTCGCTTCTCAGGTAAAGCCAGTAATCATTTTCGATTGATTAACTCCTTAGAATTTGGTGATGAATCTCAACGGGCTCTGGCCATTCCGACTGGCCAGAATTAGCGGTGAATCGATGGCTCCTACATATAAGTCCGGGGAGCTGGTTCTGGTTCGTTTATTTATGAGTGGAGAACCGAGGATTTCACCAGGGGAAATAGCTCTCATCGAGCGAGAGGTTATGCCAGGGATATTCTTTATTAAACGCGTAACTAAAATTCAAGACGACTCTTATTGGGTTGAGGGAGATAACTTGGATCCAGAAGTACAAAGTCGGATGAATGATTCGCAAACTTGGGGTTTCATTAAAAAGAATGAGCTAAAGGGGAAACTTTTGCTCTCTCGCAAAATTAAGAAACTATAAAACTAGCTACTGAAGACTTCTGCGACTAGCGCTTTCTGCTCTTCTTCGTGAACATGAACGCTACCCGTCGCTGGGCTTGCGGCTGCGCGTCTAGAAATACGTGTGACTTCTCTTCCATTTAATTGATTGCCAATTTCTTCACGGATTGTCGCAGAGACAAATGGCCATGGACCTTGATTTGCTGGCTCATCTTGCACCCAGAGAATTTTTGCATTTGCAAAGCGTTTGATTTCTTCCAATATTTCACCGGTTGGTAATGGATAAAGTTGTTCGACTCTTGCTATTGCCGTCTTCTTATCTCCTAGACGAGCGCGCTCTGCAATCAATTCCCAATAGATCTTGCCACTGCAAAGTACTAGTCGTTCTGCCGAAGTTGAAATCTCTGAGGAATTTTCACTTACAAATGGTTTGAAGTTTCCGGAAGTGAAATCTGAGAGTTTGGAAGCTGCCGCCTTTAACCGGAGCATTGATTTAGGTTCGAAAACAATTAATGGTTTACGCGCTGGATTCTTCATCTGCCAACGAAGGAGATGGAAGAACGATGCTGCTGATGAAGGTTGGGCAACTGTCATATTATTTTCGGCGCAGAGAGTTAAGAATCTTTCGATTCTTCCCGATGAGTGATCTGGTCCTTGACCTTCATAACCATGAGGTAGCAATAGAACCAAAGAGGAGCGTTCGCCCCACTTCTGTAATGAAGATGAAATGAACTCATCAATTACAGTTTGAGCGCCGTTAGCAAAATCTCCGAATTGACCTTCCCAAAGAACAAGTGCATTTTCACGCTCTAATGAGTAGCCATATTCAAATCCCATCGCGGCATATTCAGATAGGAGTGAATCAACAACAAAGAACTGGTGATTAAATTGATCTTCATCGGCGCCGCCTGCAAGTAATGCCCGAAGCGGAATCCATTCACTTCCATCATTATGATCACGCACAACTGCATGACGATTTGAGAAAGTTCCACGACCAACATCTTGACCCGCAATTCGCACTGGATGACCTTCAAGAAGCAAAGAACCAAAGGCGAGCATCTCGCCACCAGACCAATCGATGGTGCCATCGTCAAGCATGGAAATACGACGTTGCAATTGAGGCAAAAGTTTTGGATGAACTTTGAAATTTTCTGGAATGGCAACTTGCGTCGCAGCAATCTTACGAGCCGTTTCTTCAGAGATAGCAGTAACTGTATTTCGCGGATCTGCCTCGACTAGACGGTCAAATTCTGGTTTCTCTGGCATCTTGTCGTGAACCGAAGCAAAGATTCCTTCAAGTTGTGTCTGGAATTCTTTGGCAATTGCATCAGCTTCTTCTTGGGTGATGTCGCCACGACCAACTAACGCCTCAGCATAAAGAACTCGAGTAGTCCGCTTGCTATCAATCATCTTGTACATACGTGGCTGCGTGAAACTTGGTTCATCGCCTTCGTTGTGACCACGTCGGCGGTAACAAACCATGTCGATAATTACATCTTTATTAAAGGTTTGTCGATACTCAAATGCAACACGAGCAACACGTACACATGCTTCCGGATCATCGCCATTTACATGGAATACCGGCGCTTGAATCATCTTTGCAACATCAGTGGAATATCTAGAAGAGCGGGCCGATTCTGGTGAAGTGGTAAAGCCAACCTGGTTATTTATAACGACGTGAATAGTGCCACCAGTCTTGTAGCCACGTAGCTGTGACATATTTAAAGTTTCAGCAACTACACCTTGACCGGCAAAAGCAGCATCGCCATGAATCAATACGGGAAGAATTGAGAAGGAATTCTTAATGTTCTTCTTATCTTGCTTTGCACGAACAATTCCCTCTAGAACTGGATTTACAGCTTCTAAGTGAGATGGATTCGCCGCGAGATAAATCTTGGTTTTCTCGCCACCCTCAGAGACAAAATCACCATATGTGCCAAGGTGATATTTAACATCGCCTGATCCTTGAACTGAGTTCTCTTGATAATGGCCTTCAAACTCTTGGAAAATCTGTCCATAAGATTTTCCGGCAACATTTGCCAAGACATTTAGTCGACCACGATGTGGCATTCCAATACAAACTTCATCTAAAGATGCTTTAGCGGCATATCGAGCAATCGTGTCAAGAAGTGGAATAACTGACTCGCCACCTTCTAGTGAGAATCGCTTCTGACCAACGAACTTAGTGTGCAAGAAAGTTTCAAATGCTTCTGCAGAGTTTAATTTGCGGAGAATTCGTAGTTGTTCTTCACGTTGGAAGAATGGTGCGCCAACTTCAATTTGATCTTGAATCCACTTTCGCTCTTCCGGAGATTCGATATACATGTATTCGACACCGATTGAGCGGCAGTAAGAATCACGGAGCGTTCCTAAAATATTGCGTAGTTTTGCAGAGGAGCGCCCGCCAAAGCCGCCAGTTGCAAACTCGCGATCAAGATCCCAAAGAGTTAATCCATGAGTTACTACATCCAAATCTGGATGCATCCGTTGCTGATATTCCAGAGGATCAATATCAGCCATTAAGTGGCCAAATGTTCGATATGAATTTATTAGTTGTTGAACACGGGCTGCTTTATTGACTTGTGAATCGCTTTCAAACTGCATATCAACGTGCCAACGAATTGGCACGTATGGAATTCGTAGCGCTGCAAAGATCTCATCGTAGAAGCCATCCTCGCCAAGCAAGATTTCGTGGATTCTCCGTAGGAAATCACCAGATTGCGCGCCTTGAATAACGCGATGATCGTAAGTAGAAGTAAGCGTTACTACCTTTGAGATTGCCAATCTTGCCAAAGTATCTTCGCTAGCTCCTTGGAATTCTGCTGGGTAATCCAACGCGCCAACGCCAAGAATCAATCCTTGCCCTTGAACTAAACGTGGAACTGAGTGGACCGTTCCGATAGTCCCAGGATTGGTTAGCGAACATGTAGTTCCAGCGAAATCTTCAACAGTTAGCGCACCTTTTCGAGCTTTCTTTACTGTGCTCTCATAAGTTGCCCAGAACTGACCGAAATCCATCGCTTCGCAGCCCTTAATTGATGGAACAAGTAATTGTCTGGAACCGTCTTCTTTAGCTAAATCAATTGCGATACCAAGATTTATATGTTCAGGAAATCCGATTGCTGGCTTGCCATCTTGTTCGGTAAAGAAGACATTCATCTCTGGCATTTCACGGAGAGCTCGAATCATCGCGTAACCGATGATGTGCGTAAAGGAAACTTTTCCACCGCGAGCGCGTTTGAGATGATTATTGATAACAGTTCGATTATCAATCATTAATTTTGCGGGAACAGCTCGGACGCTGGTTGCAGTAGGAACCGAAAGCGAAGCTTCCATGCTCTGCACTACTCGGCTTGCCACACCACGTAACGGTTCAACTCTTGCTGCTGATGGAGTTGCGATCTCTTTAACTGGCTTGGACACTGGTTGCGCAGGTGTTGGAGTGGCTTGTTGCGCAGGTCTTACCACTTGTTGATTAACCGGTTGTTGAATTACCGGCTGTTGAATATTTGTTTGTAGATTTACTTGCGGGGGATTGGCTGCTACAGGTTCTGCATTAACTTTCTGATCTCTCTTTGGAACTGGTGGAGTCCCATTTTTACTTGAGCTATTTACTGCTCCATTAACTGATCCTGCAACGGATCCTGGCTTGTAACCAGCAAAGAAAGTTCGCCAATTTTCATCGATTGAATTTGGATCTTGCAGGTATTGCTCATACATCTCATCGACTAGCCACTCATTTGGACCAAATGAGCCGCCAAATTTATTGTCGGGAGTCATACCTGTCACAGAAAGTAAGCCTATCTGCGTCGCGCAGTCTTCTTCTACCGAGAACTTGGTTAACGCGAGCGTGATGC
>JACCDW010023343.1_pt1 | contig 14295 bp, 7 predicted proteins | sample 7449781 | NCBI WGS metagenome assembly JACCDW01 (sample SAMN15323449, study PRJNA562643) | freshwater metagenome | isolation source: river surface water | place: USA:Blue River Watershed | collected 2017-08-18
AGGAACTATAGGGCAGCCTCAATTAGATGTTGATAAGCTCTTTGGTCAAAAGTCCTCATCTATGATTGTTCGAACCGTTGTACGTCAGGAATTTCGCCCTGAAGCCAAAGGACTCTTTCGAATGGGTGTGATGAATAAGCCGTATGCTCTCCACAATAGTTTTTTTGCAGCCATTGCACCGATGCTTGGTTTGAATTCGGCTGAAGAATTCGCTGAATTTCTTCACCTTCGGATTCAACCACGCATCTTTTTGAATCTCAATTTTGGAAATTTGTTGATTGAGTTCTATGACCCTACAGATGAACGGTATGCAAGTACAGATGATGAAGTGAATAGTTGGGGCCGCAAGTATTTGCTTACGAGTGCCACGGAAGTCACAACGGAGCTACATCGCTTTTACAATAGCTTCCACCGCTTCCAAGATTATATTTTGGGACTCCATTCCTTTGCAGGAAAGCCGAAGCAAATGAGACATTTTGTACATGCGCTTGCCGAGCCAGGATTGCTACTTCCTGATGGACTTACGCTCATGGTGCTGTACTATGAGGGAGACCCACGCTCTGCAGAGGTGACAGTTACAATGAAATGCCCTAGTTTGGGTCTAGATATAACACGATATGCCAACAATCAATTGGGCATCTTGACCTATTCAGACCAAGGAATTTGGGAACCTTTGATGTACGTGGACCAAGTTAAACGTCTTGATACAAGTAGCACAGTTCAAGAAGGATACTATACAATTGACCGTCTTACGCTTGCAAGTGAGTCCTTTCCTCCAGGTATACTCAAACAGTATCAAACGTATACAAAACAATGTAAGTCAGCCTTCCGTGGAGCCTTTACGTATCAATCAGGAATTGATAATCGTCTTTTGTTGCCTGTATCGAAAGTCTATGCTATCTTAACAAAACTGAATCCCAAGCCAGATGGACTTGTACGTGATAGTTACAATCACTTGGTGGCCATGACAATTCCTGTTCCCAATACAAACCGTCATGTACTTGTTCCAGTTGTGGATGATGGAGATAGCTTTCACAATAATACAAGCTTGAAGCTATATATTGGAGTGCATTCGATTGATGCTCTAGCAACTCCGCAAGAGGTTCTTGAAATCTACACAAAACTGATTATGCCTAATCTCGCAAAATACAACAGACTTTATAGTTTGAGCTCCTTTTTAGCGAATAAAACGGAGATTCTAGGATTCCAGCTAGGAGGTGAAATTGAAACTGTAACAGACCAAGAAGGTGCAACATCGACACTCGTCTTGCCAACTATTCTAGTACCCTGTAAGCGTGTAGACGTGACTACATTTGATTCCAAGTCGATTGAGATAAAATCAATTGGTGAGAAGGATTTTGAGTTTGAATATGAAATAAATCATGCCATTCAATTTGGTACGCCAGATTCTGAGTCAGCGACCTTGAACCGCAATGAATATTCTTCCTATGCAAGCCAAAATCCAGTTCTTGGCCCCGTTACAACGTTCCTAGCTGAGCAACAAGAAGTAGATAATATTTATGAGCATTTGCGCCTTACGTTCAGCAAATGGATAAATGAACCGGCTCAAGTAGACTTTAAAAATGAACTCACTGAAAAGGTTCTGGAAAATAGGCGCATTCCTGATTTTGAGAGAATTCGCCGTCTGGATATAAAACTTCGCACAATTCTGCAGTCCTGGTTAGCTCCAGGACCACAAGAGCCGCAGGACGAAGAGGTCTTTATTCGTCGTGATTGTCTTAAAATTCCAGTCGGTGAAAATGCAGATGCCTCGAAATGCAGTGGATATTGTACTATCCGAGATAATACATGTAAAATCCATGTTCCTGAATCTGTAGTTGTAAATCCAGCAACCAAGACAATTCAGGATGCATCTGAATATTTGATTGTACGGTTGCTGAATGAGATTGCACGTCTCCCTGCCAAGCGTATTGAACTGATGAATGCAAAAGTCAGACGTGTCCAAATTCCTCGTACGAATGTACACATTGGCACGCAGTGGATTCTCCCTGAAACAGCTCCAGCCTGGGATAAACTCCTCTTACAAACAACGTCTATGTTTACTGAAAAGCCACAATTCTATGAAGAATTCAGTCGTGCTGAGAATTCAGAGGCGGAGCAGCAACGACTTCAAGAAGTTGATGTCTTGCAGCCACTCCCTGAATTCCTCTATCCCTATTTTACAGAGGAAGGTCAGAACAATGTGTTGCTGAAAGTGCTAGACGGCATTGACCCTGTAAAAGATATTCTAGAGTATTTTGGAATGTATATGACAGCGAATCGTCGTAAAGAGACAGTACCGTATTTAACATCCAAAGAGTTCCATGAGGTCTGTAAAACACTCAAATCACCCGTTATACAGCTTCGCGTACAGGAAAATGGTTCTATTGAAGTCGATGCATATAAGATATATGCCTATCCTCCTACACAATCTGTCTACATACTCATACCGAATCTGAATCCAACGGATCCAAGCACACCTGTAACATGTCTGGTTGTTACAAAAGAACAATTGAATCCGTCAATTCCTCTTTCGTATCTGGTACCAGAGTCAGAGCTCTTGCAGTTTAAGACAGTCGCACGTTCCCTCAAACTAAAGTAAATACACACCTAGTGTTTTACTCGTCATCCTCAACAAAGTGAGATGGTCCAGAGGTTTTCTGTTTTGGCATAGGAAGAAGCACCAACTGTTTGGAACCCTCTTGCACAGCGCGCAGACGACATGCAAGCATATCTTGGACTTCATCGTCCAGAAGATTCAGACGCAAACGACGATAGTTTTTATTGTCTGGATGAAGAATAATAAGATACAAGTCCGCAACCTCTAGTCCATAAAAGGTCTCTAGAAACCAACGATACACATTCAGTTGGAGCGTATAATGCCAGTAATTGCAGTTGGGAAGGTGACTGAGAGGTGGATATCCTGATTCATAATCATTCGACGTTTTAATATCCTTTGAGCGTTTCCAGTCATAAATGACGAATTTACCGTCTGACTTACGACGGTAGACCATATCAATCGAACCAGCCAGTTTGTGGTCTTCAGACCAGACCTCCCACTCTGTTCGATACGGTTCGAGGTCATCTCCACAATCTCGCCAATAGTTCTCAAAATACTTCCACTCTAGGGTCTCCTTTACTTTTGCATCAATGAGGTGTTCTGCACCATTATGATGCATTTCAATACCCAAGTGCATGGCAGTACCGGCCTCTGAAGCATCCTTTCCTGAATTTGACCATTGCGCCTTGATTTCCTCAGCTGTCATACCATAATACTTGCTCTGAGGCCATTTGGGCGACTTCATCATTTTACGAATCGTAGAGTCAGGGTCAAAATGCGGAAAAAAAGCATGGAGAAATCCAGTACAGCTACTCCATCCTGCACTGGTACCATTCACTGTATATCTGTGTGTTGGCTCATCAAATTCAATACACAGATCTCGCGGATGACGATTTCGAATCGCCAAGCTTTGCCATTTGAGGGGTTGTTTGGGCATATTAGTCTTGAGTGGCTGGTTCCTGTTCTTGAGGTTGCTGTGTTTCTTTACGCCCTTTTGAGAATAAGAACGTTTCTACAAGTAAATCCGAAATTACAAATGTAACCATGGCATTATATGTCATCTGTGTCGCAGACATAGAACTAAAAATGGCCGAGCAAAGAGGGCTTCCTGTTGTGAAGGGACCTTGGAAAAACCCCCAGACCCCATCCGGAACACAAAAGGACGAATAGGCTTTCGTAATTGCATAATGCGAAGAATAGGCTACGCATGCAGTTAGAAAAGGTTTAGCAAGGCGCTGCAGCATCTCTAAGACAAGGATACGGTTTTTTCCTGTATTGGCTCAATGATGATTGTGTAGCATTTCATAGGAAATATAGATTAAAAATCCCACTACACCGAGACAAAAGGCCAGAAAGACTGACATATTCAGACAGCGGCACCAGTCTTGGCATGTAAATCTCTTGTAGGTTTCAAGTGCAAAAAGACTATCACTAATACCGTCTGAATCTTCTCCAGAATTAGCTTCTACATCCGTATCTGGCGCCTCCAGAATCGGGTGCAGAAGAGTTCTGGTTGTCATGCTATACTCTCTTATACTCTTTTATAGTTACATTAAGAAGTTTAGGCACTTCCACAGAGTTCTTCCGCAAGACTCTGCAGAACCTCTCCATAGACATTCTTTCCACCTCGTCCCAGGATACCAATAGTAGGGTCAATGGATGTTCTGTACTCGAAGGCTACACGAGGGGCAAGATAGCACAGGAGTTTCTTGGCGGCCGCCTCAGTAGGCATCTCGAATCTCTGGCGAAGAGCATCACGAATTGCAGTCTTCACATCCCACATGTTGCGAATATCTACTTGGTCTTCATCTAGCAGCAGCTTATCAACAATCTTCTTACTCTTATCGGAATCCTGGAAGAGCACACCGTGTTTGAGCTTCATGGTTGTCTTTGTATCCAGTGAACTCTTGAGCTGTCGAGCCAATTCACCACCTGTTTCGAATTTCTGTGCAAAGGCTTGGACAGCTCCTGTACCAGCTTCTTTCAGCATACGACCATAGAGATAGGCATAGAAGCTGGGATAGCGGACGCCATCATGTGTATACGTAAGATTCCGCATAGGAGAGAGGAAGGTCTGGATATCTTTTGGAATATCCTCTTCTTTCGCATAGAGCTTATCTTCACCGCTGAGCAGAAGCTTCATGGGGGTCGTAAGTGGACTGAGAGTATCTACAATATCCCATGTGGACTTCTTACTTTCAAGAGGAGCTGGTACTCCTACTTGGGGCTGAACTGATACCTTTCCTTCCTCAAGGCTCTCATCTCCTACAGTCTCACTTACAACCTGACCCATAGATGTGCGTCGAAAGACCCACCAGCGGTTCAAGAAACTATAGTCTTGGAGTGCAGGGTCCATCGTAGGTTTCTTAGAAGCTTCGAGTGATTCATACGTCGTTTTGAACATTTGGGTTGAGGCTGGAAGCTGGAGACGTTTGGCTTCGTCCTCAGACAGCAATTCACATCCAATCGTTTTCATAGCATCAACAAAGAGTTTCCAATTAACAAGCCACTCAGGCATGGGTCGCTCAGAAATGCTTTTGAACATAATATCAATCTTCAGACCAAAGGCGTTTTCATTGGTTTCAAACTGATTGGATTCGTACTTTTTCTGAATCTCCCAAACAACTTCCTTCTTTCCTTTTCCTACTTGCACTTCACCACGCTGGACATCCTTCGTCCGAAGATACTCAAAGACAGCCTCACCGTCAAAGTTGCAACCTGCAAAGAGTCCTCCAACCTTTAGAGTTTTTGCAAGATTGGAGATGAGTCCATCAAAGGATTCCTTTGTCTCAAAGAAGTAGTGGAGCGCAAACATAAGAACAATGGCATCCACACCCTCTTTCAGAACGCCAAGGGAATCACGTACGCGTTGATAGTCAAGCTCCTTTTCTTGTTGTTCACCAAAGAGGGCTTGCAGAATACTTCTATCGGTAATAAGTGTATCTTCTGTATTTGACTCCATTCGAGAACATTCTCCAGAGCGAATATCCTTACTCGTATCTCCAATCACAAAGAACATTGAAGGCGCAGCCTCAGCATCCTTACGTCTCATTTTCTGAAGCTTGTCAAGGAAGAAGGAGTAGGCACTCGTTTCAGGGTCCAGAATATTCTTTCCAGACTTGTCAATACCTAGCACTGCATAGGGATTCGTTTGAAGATATCGCGTCACATCACCACCGATTCCACAGGCAAGATCCAGGAGCGTAGGGCGTACTGTTGTCTCGGCTTTCTTGCGGAGCGTCTGGAAATGAATCCGAATGGCATTAAAGAGAAGGTCACCCTTGATATGTTTCTTGTGGAAATCACGCATTGCGACCGTTTTATCCGCATCCTTTGACTGCTTCTTTCTATCAGCGGGCTTGCGCTCATAATAGACCTCCTCAATAAGACGAGTGGGTTTCTCATCCTTTACAACAGGAATTTCACCCGTTGTAATAATTGTCTCCGTGACAGGATTGTGGATACTGTTCCATACATCATTGGCAGTACCTGCGTCGTTCATCACACGGCTCATGGGCTTTCGTTCCGCGATAGCCCTACGATACCGCTCCGTTTTGTCCTGGCGCACACGCATAGGATACCAACGCCAACCTACTGGTCTCTTAGGGTCATAGGCCATTTCAACAACTGTAGAATCATAGATAATTTCATGAGACTCTTCACACTGAATATAGTTTGTGTATCCTTCACCAGTCTCATCACGCTGCAACTCAACACGGCATCGGCTGGCTTCCAGATCAGGCGGGTCCATTGGATTAAAGATGACTGGTCTGTACTTGGACTCCGAGAGAAATCCCAGAGACACATCCTTCAGATATTCTTCGCGCAGATTCTGAAGTTTATCACTCATGACAAAGAGAAGAAGCTTCTTACAGTCTACGAGTGCACCATTCTTGAATTCTGTAAAGACTGATTCGCCGTTTTTATCCTGCTCAAATACAATGAGGAAATCAATTGTATTTTGGTCTGCAGGTTTCCACTTAAATTGTTCATTCCAGCGGAGTTTCTGGGTTCCACTTGGAAGAGGAGACGCATTAGGAGTAAAGATAAGACCGTCTGTGTGGTACGGCTTATTCATTCGTTCAGCCCAGATACGAGATGCCTTGGCAAAGATAGACTGCTCACCCTCTTTCTTCGAGGCAAACTCAAAGGACTTGAGCTGCACCGCAAATTTAGGTTTGCTCCCTGCAAGACTTGCATGGAATGCAGAGGTCCATCCTTCAAGTTTGTGGAATCTACAAGCAGGGGTTCCATCATAAAACGGCAGGGACCGAATCTCCTTGTCACCCTTAGGACCGATATAGTAGTCAAAGATATAGAGAGTATCAAGATTCCCTGACTGAGTGTGTCCATTTTTGGTAATATACTCACCGTCTACCAGCGAATTTTCATATCCTGGGTGTGAGAGACCCGTTTTGTAGATATTCATACTCATGTCGATAAGATAGAACTCAGAGTTTGGTGCGACATATCCAAAGCAACGGAGACCATCAGCCTTATCCGTGACGTTATAATAGGTTGTCTTCCCATCCTTTTTGAACGACCGAATGTTCACTTCCCCAGGAATCGTCTCCTCCGTGACATTTTCCAGTTTCAGTGTCACAGGATTGAATCCAATAAATCCCTTTTGTTTTTTAGGGTCCTTGGGCTGATATTCGGCAGTGAGTGTAAAGTAAGCGTCTTGAATACTCCGCTTCTCTGAATTTGTAATCAGAAGAGTTGCATTCTGGATAGCTCGTAGAACATCAACAACAGAATACATGAGATGTGTAAAGATACCTGCAACTGTCGGTGCATTAGGGCGAAGAATCTCAACTTCAATTTCAAAGCGTGGGGTGTTTTCCAACAGAGGTTGCTCCTTGAATGTCTTAGGAAGAGGGCGCTTTTTTTGCGTTCCGTCACGAAGTTGAAGAGGAGAATTATCTGTGCATCGAACCATACTGAGGTCATAGCGCACATTGCGCTTCGTGTCGAGGAAGCTCCAACGTTTGATAAGACGAAAGTACTTATCATAACTGCTCCAGGATGCTATCATCCGCTTCACACTCTCAGAATCAGGGCTATCCTCGTGCTCCTCGGCCATTTTAAGTTTTACAAAATAGTCATGGAGCTCAACTTTACTTTTAGACGCTGGATTCTTTCTCATGCATGTAAAGGTTCCAGGTTCAAGTTTGTTGGACCGACAATAGCGCTCGACATTCTGCGTACCATCGACTTGAAATCGGTAGCGCTGCTTCGTGGTCTTATCAATTGCATAGTCCACACTAATTGTAAGATAGTCTACAGGGGCTACAAATTCCAGCTTGCGGACATTTTGTAGATATTCAATGACTCGGAGAAAGGTTTGGATGTCAATGACACCACCCTGGCCAAAGGTAGCTTCTAACTCTAGCGTTGGGGATTGCATCCAACGGTTGATAAGCCCTTGGTCCCCTCGGATAGCAGTATCTTCCTGTTGGGATAGTTCCATCCGCAGTCTCTACTAGTTGTTTTTCTTTCATCCTTAAGACACTGTAGCTCAATTTTATTCCAAAGCTTGAGTGTGCCATTTAGAAAGAAGAGCAACGGCTTCTGCACGACCAACACGCTTTGCAAGTCCATCTTTATTCATCTTAGCAGGAACCGACTCTTGGACTTTCTCTGCCGCCGCTTTGAGGTCTTTCATTGTTCCCTCGGCAACAGGCCATGGAATAGACCATCCTGACTGTTCGAGTTGGGAGAGCCAAAGACCAAAGAAGAAGGATGATGGCTGAGTATGAAGGTACCGCACTTGGGCGTCGAGAATGTAAATAGGAACCTGAGAAGACCATTGGCGCAAATCTTGGGGATAGAATTGCAGCGTACGTTTTTCAGCATGAAGGAGGACAAGTTGGCATTCACGCAGCGCACATAGGGCCTCCCAACCAAGATCGTGCCAGGATGTTCCCTCTTCAAGACCAGCAGCGACAATACCCTCTGCAGTTCGACGAATAGGCCACTGCCGACCCTTGAGGAGAAGGAGGGAATTCTCCTGAAGTTCCGTAGTCACATCACGAAGAAAAGAGCGGCGCGCTTGTTCCGTAAGTCCTGCGTAGAGCACATCCTGCTTGAGAAGAATTGCAGAGAGCGGCGTCGCAGGAGCCACGGCCTTTTTGGTCCATCCTGGAAAAAGGCTATCCGTTTCAGGTGTACCTTCAATACGCATAGAGGAAGGTACAAACGGTTTGAGAGATAGAGAATGAGGATTGGCGGTTAGCCAAGGTTGAACGTGTGTCCATGTAAGGGTGGCCATACGTTCGTAGAATCTAGTATATAGAATGCAAGTATTCCTTAAACCATTAACGAGTCTGAAGAGCAGGTGCCTCTTGGCGCAAATCATTGAGTTCTTTTACACGTGTCTCTTCGTTTTTACGTTGTGTTTTGCAAAGTTCCATAAAGGCCCAGAGCTTTAGAAAGGTATCTTTTGATAGGTGTGTTAAATCGAAAAAAACTCCATTGCTATTCTCTGTATATTCAACACCATCTCGGTGAATCAAACGATAGATTTCTTCATATTCACTCTTCTCCAGCTGTTTTAAATCTTCGAGAAACTGTTTGCGTTGCTCATACTCTTCCGTTGAAAGGGTCGGAGCCGGATGCTGGGTCATTTCTATGAAAGCCGAGTGCTTCCAGCAAGATTCCTCTAAACGCAGGTTACTGCGAAGGTACAAGTTCTCCAACACTTAGAATATGTTCATCATTCATCTGAAACCGTGATTTATGGAGTCGAACTGTAATCTGTGAGCCTTTTTCAATGGACTTGAACATCTGTGTTTGTTGCTGAAGTGCATCTGCATCGAGGTCACGAGTCTGCTCAAGTACAACGAGAACTTTAATTGCTTCATACTCAGCATCCTTGACTTTGTGATTGTAGATAGCCATGATTCCCATATCATTATTTGTCATAACAGTTGCAGTGACAAGTGCACCATGAGCAGGATTTAGAACCTCTGCTTGAACCTGCACGTGAAAGATGACATTCGCTGTGTATCGGCCATTTTCAAGGTGGCCCATAGACCGTGACAGAATTTGAAGACTATCGGGTACTACCCATCCGTGTGTATTACAACGAGCCTTGAGTTTCGTATTCAAGGCCTCCAAAAGGACTGGATAAATAGGGTCGTCTGTTTCAGAAATCGAACGTAGACTATTCATTTCTTTGGGTGAAAGTGAGACTTTCATATCAAAGATAGCTGGCACAGCTTCAAGTTGATAGGCCATGTTGTGTGTTGTGCTTCCTACTCGGCATTCCTACAATCAATTTTATTTGCGCTGCCGCAAAGTCTGGCGCCTTGTGCGCTTTTCAGACTCAGGGGCTGCTGTAGGCCGTTTGAGAGTTCGTGTCATGCGTATAGGAGCTTGTTGTAAAACTGCAACGGCCTCTGATGGCGGCTCAGCCTTGGCACGAATCGCTTCTAACACGACCTTTTCAGCCTCCTTTTCTTTCTGCTTCCGTTCCTTAGCAGCTTCTGCAAGAGCTTGGCGCATAAGTGCCTTTTGTTCTTTGGCCTTCTCATCTGTTTGTTGCTTTGCGACCTTTTCAGATTCTTTCAGGAGCTTGGCCTCCTTTTGCTTCTCCTTTTGCTCCTTTACGCGCACCTCACTAGATACAATTCCACGGTGAGCACTGCGATAGGCATCGACCGGTCTGTAAAACCAGTGAAGCTTTTGGTCTTTCAAGTACAAGTCCATAAACCGTAAAACAATATCAAGGAGTGTACATCTCGAATTACTATTGTTCAGTTCAGGTGTGCGGTCTATCTGTTCGCCCTTCAACAGGGCAATTGGGATGCGTATTCCTTCTGGAAGAAGTGTGTCCGCTGTATAGGGCGATTCCCCTGCGAGAATTTTGCCCAACAACTTTAATTTAGCCGTTGACGTATTATTGCTTACATTTGCACATTCAAGACCCCTGTCTGGTTTCTTACCCTCTTGCACGGGTGACTGTGTTTTAAATACGAGGTTTCCTCTCTTGGGAACTATAAATCCATAGGGGTTTCCTGCCGTTTTTAGATTTGCGACAATCGGCTCCTTACCTTCAACATCCTGAATAGGAGTTCGTATCCATTCAGTTGTTCGTCCAATGGGTTTTTGCTTCGAATACAAAATATTGCTGTTGGAATCAAGGTACACAAAGGAATTGGCACTCTTATATGAATCGCCAAGTATATCTTGTATCGGTTCTAGTGCCGATGGTGCGCCACCTGCTGCATCGGCTCTCATCCGCTCATCTTCCATCATAAATGTTTCAATAATGCTTACCTGTTGGTCTGTGCTGAGCCATTCGTCCCAGAAATATTCTGCAAGCACACGTTGAAGTATAGATTGTGCTCTGACATTTTCACTCGGCATATCGTGGCACAACATTCGGATGACTTTCAAACGGTCCTGCAGTGCTTGAATCATTTGCTTGAAGTCCGTCTTGTATCGTTCTATTGCACTTAATACAGCGCCCAGTTCAATATCACCCTTTCGTTCCACAACGGCCTTACTCCACGCGCTGAGAATAGTCCAGAATGTTCGTATATGCTCAAGAGGTACTGCTGTAGTCTTTTGGACCTTTTCTTGCGTAGGTGCGAGAAGTGGCTCTTCATAAAGTTCAGGGGTGTATTCATCCTGCTTGACTGGGTAATTCAGAATACGAATAGCAAGAGGGATAGTTACATCCTTGTATGCATAGGGTTGGAAGAGGAGGTATCCATTTCTCAACACAAGATACCCTTGCTTATCTTCGTATTGAATACGAAATTGTGGGTTATTAATAATATTTCGTAGTACAAGCTCAATAGCTAGTGGTTTTGCACCTGATACTAGAAAATCGCTCACGAGGTCATCGACAAGGACAAAGCCTTGCACGCTAAATATGTTGCGTATCATACGATGCAGGATGGTTTCGCGGTATTTTACACCATATGTATTGTATGTACTTTCATCTACGGGTAACGCTGCAACATCAATGTCAGGACGGCAGGTGTAATCGCAGGATTCCATCCAGTCGCAGATGGCTGTAAAAGGTGTATCATTGACAGAGACTGTATTCTGACCATCTTGTTGGCGTAGCACACCGTGGCTATCCATTTCCTTTCTACGATTAAAATCTGAGATTACAGTGACTGACTTTCGTAAATTACAGTCCATTGCATGAATTTTCAAAACGCGAGAAACTTGGCCCACAAAGATAGCCTTCTGTAAAGCAGTCCTATAACAATACAAATCTGCGGTTTCCATATCATTTGCAAGTCCCTCTTCGAATTGAAGAGCATGTAAAAAGACTGTGCAATTACGGTATTCTGGTTTAAGGAGAAGATGGCTATTAAATCGAATACCTCGTCCAATAATCTGTTCTGTTTTATTTAAATGATACCAGGCCTCCAAGATGTGAACTTCACGAATGAATCGAAGATCAACACCTTCTCCTGCAATCTGTGAACCCAATACTACCTTGATTTGGGAGCCGTTGAAATTTTTCGGATTGCGAGCAGCTCGAATCATACCTTCATTATTGGGACTGATGGAGGGGTCACCTGTCAAGAGAATATACTTGGCTTGCACAAAGTCGTGGTCTTTCACTTCACCGTGAGTTAGATTTGTCAGAGAACATAATGCACACTGCTGTGCAGGTCTTTGTTTTTGTTGTAGGAGTGGAGTGCCATTGTACCGAGCATATCCATTAGCTTCCAAGAGCAATGCCGTCAGGTACGCACCAACATCTACAAACCGACTGTAGAGAAAACAGACACCCTGGGCTTGTTGAAAGGACCGAAGTATCGTTGCAAGTTTGGGTGAATAAGCATCCAAGGCATCCATACGCATCCAGCTTCCATCATCCCCTTCTTGAAGGGTTCGTACACTACCCTTCTTGGGAAATGTAGCTTCAAAGCCCTTTTTACCAGTCTTTTCTCCTGGAAATACGCAGTTTCCATACCCAAGCAAATTGTTTTGTGTATTGATACTCAGACCCACTTCTTGTACATTTGTATAGGCATGTACTAATACATTCGCAATGGGTGTATCAGCTTGCACTGTGCTCACAACAATAGGGAGCTTAGCAACATTTTCTTTATCTTGTTCGCTTACTGTCAATACAGTTTTTCCGCGTTTTACCTGGTCATCAAAAGTTCCTTGATACAGGCTTACAGAGGGATATGTATCGGCTTCGAGTCTTTGGTCCAGCGGATACAATCGCAAAGGAAAGGAATTTGGATTTTCGCCTCTCATAAAGCTCACATAGGCACTTGCAATACGTCCCAAGACCTCTTTTGCATTTTCAGACTTGAATATATCAATTTGTCGTTCATCATCCGCGGTAAGGGCTGCAGCTTTTTCGGCCGCAAGTTCCTTTTCAGATTTGAGAAAGGTCGACCATGTAATCGATGGCTTTCCATCATTGATTAGACAGAGTGATAATAAAAAGGAAATTTCATACACGCGATTAAACATGGGTGTAGCAGTCATCAACAACAGCTTCATTCCTTCAGCCGTATTCAATAACTTTAGCAAATAGGGTACTAAGAATTTAGCATCCTTGAGGTCGCCCTGTTCTTGCTCTGTTGTATCCTTTTCTTCTGCTTTCGACCGAGGGACCTTTTTGGCCGATTGGAGTTCTACATCCACTTCTGTTTCTGTTCCACCAAGTGCAAGTCCAGCCTCTTCCTCTTGTAATTCAACTTGTTTTTCGATTTTTACTTCTTCTTGTACCTCTCGTAAATTGTGCGCTTCGTCGATGATTAAAAATCTATAGTTGAATTCTTTCTGGAGTGCCTCTGTTTGACGATTGGGATTCTGGTCAAGAACGCCTTTGATAATGTTTCCTAGACGTCTATATCCAATAAGCATGTACCGACGATTAATGGCCCGTTTCACCTTATTTTCAATGACTGTTCTATCGCGTTCATAGAGGCACCCTGTCAGGCGTAAGTAAGTATCTCCTGTGCATTGGTTGCATCGATTTGGAACATCACCTGTTCCAAGAATGAGAGTCTCTGGGCTGGCATCGAAAATGGTGCGACGGAATCCATCCTGAATTGTAGGAGGTGCGACAATCATGACTTTGCGGTCAGGATACATATCAAGATAGGCTTCTGCAGCTTGAATAGCAGTGCATGTTTTTCCCACTCCTACTCCATGGTAGAGGAGCATGGAACGGTAGGGTGTTTGGGGGTGCATAAAGGTCCCAACAAATCGTTGTACGGGTGTAATTTCAAAGTCGGGATTGGGTATTGCTTCAGGGTCATTTTCCAAAGGTGGGGATTGAGTGTTTCTGAATTCTTGCTTGGACAATAGGCGGTTGAGAAAGTTTGGATCTTCTGTGCTAGGATAACTACCGCTAATGTTGTAAACTGCGTCCATGTATTGACCTGGGCCATCGGCAAATGTGTTTCTTGATAGAAAGGTAGTATAAAAACCTGGAATTGGTTCGCGTTTTTGCATAATCTCAAGAATTGCATTTCGCTCGTTCAGATTTGTTTCTGAATTCCAAGAGTTAACTAGTTGTTGATTCGTCATTGCGTTGTACTTGCTTTTGTTTGCGAGTGGAACGGCTGCTGGAGAGTATCCAGGGGCTTTCGTTGGCGGTTGCGTCTCCAGCTTCGGCTCTTCGACTACTTGAAGCTGTTGCTGCGGTGGTTCCTCGAGTATCTGAGGAGGAGGTACAATTGGCAAAGGAACTACTTCCTCCTTGGTCTCCACCTTGTTCTCCTCGTTGCTCTCCTCGTTGC